>Ga0206131_10004104_pt1 | contig 16216 bp, 23 predicted proteins | sample Helgoland_Spring_FD_148636 | JGI IMG/M metagenome (GOLD analysis project Ga0206131, IMG submission 148636) | Pelagic subsurface seawater microbial communities from Kabeltonne, Helgoland, North Sea - Helgoland_Spring_Bloom_20160517_1 | ecosystem: Environmental > Aquatic > Marine > Epipelagic ...
CGCGCGCCACGGGCAGCGTGGGCGCCACGCCGTCGAACCCCACCCTCACCCATGCGCACGTCGGCGTCATGCCTTGGAAGATTGCGAGGATCTCCCTGCCCTCTCGGATCAACTTACCGATGAAGACGGCGCGCTCTGACGCAAGATAGCCGAGCTGGACGCCGCGACACGAGAACACCGAGACCGCGTGCTCGTCGAATTTATTGTTTGGCTCGGGTCGCAGTTCGACTGGCTCACCGGAAACGCAAAGCTCCAGCTCGAAGCGGCGCGTCGGGCCGCGCTTGTTTGGGTAGGGGATGCCTACGATGGCGAGAGAAATGGCGCGCAAGCCTAGTCTTCTGTTTCCGTCGACCCGTGGTAGCCTACGATGCGGTAAGCGACCACTTTTCCCCCTACTCTCGATACCTCAACATCAACGAAAAAGACTAGCTTGTACGGATTCGCGTGATCGCCAATCATCGCGTCCTTCAAGTGGGCGAATTCGTCCTCAAAAAAGATCGGACGCGGCTTGGCGTCGATTTCTTCGATGATGCCCTTGTCGGGATTCCGGCTTCCGGATGTTCGTGCGCCATCCGTATCCATGCCGTGCCAGACCATCGGCACGCGCTGCTTCCGCTCATGCTCTGTCCCTTCGAGCAGTTTTTTCGCCTCGACCGCATTGCTAAGCACCTCACGAGCGTCTGCAGCGGTGACCTGAAACACGGGGGCCCAAACGGCGCCATTGTACGTGTTAAAAGTCTGACTTCCGCCATGTGTCGCCGTCGGCGCTATGATCGCTGCGACATCACCGCAGTCCTTGATCGATACTCCGTCGGTCGGAGACTTTTTGCGGAATTTGTCGATCAGTTCCTTAAGCGCGGCGGCGAACTTCAGGACTGGTGGAGAATAAACCAGGACCGGGGCGACAAGCACGCCTAGCGTTGATAGGTCGGGGAGCAATCCGATATCAATCGACCCCGGGCGGACGCTGGACACCAGTAGCTTAGCGTCTTTCGCGGATGATATGCCTTCCTCAGCCGCAAATATCTCAAATTGGTGACCAATAGCGGCGAGGCATCGCAACATTTCGCCCAATTCGATTGGATCATCCGGCTCGAGGTGCAGCTGGAAAGGAGGATGCTCGATCACCTCTTTGCTGTACACGTTGTGTTCCCCCTCGCAAAGCGCTCCCAGCCTAGGGTGGCGGGTCCACTTAATTGCCGGTCAGTGTCGCTTTATCGAACCAACGACCCGCCCATGGATCATAATATCCTGGCGGCTCACCTCCTGGTTCTCGATCTCGGGGTTATCGCTGATGACGAGTACGCGATCCTGGCCGATGGCGCGGAGCCGCTTCACCGCACCTAAGCCGTAAAGCCACACCGCCCAGATACGATCCTGCGCGTTCAGGTCGCGCTGATTAATGTCGACGAACAGCAGGTCGCGATCGTGCAATGTCGGCGTCATCGAGTCCCCTATGCCGTCTACAATTCGAATGCGGTCGGGCGGGCTGATCGTCATGCTACGCAGGAAGCCCAAGTCAAACTCGAACGCTTCGCCGTCTATGTAGCTGTCATCGATATCGGTACCCGCGCCCATCGAATAAGATAGGTCAAGCCGCATCACCGGCGCGGTTTCGCCTCCGTCTATAGTGCGCGGAATAGGCTGGTCTGGCGCTTGATGGATCGGCTGCTCTGCGGATAACCCGACCCGGAACATCATTTCGTCACGTGCAACGCCCAGAAGTTTTGCGACTGCGTCGATCCGGCGGACGTTCATGACCACCTTGCCGTTTGCGACCTTGTTCGCAACCGAGCGCTCAACGCCGAGTGCCGACGCCAGATCTGCGTCGGTGACCCCCTTTTCGCGCTTCCGCTCTTTGAACCATTCAACGTCCATGTGCTCACCATGCACAACGCGATCGGCGGCGTCGTGCGCATATCGTGCACATATTCCGCTTGACGGCTGTGCACTTGATGCACATACTGGCTGCATGAGCAATCCTCTCGCCAGTTATATGCAGAAAGCCGGAGTTGGCGATGCTGACTTTGGATCCCGGATCGGTCGCGATCGGAGCATGGTCAGCAAATTGCGGCGCGGCATCCTCCGCCCGACGCTAGACCTTGCCGCTGCTATTGAGACGGAAACCAAAGGCGAGGTTCCGATGAGCGTCTGGGTAAACCCCGCGGTGGCGGCATAGATGCGCCCTATCCCGCTTTTCATCATCACGATCACAATCGGTGCGGCGGCAGCCCTAATGGTCGCCCGCTCCGGCGTATCGTCCTTCGTCTCATTCATCCTTGGGATGACGTATATGGTTGGTGCCGCCCTGTTCGTGAACAGCGGCGGGGCCGACAGCGCGAGCCGCATCAGCGACCTGGGCGATGCGTCGTGAGCCGGTATTGTAACCGCTGCCGAACCGGCGACTGGCATCCGGACGTCCGCAGCTGCCGAATCCCAGATTGCGAAATTCGCGCTGCCCTGTTCAGCGCGAACGACGCGGGCGCGTGCTCCCTGTCGCCCGCGTCGACCCTTTTGGCCAATGACGTCGACGGCCGTCACGCTCGCGCGCTCGACGAGGTGGCAGCATGACGACGGCGATCGTCTTCGCGTGGATCGCGTTCAACGTCGGCTGCGTCTGCGGCATGCTGTGGATGAGCCACAAGCATGCGCGCGATCGCCAGCAGGATCGGCTTGGGCGCGGTGTCGAGGGTGCTGCTGTCCATGCCGATGATATGACCACAACCGGAGCGCGTCATCATGCGGGATGAGAGCCAAATTTCGCGCGATGTCGCGGACCGCCAGATCCAGATGTTCGGGATGTTCGTCGGCCAAGGGCTGACGACGACGCGCGCTGCGCTTGCCCGGGCCAGCAAGATCCCCGAGAGCACGCTCCGTAGTTACGCCGAGGGCGCGGCGATGCCGTTGCACGCGGCGCTGACCCTACGCCGGTTCCTGCCCAGCGAAGCGATCAACATGCTCACCGAGCCCGGCAACGTCCGGTTCTGCTCAATCGATGCTGAGGAGACGAACTGGGACGCGATCGCCTGCGACGCGGCCGGGCTGACATTTGAGATCTGCGAGGCCCGGAAAGACGGGGTGATCGACCACCAGGAAAAGGCCCGGCTTCGCAGCCGCGGTCGACAGGTGATTGCCCGCCTTTCCGACGCCATCGCCGAAGACTGAGGACCAACCCGCGGGCCCGCCCCGCACGGAGTACGATTGATGGATGCCACGAACACCGTGGGACCGGCGAAGGCCAGTTCTGCGACAGCATATCTGCGCTCGGAGCGCGCGACGTTCCGGTTGATGCCGGTTCCGTCGCCTGCCCCCGCGCTGTCGGGATGGAACCAGCGCCTGGCAGACTGGGCAGCATCGTGATGGCCGATCCAGTGGATATGGCGAACGACATCGCGACAGAGCATGCCGACCGCGCGATCGCTGCGGCGCGCGCGGCTGCGCGATGCATACCGCGCGGAGCTCGAGGCTAGTGGGCAGGCCCTGCCGATGCCGATCCTGCCTGGGCGCTGCGCGCCGCGCACGCCGTGGCTGCCTGCAGAGAGGCGACCGCAGTTTCGACGGCTCTCACACGAGAACGGTATAGATGAGGCCAAACGGATAATTCTTGCCGAGCTCGCAGAGGAGCGGCGCGTCGCGGCGGAGGTTAAGGCTGCTGAGCGCGCGCGGCCGAAGACGTTCGAGGAGCAGCTCGCCTTGGTGGCTGCAGGGCGCGGCCTAGTCGCGACGTTTACGCCTCGGCGCGCCGATCCGGCGATGACGCTTGGCGGCGTGGCAACGGGGGCACTGTGAGCAAACAGGCATCAGCTTGGTTTCCGTTCTACGTCGGCGATTATCTCGGCGACACGCAACGGCTGACCACCGAGCAGCACGGGGCATACCTGCTGCTGATCATGGATTACTGGCGCAATGGCGCGCCGCCTGATGATGACGACGTGCTGCGCCAGATAACCAAGCTCGACGCCAAGGTGTGGAAGAAGCACCGCCCGTCGCTCGCGCGAATGTTCCAGGTCGCAGACGGTGAATGGAAGCATAAGCGGATCGAGGCCGAACTGGCCGCCGCCGAAGCTAATGCCGAGCGTCGGTCTAGCAAGGCTCGGGCAGCAGCGGAAGCACGCTGGGGAAATGCTGCAAGCAATGCTGCGGGCAATGCTCCGAGCATGCCAGAAGCAGTGCTTGAAGGATGCCCGCCACAATCACCTTCACCCAAGAAGAATTCCGAAGCTGACGCTTCGGGCGGCGAGCCGCCTCCGGACCCGGACAAGATCATGTTCGATGCCGGTCGCAAGCTGCTGATCGAAGGCGGCGCGTCCGCCGCATCAGCGGGTCAGCTGCTCGGCAAGTGGCGGCGAGACCACGGCACCGAGGCCGTGATCACCGCGCTCGGCAAGGCGCAGCGCCACGGCGCGATCGATCCGAAATCATTCATTGAAGGGGCTCTCCGAAATGGCCAACGACCTCACCACGACCGATCAAGCGGATGGGCAGCGCGACCTGGCATGGAAGGCGCTGAACCTGCTTTTCTCGACGACTGATCTGGTGCTCGACACGCTGGGCGATGACGCCGACGCCAGCATCGCTGCCGCGGTCGCCATGACCGAGCACGAGATGCGCGCCGTTCCGGCCAGCGGTACCGGGCGCGACGAGTGGGAGGCCGCGATCGACGAGCGCCTTCGCCGCCTGGCCGTCAAGGTGCTGCCCACTGCCGCCCCCGCCCAGACGAAGGAATGGCGCACGATGATGGTCGAGGCGCTGAGCAATCTCCCGGCCATGGTCGCGCTGACCGCGGCGAAGAAGGCGATCCATGAGCCTTTCCGCTTCATCGGTGAGATCGAGCCCGCGATCCGGTCGATCGCTGCAGCGATGATCGAGAAGAGAAACGCGCGATTGAAGGGCCTCGAGCGGATGCAGGCAGACATCGAGCGCGCGCGCCGCGCCCCGGCAGCCCTCCCCGCGGCTGATCCTGATCGAGAGATCACGGCCGAGGAAATCCGGGCGATGAAGCCGGAGCTGCGATCGATGGGGCTGAAAGCTGGCTTCATCACGCAGGACCAGGTCGACGCGGCATTCGCAGTCGATGAGCAGCTCGCAGCGTGACGACGTTCCACACATGTTCTATATAGCGAAGGCGAGGAGTTGAAGGCGATGGGTCGCGCTGAACGAGACTGGTGCATATTGCGGACGAGCTCGGTGCGCACGCTGAAGCTGGCGGAAACGCTGGTCGACTCGGGCATCGACGCGTGGACGCCACGCCGCACCGTCAAGCGTGACGCGCCCGGCAACCGGCGTCGGCTGGCGATGGGCCAGCGCAAGGTGATGGTCGAGGTCGACATGCCCATCATCCCCGGTTTCGTGTTTGCTCGCGCCGCCATGCTCGACGACATCATCCGCGCCAGCGCACTGCCATTCGGTCCACATCCGTCGTTCTCGCTATTGCAGGTCGGCGATCGGGTGCCACTGGTTGGGGAGCGGCAGATTGCTGGCCTGCGCGCGGCTGAGGAGCTGGCGACCATCGCGATCACTTCCGAGCGCGAAGCCGAGGGGCGCGACGAGGCGCGCCGGGCGCGCGCCGTCCGGCTGGGTAGTGAGCGCGCACGGCGCAAGGCTCTACGTCAGGAGCAAAAGGCATTGGCCGCAGGTGACCAAGTGACCATCGACGATATGCCCGCACTGGCTGGGATGATCGGCACTGTGATCGAAGGGCGCGGCACGTCGGCAGTGATCCACTTCGGGGGCGCACTGACGATGGAAGTTGAGGCTTGGCGAGTGCATCCATCTTGTGTACAGAGCGGGAACACTCTTTCGAGGGCCGCTGCCTAAGCAGCTTGGGGCTAGACGATCTGGAGGTTGCTCCTCTTGCGCTCCCCGGTTCACATCTGCCCTCAGGGTGGGTGTCCTGCGGCATGGAGAAAATGATTTAGAGGTGGCTGGCCCAATGTGGCTCTGAGACGATCGATATCGGTACGCCTGCATCGCGCATATCGGCGGCTTTCATGATCTTATTGCCAAACGACGAATGCTTCCATGTATCGGTCGCGTAAGCGCCGATGACAAGAAAGTTGGTTCGTTTGGTTAAGCTTCCGGCATCGCCGCCGCGCTCGACCACGGCACTTTCGCAGTCCTGTCTTCGTCCAAAACTGAACGTCCCTGTAAAACAATAGCTAGCGCCAGGGAACGACAGCATGGGCGCCGGATTGCATAGCGGCAGCGTGGTGGGTCTCAGGACCTCTCCAAGCTCAAACGAGCTCGATGATAACGCCGACAAGGTCGAAAGAAGATCCGAGCACTCGCTTGCGTCGGCTACCCCGTCGCTGAGGATGCCGGTGACATGGGCGTAGAGGGTGCGAACCAGCGGCTGATCGCTGGTATCGGCATTCGCTGCGAGCCACTTCTCCAGAAACTCGACCTCGGCCTGAACCAGGATGCCATCAGCGCAGAGACCGTGGGATAGGCCGATCAGCTCATCGATCTGGCGCGCGGCAACGCGATCGCTGTTCACGCGCTTTAAAAACCCCGGATCGCTCATGATATCTCCCCGACTCGGTTGATCGGGCGCAGAGTATCGGAACGGTGAAGAGGAGCAAGCGTAGGCAATTTCACCGTACCTTCTACATCCGAACATCTTGAGCGGTGCGCGGCCCATCTGCACAGCATGGCGTTCGACTTCCTCGAGCCTGCGCGCGAACATCAGGCCAGCGAGCAGCGCATCGACCAAGTCGAACAGATCTGCGCGCGGGCGCGCGCCGCGGTCAGGGGCAGCTCGACGGTCAGACCGAACCGGCCCAACCCCCCTTTGGGTCCTTCCAGGCCCCAGCGGTAATACGGGGGGCAAAGGCACAGAACATTTCTAGACACGAGATTGTCGTAAGTGCCGCCGCCTAAGTATAGTTTTTGGCAGTTTTCCGCCGTTCGAAAATAACGGGAGGCGGCAATTACAAGTCTAGACAATGTCACCCTCACTCGTGCGGACGTCGCATGGCTCGTGGGTATGTCCGACAGCTGGGTTCGTGACCGAATGCAGGCGGGCGACTTTCCCCGTCCGGGCGAAACCGCCGAGCAGTATGTCGAGGCCTTCGTCGCGTTCCGGCTAGGCAAGGCCGGAGACAATATCGACGGACTGAACCTTGAAGACGAGCGAGCCCGTCTCGCTAAGGAGCAGGCCGACGCGAAGGCAATGGACAACGCGGAGCGCCGCCGCGAGCTGGCATCGCTTCCCGACATGGTCGCCGCGGGCGCGGGCGTGATCGTCATGATCGTCGCCCAGCTGCAGCAGGTCGGCGCCCGGGTTGCCAAGGGTGATACGAAACTGCGCACTCGGATCGACACCGAGATCAACAATGTCCTCAGCGACTTGAGCATGGCCCGGATCGAAGAGGCGCGCGGCGGGGGCTTTGATGACGGAGAGCCCGACGACGAAGGAGGCGGCTGAACCGTACAGCGCCCCGGGCGCACACGGTGTGGCACTTGCTCAAGGGTGGTTGGCGGCATGCAAGCCGCGCGATCGGCCGCCCCTGTCGACGTTCATGACGGAGCATGCGCGATCCGACGACGGCGCGCGCATCAGGCCATTCCCGTTTCAGGCCGACATCGCCGACGCGTTCACCGATCCGGAGACGTCGCAGCTATCGGTCAGGAAGAGCAGCCGGATCGGCTATTCGACGATTCTGCAGTGTTTCGTTGCCTGGCGTATATCGCACGATCCGGCGCGGACACTAATTTACCAACCGACGATCGACGACGCGGAGAAGTTCAGTCGCGACGATCTTGACCCCGTGCTGCAGTGGCCGGTTGTCCGAAAGGTCGCGATCTTCAAGCCGCGGCACGCGGACAACCAGATCAGGGCCAAGCGCTACAAAGGCGGCTGGATCCAGATCAAGGGCGCCAACAGCCCGAAGGAGTTTCGCCGCGTCACCGCGGATGACGTGTTTCTCGAGGAGTGCGACGGCTACCCCTGGGCGACAAAGGAGGAAGGCGATCCCGCCCGCCTCGCCTTCAAGCGCAACCTGACATCGCCGCGGCGCTTCAGCGCTGCCGGTTCGACGCCGAAGGTGAAAGGCTTCAGTCGAATCGATGCCCTTTTCGAACAGGGTAGCCAAGAGTTCCGGTACGTCCCCTGCCCCCACTGCGGTCATGTCCAGACCTTGGTATTCGGAGACGGCACCGGCGCCGGTATCCGCTGGGAACCGAAGGAGCATCCAGCCCGCGCCTGGTATCAGTGCGAGAACGGCTGCGAGATCGACGAGGCCGAAAAGCCTTGGATGGACGAGAACGGCGAATGGCGAGCGCACAACCCAATCGCGCTCCCTCGGCACCGATCGTTCCATATTTGGGCGGCATATAGCCAGCACCCCGGCGCAGCTTGGCTGGAGATCGCGCGCGAGTTCATGGAGGTCCGCAAGGATCCGAACCTCCTGCGGACTTGGGTAAACCAGGTCCTTGGCGAGGCATGGGCGGAACGCGGAGAGGCGCCAGAATGGCAGCGCCTGTACGATCGCCGGGAGAAGTCGATGCGCCTCGGCACGCCATCTGCGAAAGCTGGCCTGCTGATCGGTGCCGCTGACGTTCAGCGCGGTGGCGGTGGGCGTATCGATCTCGATGTGTGGGCGTTTGGGCCGGGCGGGCGGCGCGAGTTTATCGAGCGCATCGAGGTGTTCGGGTCGATCTCAGACAAGGCGACCTGGAAGAAGCTCGACGAGCAGATTTCGCGGACCTGGCCAACGGAAGATGGCAGGTCGCTTCGCCTTGCTCGTGTCGCGATCGATTCCGGCGACGGCGAAAACACCATGGAAGTTTACAGCTGGGCTCGCCGACATCCCGGCTTCGCCATGGCAGTCAAAGGTCGGCACGCTATCGCTGCCAACCAGCCGATCGGCGCGCCGAGTTGGCAGGACGTGACGGTCAACGGGCGAAAGCTCAAGAAGGGGGTCCGGCTCTGGAACATCGGCACGTCGATGCTGAAGCTCGAGCTGTTCGGCGACCTGGAGAAGGATAAGCCCGTTGACGGGGAGGCTTACCCCGATGGCTACGTCTACCTGCCGGATGGCACGACCGACGAATGGATTAAGCAGCTGGTCGCCGAAGAGCTTCGGATAATTCGTCTGCGCAGCGGCGGGTTCCGGCGCGAATGGCATAAGGTCCGGGATCGCAATGAAGCTCTCGATAACGCCGTATACGCTCGCGCGGTGGCCTTCTCGCTGGGCGTAGATCGCTGGCGAGAACAGGACTGGCTGAAGGCGCGCGGCGATTACACACCGCCTGCGCCACCTGCCCGCGCTGCTTCGAAGCAAGTTCCCGACGATCGGCAGACACCCGTTCCGCAGGCGGCTGAAACAGCCTCGACGAAGCACCGGCTGCCCGCTCGCCTCAAGAAACAGAACCCCTTCACCAGCAACCGAGGGAGGTAGCATGGCATATCAGCAATCTGACCTCGATAAGCTGCACGCCACACTGGTCGCCGTTGCCACCGGGGCTCAAAAAGTCCGCTTTTCAGATGGTCGCGAGACCACGTTTCAGACGGTCGATGCCGTGTCCGCGGCGATCGCCGTCGTGGACGCGCAGCTGAAGATGCAGACGCGGGCGCTTGGCGGCATCGTGCGTCATCGCGTTCCGTATTACCGCAGCGGCCTCTGACTTTGGCTCAGCGCTCACTCTTGGACCGGATTCTTGGGCGACCAGAGGCCATCTCGGCTCCCGCGCAGCCAGCGCGGCAGCGCATCGCGCGCGGCGGGCCCAGGGCAGAGTATGATGGCGCTACGTTCGGTCGTCGTGCAGCTGGGTGGCGGCGGACACAGCGCGACGCCAATGGCGAGCTTACGCCCGCGGTCGCGGCGGCGCTGAGAGGCATCGCTCGCGACCTGGTGCGCAACAACCCATTCGCCGCGCGCGGCGTCGCAACGATCGCGAACAACATGGTCGGGACCGGGATCACCTTTCAGGTGTACCGCAACGGCAAGATTGATGACGCGCTGAACGCCAAGGCTCGCGCGCACTTCGATACCAGTTCCTGCGATAGCAGTGGGCGGCACGATCTCTACGGCCTGCAGCTGCAGGCCGCCCGCACCATCGTAGAGAGCGGCGCGGTCGTGATGCGGCGGCGGTGGCGCCGCAGATCGGACGGACTGCCGCTGCCGATGCAGCTTCAAGTGCTCGAGCCGGACTATATCGACCCGTCGAAGCACGGTCCGCTGGAAACCGCGCCCGGTAAGAACGGCGGCTTCCTTGTCAACGGGGTCCAATTCAGTCCGATCGGCGCGCGCGAAGGATACTGGCTGTACAACGGCCACCCTGGCAGCGCCCGGCCGTCGTCACTCGGTTCGACGTTCATTCCTGCAGTCGATATCGCGCACGTCTTCCGCGCCGACCGCCCGGAAATGGAGCACGGGGCGACCTGGTTGGCTCCGATCGTCCTCCGGATGAAGGACTTCGCCGACTTCGAGGATGCTCAGCTAACCCGGCAGAAGCTGGCATCGGCGTTCGTGGGTGTCGTCACTGGCGAGGATGACGGCGGCGTGATTCCTGGCATCCAGACCGAGGAAGGTATCGTCGGAGACGAGCGCGAGCCGCTCGACTATATCGAGCCTGGCACCTTCCAATACGCGCGGCCCGGCGAAGAAGTGACGTTCTCGTCCCCGCCGGGCGTCGATGGGTACAGCGACTATACCAAGGTGTCGCTCCGCGCGGTCGCAGCAGGGCTCGGCGTCCCGTACGAAGCGCTGACCGGCGACCTGTCCAACGTCAATTTCTCGTCTGGCCGGATGGGCTGGCTGGAATACCAGCGCTCTCTCGCAACGTGGCAGTGGGCAATGTTCATCCCGCAATTCTGCGGATCGGTCGCATCGTGGATGATCGATGCGCTGGTGATGATCGGTGAGGATGTCGAGGGCGTAACCGTCCGATGGACCCCGCCTGGTCGTGAGATGATCAACCCATCCGACGAGGTGAAGGCCAACCGGGACGCGATTCGGTCGGGCCAGAAGACGATCTCGCAGGCGGCGCGCGAGCGGGGCGAGGACCCAGACACGTTCCTCGCCGAGTGGAAGGCTGATGCCGACAAGCTCGATGCGCTCAGCCTGATCTTCGATTCCGACCCGCGTCACGTCACCGCCGTCGGCAACCCTGCGGATCAGTCTGCAGCCGCTGCGACCGATGCAATTCGAAAGGCAGGTCAATGACCGATATCCTGATCTACGGGATCGTGGGCGATGAGTGGGACGGCCTCGACGCCAAGACCCTCTTCGGCCTGATCGCCAGCAGCGACGATGACCTCGTCGTTCGCATCAATTCCCCCGGCGGCTATGTCATGGAGGGGCTGGCAATCTATAACGCGCTTGCCAGCGCCAAGGCCGCGGGCCGCAAGGTCACCATCCATATCGACGGCCTTGCCGCTTCGATGGCGTCCGTGATTGCCATGGTCGGCGACGAAATCGTCATGGCCGACAACGCCCTGATGATGATCCACAACCCGTGGGACGTTGCGATCGGCGATGCGCGCGAACTCCGCGCCGCAGCCGACAAGCTCGATGTCATCCGCGATCAGATGGTCCGCATCTATTCGGGACGAACCGGCCTGAACGCCGACGAGCTCGTCCCCATGCTCGACGCCGAAACTTGGTTCACCTCCGAGCAGGCGCTCGAGCAGAATTTTATCACGTCTGTAACCGAGGCATCCAGTGCCGCGGCCTGCAACGTCACAGCATTCGGGTTCCGAAAGGCCCCGGAAACCCCGCGCATCTCCGCAATGGCGATGATCGGCAAGCCCAAGGCGGCCGCGTCCGCTCCTCAACGTCCACAGGAGACAACCATGGACCTCTATAAGACCCGCGCGGCGCTGGTTGCCGCGATCGACAAATTTCAGAAGGACGGCGGAACGCAGGCCGAGATCGACAAGATCACGGCATCGGCTGTTTCACTGGATGCGCGCGACGCCCTCCCCGAGTCCGGTGCGCTGGCGATCGCGCCCACCTCGATCACCCCGGCAGATGCCCAGGCGCGAGCAGACACCGCAGTCGCGGTCGAACGCACCCGCGTAAGCACCATCCGCTCGCTCGGCACGAAGCATCGACTGTCGAATGATTTCATCGACGGGCTCGTCGCGGACGGCACTCCCGTCGCGACGGCGCGTGAGAAGATCCTCGACCAGCTCGCCGAGCAGGGCGACGCAGCGAATGTCGGCCATAACAGCCCGGCACGAGTGACCGTCGATCAGCGCGACAAGTTTCGGGAAGGTGCGACCAACTGGCTGCTCGTCAAGGCGGGCGTCGCCCATCTTGTCGAAAAGGCGCACGCTCTCGCTCACCCCGGCGAGAAAGCGCTGAAGATCGATCCGGGCGAGTTCCGCGGCATGCGCAACGTCGACCTGGCGCGGGAGTCGCTGGAGAACGCGGGCACCAACACCCGATCGATGCGCGACCCCGACCTGATCGTCCGCCATGCGATGACGTCGCAGGCTGCTGTCATCACGCAGACGACCAGTGACTTCCCCGTCCTGTTCGAGAATGCGATCCATCGCATCTTGCAGGCGGCCTATGCCACCACGCCGGACACGTGGACCCGGTTCTGCGGTATCGGCACGGTCACCGACTTCCGTCCGCACACGCGGTATCTGCGCGGCAGCTTCGGCGCGCTCGATCAGGTGAACGAGGCAGGCGAATTCAAGAACAAGCCGATCCCCGATCTCGCCCGCGAGATGATCGTCGCCAAGACGGTCGGAAATATGATCAACCTGTCGCGTCAGGCGATCGTGAACGACGACATGGACGTTTTCTCCGGCCTCGCTGTCGACCTAGGCCGCGCAGCCAAGCTCACCATCGAGGTCGACGTCTACGCGCTGCTGAACAGCAACCCGATCATGAATGATGGGCTTCCCCTGTTCGACGCCGGGCACGGCAACCTTGCGGCTGTCGGCGCAGCGCCGTCGGTGGCAGCGTTCGACGCCATCGACGCTGCGATGGGCGCGCAGAAGGACATTAGCGGCAACGAGTATCTGGAGATCGGTCTCGATCGCCTTCTCGTGCCGCGGAGCCTGCGCGGTGCTGCAATCACCATCAACGGGAGCGAGTACGACCCCGATGCGGTGAACAAGCTGCAGAAGCCGAACATCGTGAAGGGGCTGCTCAGCGATGTCATCGCGACCCAGCGCCTGACCGGCACGGCCTATTACGGCTTCGCTGATCCTAGCACGGCGCCCGCGCTCGAGGTGGTCTTCCTCAATGGTGTCACCGAACCGTTCACGGACAGCCAGGACGGCTGGCGCGTCGACGGGGTCGAGTGGAAGGTCCGCCACGATTACGGCACCGGCGCGGTCAATTACCGCTCGGCTTACAAACAGCCCGGCGCCTAACGCTCTGCCCACCTGAGCATCGGGAGGGCCGCCCCGCGCGACCCTCCTGCATCTGGAGATATCCCATGAAGTTTATCACGCTCCTGAGCGCTGCCTATGTCGGCGGCGTGCTTCGGCATCCTCATGAGGGCTCGATCCCTGTTTCGGATGCTGATGCGAAGCGCCTCGTCGAGGACGAGAAGCTCGCCGAAGACGTCACCGATGGCTTTTCGGCAGAGCAGGTTGCCGAAGTTCCCGAGGAGGCGATTACTGTCGCCTCAGGGCCGGTGACGTCAGCGCCGATCGCGAACCCGCACCTCTCGCAGGTCGCCCCGGCGGCCACCCCCGAACCAAAGCCAGCCCGCAAGGGCACGGCGTCGAAGGAGTAAGCCGACATGGCACGTAATTTCGTCCAACCGGGTGACACGCTCACTCTTACCGCGCCTCGCGCCCTCGCCAGCGGCGACGGTTTTATGGTCGGCGGCATCTTTGCCGTAGCTCTGGCTGCGGCTGCGATCGGGAAACCCGTCGAAGCGCGTCGCGTAGGCGTTTGGGACCTGACCAAGGCCGCAGGTGCCGCATGGACCGCAGGGCAGAAGCTCTATTGGGATAACGCGGCCTTCAATGTGACCACGACTGCCAACGCCAACCTGATCGGCGCCGCGACCCAGGCTGCAGCATCTGCTGCTGTTGTCGGGCGCGCGCTGCTGACCGGCCAGATCGCGGCCTAACCCACCGGCTCACCCCCCCTCCCGGTGCATACTGGCGGGCGGCCTGAGTGTCGCCCGCCACCTTTCGAGGAAATCGCGATGAAAAAGATCATCCTGCTCGGTGCCGCGCCGATCGATGGAACGATGCGCTATCCCTCCGAGGGGACGCTGTCGGTCGATGCGGCTACAGCCGATGACCTGATCAAGGTCGGCCTAGCCAAGTCCGACGATCTCAACGATCTGAAGGCCGATGAAGTGCGCACCCTTGCCGCGGAAGAAGGCGCTACGATCGGGCCAGCGGCGACGAAGACAGACGCGATCACCGCGATCCAGGACCGGCGCGCGAACAAGGCGTAATCGTGGACCCGTTCGCCCAGGCTTTGGACGCCATATTTGTCGCCCCGGGCTCGACGGCAGCGATTTACAGCCCTGTCGATGGCGAGCCATTCGGGATCCGAGTTATTCGGAGTCAGCCCGATGAGACGGTGTCATTCGGTAGCGGACAGGTTATTCTCGAAACGAATATCTTCCAGATCAGGCGGTCAGATGTCGCCCACCCGGACCGGGAAGACCGAGTGATTCTCGGCGGCGAGCTCGTAGATGGCGAAATCCTCGGCGGGGATCCGTTCAAACTCTCCGGTGAGCCGATGCTGGATACCGAGGGCCTCACGTGGACGGTCGGCGCGAGCCCGCTGGAGTGAGGATCGACGTAGGCATGCCCGACATCGCTGCGCTCATGAAGGACATCGAGGGCGATATCGCCGCAGCCGCAACCGGCGCGATGCGAGAAACCTCGGGCACCGCCAAGCGGCAGCTCGGTGAGCAGATCACGTCCAATGGCTTGGGCTCCCGCCTTGCGAACACCTGGCAGGACAAAGTCTATCCGTTGAAGCGAAACAGCGTCACGCCCGGCGGCTACATCTGGTCCAATGCCTCGGACATCATCGACGCTTTCACCCGCGGCGCCACAATCCTGCCGACCGGTGGGCGAAAGTATCTGTGGATACCGACCCCGTCGGTGCCACGCGCGCGCGGTGCAGGGCGAGCAAGTTCAACGAAGCGCATGACGCCGGAGCAGGTCCAGCGCGAATTCGGGCAGGACTTCGTGCTTCGCAAAGGGAAAGCTGGTCGGCTGCTCGCATTCATCGCGAAGGATCGCGGGACAACCAGCCGCGGCGGGCTTCGGAAAGTCCGTAAGGGGCGGCTGGGACATGGCGCGAAGCAGGAGTTGGTGCTGATGTTCACTCTGGTCCGCACCGTCAGGCTCCCCAAGCTGCTTGACCTCGATGCAGTTGCCGAGCGCTGGGGCGTCAATTTTGAAGCGGCGCTTATCGAGCGCTTGGGCTCGCTATGAGCAGGCGCCTGGATGTCCTCCTTGCGCTGAAGGCTCTGATCGAAGCCTCCGTGCCAGAAGCTGAAGTTCTCGGGCTCGATGGTGAAGAAGCGCCGCCTGGGCGCGCGCCAGTCGGGGGGAGGATCATCATCCGCTCTGGCGACCCGGGCGAGCCGGAGATCGACCTCAGTCCCCTCGCCTACAACTGGACCCATCGCATTCCGGTGGAAATCATCACCCCAAGGCTCGTCGACCTCACGGCAGAGGAGGTGCTGGACAGCGTCATGACGCGAATCGGCGATGCTCTTGTCGTCGATCGCAATCTATCGGGCCTCTGCGATTGGCTCGACGTGTCCGCGCCTGCAACCGAAGACATATGGACCGAGGGGGCTGAGCCGCCTCGCGCCGCAGAGCTGACGATCACAGCCATCTACGTCACCGCATCCCCCCTGTCCTGAATTTCAAGGAGAAGCCGCCATGGCAGTTGCCCCTACCCGCGCGCGCGGCTCGAATGCTGTTGTCGCTGGATCTTTCGAAGCAACGCCGGGAGTCGTTCCAGCGAATTCGGATGCTTGGTTCGCGATTCCGCTCGTCAGCCACAGCCTGGGCGAAGAGCGCCCGCTGATCTCCAGCGACCTCCTCGGACAGGGTCGCGAGATGCAGGACCCGGTCATGGACGTCGCAACCAACGACGGGGACGTTGTGGTCCCCGTCGACGTTCGAAACTTCGGGCGCTGGCTGCGGCTATTTTTCGGCGATCCGGCAGTTACGGGCGCAGGCACCTTCACTCACGTTTTCAAATCAGGGCTCGCGGTACTGCCGTCGATGTCGATCGAGGTCGGCTCGCCCGAAGTGCCC
>Ga0206131_10004116_pt1 | contig 16198 bp, 16 predicted proteins | sample Helgoland_Spring_FD_148636 | JGI IMG/M metagenome (GOLD analysis project Ga0206131, IMG submission 148636) | Pelagic subsurface seawater microbial communities from Kabeltonne, Helgoland, North Sea - Helgoland_Spring_Bloom_20160517_1 | ecosystem: Environmental > Aquatic > Marine > Epipelagic ...
ACTGATAGCTTACGACCAGCAAAATTATTTATATTATTTGTCATTTTTTTTTTAAAATTATTTTTATTTTTTACATATAACAAACTCGTAGTTGCCATGGCTCCTCCATTTACAAAAGGATTAATTGTTTTATTTTTTGAATTTTCAATTGCTTTTAATGAATTAAAGGCACTATAAGATTTTTCTGAACCAATCTTGCTATTTACAATCACTTCGCCATATTCTTCTAAAGCTAATGCCAATGAAAAAACTTTACTTACAGATTCAATTGCGACTTCTTGTGAAGAGTCGCCAATATTGTATTCTTTACCATCTGTAGTATAAACTGATATAGCAAATAGATTAGGATTCACCTTTTTTAATTCTGGAATATAATCAGCATTTTTTCCTCCTTTTATTTTATTTACTTTTTTGTATGTATTTTTTAATATATTTTCAATATCCATATATATTATCTAAAGAAGGAACTTATTGATTGTAATCCTTCATTCATATTATTTGTTTTTCGAATAAATGGATCGAATAATATTTGTTTTACTTCTTTATTTCGTAAGGTTTCTTCTTTTTTTCTATAATCTTCGCCATCATAATTTTTATGTAGGATTGCCAATTCATTTTTCCATGTTCTCAAAGTATGCCCTTTCTTTTTTTTAAAATCATTTAGTTGTTCCAAAACAAGAGCAAATACTTGTTGTACAGGTTTCATAATCTGATTTGTAATATAAAATGAATAATTAATTTTTATATTATGTTCTTTGATATATTCAGGATTTTCAATACGATCTCCTTGTAAAGCTTTTTTATTCGGATTATGAATATAGACAAATGGTATTCTATCACCAACACTTGGTTTATTACCAGGGTCACGTTTACCAATCCTATCTGCTAAAACTTTATGTGCGATTTGTTTAGGATTTTTATAACCTGAACGTAATGATTTTGTAATAATTAATTTTTCCATGTTATACTTTTCATCGATGACATCTTGTAATGTTTCTTTTAAGAACTTGACAGCTCTTTCTACATTTTTTTCTTTCATTAAAATATCAATAATTCCTCCATAAATATCTTTTACAATTGGAGCATTATCTCTACGTTTTAAAACAATACCCATTGATTTTCTATAGCATTTATTGGGGTCATCTTCATATAACAATCCTACATATCTTTTCTTTGATAATAAACAAAAGGGTAGAAATGTTTTTTCATATTCTAAATCGTGCGGACCTTTTAAAAATTTAGTTGCTAATATTCCTGCTTGTTTTGCTAATTCGATTGTAATTTCTAATGCTTTTTTTCCTAAAATATCTTTGTCTTCTAATGTTTTTAGATTGAATTTAAAGAATACCGAATCTGTGTCACCATAAACATATTCCGCATTGGTCTTTACTTTTCCATAATCTTTTGTATCTACAATTCGGTCTTTATAACCTACTTCAATTACCTTTTTAGCATAAGTTAATAATTTACGACCAATAGCAGTTGTAGATGCCGCGCAATCTTGTTCATAAAATGTACTTGTTTTGGCACCAGTCTGTCCATACATTGAATTTGCTGTAATCTTAATACTTAATTGCCGTTTATCAAGAATATTTTTCATGAAATCATCTTTTTCTTTTGGAATTTGTTTACGTGTCGCTTTTCTAGCAACTAATAATTCTTTAAGAATAGATGGCATAATAGCATTTCCTTCATTATATTGTGCAAATCTACATACTTTATAACCAATCTTTACTTTTTCAAGAGCTGCTTTTTCATTACCACCTTTTCGTTGCCATTTAAATGAATCATAAGTAATATCTACATATTTATAATTCTCCAAATTGTCATATATATAATTACCTTCTTCGTCTTTTTCTCCATATTCTCTTACAATTTTTCCATAATTATTATATTCTTTCGTCCAAACCTTGCTATCGTGTGAAATATTTTCACTAATCATTGCTGATGGATATAATGAACTAAAATCAACACAAGCAACAGGTTCTTCTAAATAAAGATTACATTTTGGTTCTAATACAATGGCACCTTCGTACCCTTCGTTTGATTGCGATTTGTCAATAACGGGCATGAGTGTATTTTTTTCTCTACATTTTTTGGCAATATAACTAGTAAGTTTAATACCTTGACCACGTAATACTAAAAACTCCATGGGTACACTACATAATTTTGCCATTTCAATGAAACCTGTAATTACATCAATCTTATTTAATAAATGATGTACAAGATTACAATCCTGAATACAATATTTTGCGATAACAGACCTTTCTTTTGGTCCTTCATTTGTCATTCTAAAAATATCTTGCGGTGTTACATCGTCCTTGGATAGACCCCATCTTACTTTTTTATTCATATCCGGTGTTTCTTTACCTTGAATCGTAAATTTTTTTTCTTCTTTATCTATTTCTAAAATCATAAATTTTTCCCCATCTTTATAGGAGTCGATGGAATGAGCTTCTTCTTCGAAATTAATATAGGTACCTATTTCGATTCCTGTAATATTTTTTGTATAAATTTCTGTAACATCTTTATCTTCATTATATTTTAATTGTTTTACATAGTCGCCAATGAAATAACCAGCAACATAATCTAATTTATATTGCATTAAAGAATAATCTCTACGTAAATAATTATACATATCAATTTGAACCCTTCCATTCATTTTAATATATTTTAAATCGTGTTGTCCGCTTGCGATTACAAGAGAACTTTCTTCTAATTTAATTTTACCAGTTTTGTGGTCCTTTTTAAAACAATTTTCACCTTTATTACGTGATAGTTTCATAAAAGAATTTACAATATTTAATTCTTTTGCTCTTGAAAACATAAATTGATAATCAAAACCAAAGATATTATATCCAATCATAATATCCGGATCTTCTTTTTGGATTATATTCGTCCACGCTAATAATAGTTCTTTTTCATTTTTACAACATTCGATTTCTGCGCCTTCTACATGTTCACAAGTGTCAGAAGATATACAATGATTTAAATAAGGTTTAGTATCACCATATTTCATAAAGGTTGAACCAATAAATGTAATTTTATCTCCTTCAACACGTGGTAAATATTTTGTTAAAATACTGTCTAATGTGTGTATTTTCATATCTCTATCCACTTCATCATTTAACATATCAATAATCGTACCTTTTTTTTTATATTTTAGGTTCTTATGTTTTAACCAAAAGGGTAATTCAATATTCGATTCTTGTGTGATTTCTTCGTGTATTTCATCATCAATCGACGACGTTGAATAATCATATTCTAGATTTTCTTCTTTCGATACGTTAAGTGATAAAATTATTTTTAATTTATCTTGTAATTCCACTTTTGTTATTTTTTGTTTTGTATAAATCATTTCAATATCCTCTATTTCTTCAAATTGAAACGCAGTCATTATCATATCACAAAACAAATCATTATCTGTTTCTTCATAACACGCCCATTCGTCTACAATATTTTGGGCCAATTTCTTATATGTTTTTTCCGCTAATGGAAAGTCACCATGACTACTACTAGCTTCAATATCAAAACTACAAATTTTGTAGGGAACGGGTGTTTCTTTATTTTCTAATGGAATAATATATTTATATTCGATACTATATTCATAATCACAAGAGGTTTGTTTGGGGTTTATTTTTTTAGATTTACCATTCGGGATAGCAATCCAACCGGTAGGACTAATTTCGCGAATATGAAAGAGACGTAAAAGAGGAGGAATATTTGCTTCATATAGTTTAGTTGAGTAATCACAACATTCGTATCCTTCTTTTTTTAAATGGAAAATAGATGTATCTTTTTTAATAGTAGTGGTAAACCATAAATTTTTTACCTTCTTCATAGTTATTTCACTTTTAAATTTTAATAAAATAAAATTATATTCTTTCCCTGCGTCAAATCCATACAACTTTTTTTTATTCATTAGTTTTGTAGTAATAAAATGTTGAGAATGATAATCACCTATGTCTTCACGAATTTGTTCTTCAAACTCGATTCTTTCACATTCTCCCCAGGTGTCATCCACCATAACATAAAAGAATGGATTATAATTTTTAACGATTAATGAAAATGTTTGCCCTTTTTCATTAATACCAAACATTTGAACTTCAAAGCATTTTTCTTTTATTTCATTTTCTTTATCATAAATATTAAATGCTAGCAATCTTACAGGTCTGCTCATTATAAAATATATAATTTTTTATTTTTAATTCAATTTAATAGAGTATCAATATTCATGATGTAAGTTTTTTTGTTAATTTTATTTTTTGCTACTTTGTAAACATCAAATAATGGTTTTTGTAATTCATTTTCAGGTATATGATTATGAACATTTCTAGCTATCATTTTATATAATTTAAAATCTGGGTATCTTTCCTCCCCATTTTTTTTATATAATATATTTTTCTCTTTATCATCCAAACACCAATTTTTTATTAAAGTATATATCTCTTCTTCATTGTCTTCAATCATGTCATATATAGAACAACTTAATCTACATAAATCAAAACTAAAATTGGGTTCAACACGTGGTTTATTTGGATTATAGAATGGTTCAAAATTATATTGGGTGGCTGCGTCCCCTTTCGGATAAAAACTATCACTACAAAAAGTTTTATCTTGGAATTTATATATTGCCCGACCAAAATCTATAATTTTAAATATTCGTCCAAAGCTAGGAACCTTATAATATCTGTCTTTCCATTTATAACATATATATACTTTATCTGTTTTTGTATACATTATATTATTTGTATGTAAATCATTATGTGTAAAAGAAAATGTTTTTTGATATACATTAAGAATCATTAATACTTGAAAAATTGCACTTGTTAACTCTTCATCGCTTATCCCTCCTTCAAGTAATGCATCAAGGGTATCATTACATTTTTCAATAGCAATAATTTGAACTGGGAAGTTTTTGATTTTACATATAATATCTTCCACAGATTGTTCATCATCGTCCCATTCCTCTTGTGTTCCGGCATCTGTTTCAGACTCTGGATTGGTATCTGAATCATTGGTTTCACTTTCAGATTCGCTTTCGGAATCGCTTTCAGAATCACTTTCGGTTTCACAATTGTTATTCGATGTATCAAATAGTAATTCAATACTATCTTCTTCTAAAATATTGGTGTTTTCTAATATAATTTCATTGTCAATTGTAATTTCAATATTATCTAAAACATTTATTTTATCTTTATTAATTCGTGTTTGTTGTCTATCATCACAATCCATGATATCAAATAATGTCCCTATGTTTTTTTTGAAAAACTCGGATTCGTATAAATATTCGCCTTCATCTTCTGCATTATAAAGGTAATCTTCTTTCATAGATAAAAATGAACCAAAAAAATCAATTCCATGTAAAAATTTATTTTCATTTAGTAATTTAGAAGTTAAAAAATAAAAAAAACTATCAACATAAGATACATTATTTAAATTATTCATTTTTTCTAAATTTTTTCCATTTAATTTAGGAAGTATATTGATAGTAGTATCGCATTTTTCACTACCTCTCATATATTTTAAAGGGTCTAATAAAGGAGAAAATTTTATAAATATATTTTTCTCTATTATTTTATCATTTTCGGTTAATACATCACATTTAAACTCATTTTCGGTAATTCTATCATTTAATTTTATCATAGAATGAATATGATTTAAATTTATAGAATTATAATTATTTTCAGTTAGATTAAAAAAACGGCTATAAATGGGTATATAATTTTGACAGTTTTTTAGTCCAAATGTTTCAAATGAGTTAAATAATATTTCATTCTTATTTTTTTTATAAAAAAAGTTCATTAAATCATATACATACTTATTATTTATTATTTAAACTTATTAATTAGGAGTAATTTATATATTTTTATATAATTTTATCTAAATGGCAGAATTACAACTAAATAAATTTGATCTAAGACAAATTAATTTTGACCCTAAAGAAAATAAAGGTCCAGTGATTGTTTTAATTGGAAGAAGAGATACAGGAAAGAGTTATTTAGTACGTGATTTATTATATCACCAACAAGATATTCCTATAGGAACGGTTATATCTGGTACAGAAGCAGGTAATGGATTTTATAGTGAACATATACCAAAATTATTTATTCATGATGAATATAATACAGCAATTATTGAAAATATTTTAAAACGTCAAAAAAATGTTTTAAAAGAGGTAAAAAAAGAAATCGCCAATTACAAAAAAAGTAAAATTGACCCTAGAACATTTGTTATATTAGATGATTGTTTATATGATTCATCATGGACCAAAGATAAAATGATGAGATTATTATTTATGAATGGTCGGCATTGGAAGGTTATGTTAATTATTACAATGCAATATCCACTAGGTATACCACCTAATTTAAGAACAAATATTGACTATGTTTTTATATTAAGAGAACCCTATATAGCAAATAGGAAAAGAATATGGGAAAATTATGCAGGTATGTTTCCAACATTTGAATCCTTCGCACAAGTGATGGACCAATGTACCGAAAATTTTGAATGTTTAGTTGTAAATAATAATGCAAAATCGAACAAGTTACAAGACCAAATATTTTGGTATAAGGCAGAACATCATCAAGATTTTAAATTGGGGTCAAAAGAATTTTGGGAAATGTCAAAAAATATTGGTTCGGATGAAGAAGAAGAAACATATAATCCAAATAAATCAAAAAAAATATCACAACCCATCAATGTAAAAAAAAGTAAATGGTAATTATTTTCTTTTCAATATATTTTTTTGCTCTATATTCATAAAAAGATATATACCCATTAATCCTACCGACGCCAAAAAAAGTTTAACAAATATATCATCCTCTTTATAATCCACTTTTGAAAATGATTCGCATACATTTTTGTCTTCTTTACATTTGACTTTGGTTAATGGATTTTTACATCTTACAGGAAGGTTACAACCCGCTATTTTTCTACATGAAAATAAACAAGGATGAATATCAGTGATTTCTCTATCTAATACATATCCGCTGCCTTCTGAATATTCATTATTGTTATTCACTACGGGTAAATGTATTAGACTACAAGGTCCATCGTTACCATCAAATATAGAATTGGCAAACCCTCGAGGGTCAAATCCACTCATGGCATCTTCAATAATACCAAATGCCAAGCCTCTTTGACTAGTCGCAAGGGTGCCACTCGCACCTGAACCAGGCAACCAATCCCCGGCAGTGATATTATTTACATAGATTGACCTTGGTACAATCTCTCCCTTTTTATTTTTACATGTGGCGTCTGTTTTATAAAAGAACTTATTACCAGGTATTTTTCGACTTGCTTTAGAAGCTCGACTGTCACCGACCATAACCAAATCAATATAATCACTCATAGATAATAGATTTTTATCAAAGTCACCTACATTCATACCTCCACCAAGTTCTGTTGGTGATTTTATATTTTGTAGATAACTGTAGGTTTCTGGAAACGAGTTATCTCCCATATAATATAAGAAAACAATATATTTATATTATATATGAATTTTACCTTGTATAAAAGACAACCTCTTGTCAAAACGGGTTCAACCGAAGAAGTTTCGGTCGTTTCAAATGTATATAATAATAGAAGTGATTCCTATATTCCATTTAAACCACAACCAGTAAAACATTGGAGAAAACAGCTTATAAGAACAGATGGATGTATAAAGAAAGAATATGTTCCTGAAAAATCTTCATTTGATAATAAAGATAATTGTGGAGATTGTGACCCAAAAAAAAAAAGAATCAGAAGTGGTTTAACAAATAAAAAAGAGGGTAAATATTATCATAACACATCTCGATATTTAGAATCAAGAGTAAAATCTTGTGCTACAAATTATTCTGTACCGAATCTTTTAAAATGTAGTGAAGAAGAAATCTTATATACGCCTATTGAAAAATATAATAATAGCAAATATTCTCAACAAGGAGCAGTTTCTAGTTCTACAAGAATTATGGAATTAAATCGTAGTACAATTTCAGTAAGAAATACATTTATAGATAGAAGTTCAGGAATATGCAGTAGTTAATATAAAAATTTTTCACACCATTTTAATGATTTTAGCATATTATTTTTTTTTAAATTTTCTAATTTACTTGAATCTTTATTCTGTATATGAATTAAATTCAAAGTTGACATAATATTTTCCATTTGTTGTTGTCCAAATATTGAATTATATTCTTCGAGTTTATTTATAAAGATTGAGGGAATTTCAATATTAAATAAACGTAAAATATTATTTTCATTCAAATATATACTTTCTATAAAAGGTAACATTATTTTAGTATCTTTTAGTTTAAAATCTTCACAAATAATATATTTTTCAGAATTTGCCGTTCGACTACTTTGAGGTTTCATAATAGAAACATTTTCATATAAACTTGATAATAAATACATAATATCTACTGATAAATATGTAAAAATATCATATAATTTTATGATAAATGTTCCACCTTTTTTTTGAACTACAATCGCATGGGATATTTGATATAAAATGAGTTTTAAAGCTTGTTCTTCTTGATTATTGTAATCATCTGAAAAATCAAATCCCCCATCGGCAGTTACCAAATCGATAGTTTGATTATATGTATCATAGCAATATTGTAAATTTACATAATGACTTAAATCGCCGGTTTTATCTTTTCCAAATTCAATATTTACATTTTTATTATTATTTAAAAAATCTTGTGATTTTTTCCATCCTGGAACATTGATATCATCATTTATAATTGTCATCGCATTGTATGTATCTTTTGGATTATTTCTTAAATTTACCATAGCCTGAACGAATCCCCCAGGACCTTCAGCAAAATGAAATGTTTGAATAGGTTTACTTGTTTCATATAATTTAAATGATTTTACGATTTCTATCATTTTATAATAAGAACGTGATAGAGGTAATATATAAGGAAACATTTTCATAGATTGTATTTGTATATATTCATAGGTATTTGTATATTTTTTATATTTATCCCATTCATTTTCTATATGGACTAAATCTTTCGTATCATTCAAATATTTTTTCAGTGTTTTTCCAATATATATAGGAGATATTTCTTTGGAATATTGAATATTGAATTTTATATATAAATCTTTATCTAAAAAGATATATGGTAATTTATAATAACTCATTATTGAATATAATAAATTATGTTTATATGAAATGATGATTAATATATTTTTGTATTTCAAAAAACCTAATTGGTTTATCTGTATTAATTAAAAGTTCTAATTCTTTATTTGGTTTTATCCAAATGGATTCTGATAAAGAATTATCCTTTATATATTTATTTAATTCTTTTGTTACCTCAGTCCTAGCCATTAAGGTTCCCTTCTCTTTATTAAAAAAATTACATAACTCATCAGAGACACTTGATGGTTTTGCAAATCCAGATGGTTTTCTAATTATTTTTGTTTCTTTTATTTTTTCTTTTTTATTTGCCTTTTTTTCTATGATTTTGATAGTTTTATTTATATTCGTTTGTTCCTTTTTTATCACTTCCATTGATACTTTAATTTCATTAATAAGTATTTGAATATCCATTCATATAAAGTATATATACTCTTTATATGAATTATTGGTCTATTTTTATTATAAATTATACAGATTCTTCACCTTCTACTTTTTTTGGTTTGTTACGTGTTTCGCACATGAGTGGATATCCTAGGATACCAGTTACAACATCAGCAACAAGGCGTGTTTTACCATCTTTTTCTTTTTCGGCTACTACAAATGAAACATATTCGCCTTCTACTAGATAATGAAATTGGTCATTTTTTGTGGAAAGGGAAGAATGGTGAACAAATAGGTCTCTTGGTGTTTCCTCGTCAAGAGAGGTTACAAAACCAAAACCAGATTTCATGTTAAACCATTTTACGCGACCAGTAAGACGTGTGCTTTCCATAATAATAATATATAGTAATATTCTTTATATTATTATTATAACATATTTATTAGTTTTTTTATATATTCATAATTCGGTTTTTCATCATAGTCAAGGGAATCAATATAGCTATATAAATATTTAAATCGGTTGTTCAAAATATTCATCTTCATTTCTAAGACAGATGAAATGTTTTTTACACCTGTCCAAGGTAATGAACCATCATTAAGATATATTAATATATATAGAATAGAATATATATCGTCTCGTCTAGAAGGATATTGATATTCATTTACAAATTTACTACAAAACTCTAATGTTCCTGTTATAGTTGAAATTATTTTATTGTCAATATGTTGTTCTTCCTTCATAAATGGTATGGCTAATCCAAAGTCAATAAAAAATAAATTACCATTTTGACATAATATATTTTCAGGTTTTACATCACGATGAATAATCCCTTTCTCATGAACGTCCCTTATTATATCAATCATTTGTAGTCCTATCTTTTGTATACTATCAATTTGTTTATTTTTATATTTTTCAATAGAATCACCCAACACATCAATCACCATATAATTATAATTCCCTTCTTTACCAAATGTCCTTATTCGCGGAACACCCTGTATACCTCTTAAATAATTATATATTTTCGATTCATGATGAAGTAATGATAGATTCGAATTTTCTTCTATCTTTATTGCAACTCTTCTCTTTGTAATATGATGTCGCGCTAAAAAAATAATTCCAAAGGCACCATTTCCAATTTTATCTTCTAAAATATAGGTTTTATTCACATATATTTTCATCTTTAGTATTTAATTTTGTTAATGTTTTATGTTTAATATTCTGTTTCTGTAATATGTGTTTTAGTTTGAATGGCAACATTGATATCATATTCATTATTGTTTGATATGAAAATTTAACTATGGTTGTATTATTATTGAATTTTATACTATACCACCAAAAGGGAGGGATATATAGAACTTGTCCTTTTTTTATAGTAAACTCTAAACATTTTACTTTATCAAATAAATCTTTATATTCATTTTGTATATTCCATGGATGAAATGGAGATTTAAATTCATAATTTTCATAATCATTTTCCTCTCTTAAATATTTAGAACTATGTGGTGGCATCATCTTAATATGAATTTCTCCTTCTGTAACAATATATATTGTTCTATCATTCATTTCATATTTTAAGGGAGTACATATATTTTTTGATGCAATCATTAAATCATAACTACAATTTCCCACTAAATAGGGTCTTAAGTAATAATCATTTTTTTTTAATTCTTTAATCATTCCTGTTTCAGTTAAAAATGTTTCATTACTCTCACTTAAAAAATCTTTTTTTAATATCTTTAAATTTTTAAATTTCTCACATTCACCATTTCTTATATTTACTTCAAACACACCATAATTTGCTTCTATATGTTCTCTTGATATTTCAATAGTATTAAATAAATCTGTTTCTAATATAATTGGTTGGCGAATACTACATATCTCTTCAAAATTATCTTTAGTTGTATCCGAAACTTGAAAAACTTCAAGATCATTTGATTTTTTAAATTGGGAATGAATGTGTATATAAATAAATATAAATATGATAAAATGTATAGTATTTATAAATATTGACATATTTTATGACTATAAATATTTTTAACTAATTTGACACATTATAATATTTGATTTATATATGCCAAAACTTATACAAGGAAAAGAGTTATTCGATTTATATCAAAAAAAAATTCAACATGAAAAAAAAGTAATAAAAAATTTAATAGAAAAAAAAAACAAAAAATACCCAGGAAATACAAAACCACCCATTGGTGATTACGAGACTATCACAGAAGCAATGAAAATCGAGATTAATAAATTAATAAATTATTAAAATAATAAATTATTATTATCATATAACCTAATATTATATGCCGACAACGAAAAAAAATAAAAATAAAAATAAAAATGAAAATAAGCAAAAAGGAAAAGGTCTATTCACTTCTACCCGTAAAAAAGATAACGACCAATATGCAGAGTGGCGCCCACGCCGACCAGACCTGATTCAAGAAATAGAATATCAGGATTCCAGTTTTAATTTCTTTCATTATTTCTCAAGAGATTTAGACAAGGAACATATTTATGAAAATTTTGAACCATTAATAGAACGTAAAATAACAAATGAATGTTTAATGAAAGACATAATATATATAGAATCTGCAATATTACGTAATGATATTGAAAATGAAGAGGATCCTTATAACCTCTGGTTGGAAGATAGAGGTGGCGAAGACGATTATTTGAAGTTATCTTTACATAAGGATGAAACCTATGTAGATGATTTTCATCCTGAAAATCTATATTTTATAAAAAAATATAATGAAACCCGATTTATAAAAGTCTTTCTTAAAAAACTAGAAAATATAATAGAAAAGGGAGATCAAGAAGTATTTAATGATACGATTGAATATTATAAAGAAAAGTTGGAAGGTATGCTAATTCACTAATTCATTATGAATAACTTTCTGTGAATACACATCTTATGATACTATAGGATGAATTTTAATGTTGATACTTCTGTCATATAAATAATCTCTTTGTATTAAAGGAATCCAGATTATACTAATATGATAATTAGTTTTGATGTTGGTATCAAGAATATGGCTTATTGTTTAATGAATGATAATAGGGATATTATAAAATGGAATGTACTTGATTTAGGAGAACCCTCCCACAGTTGTTCACATTGTACACAAACCTCCAAATATGAAGATAAAGAAAAAAATATATTTTATTGTGGTAGGCATATAAAAAAAAGTAAAAAACTTAAAATGCCTATATCTTACAAAAAAATATCAAAATTATCTATAAAAAAACTAAGAGAATTTTGTATAGAAGAAAATATAGATAGTACAGGAACAAAACAGGAAATACAAGATTATATTGAAACATATAAAGTAAATCATTTTTTATTCGATATTGTAAAAGTATCTTGTAAAGATGTAGACATGGTAGATATTGGTATAAGACTGAAGGAAAAATTAGATGAAGATATAAAAAATGAAGTTATTGATTGTATATTGATAGAAAATCAAATAGGTACGATTGCAATAAGAATGAAAACCATTCAAGGAATGTTAGCACAATATTTTATCATGAATGGAAAAACCAATATTTCTTTTATTTCATCAACAAATAAACTAAAAGATTTTTCTTTAAAAAAATTATCATATAAAGAAAGAAAACAAAAATCGATTGAAATTACAAAAGAACAAATAACTACAGAATGGAAAGAATATTTTATAAATCATAAAAAAAAAGATGATTTGGCTGATTCATTTTTACAATTATTATGGTATTTAAATAATGCGTCTTGTACGACTTAAAAATATATTGATTTAATACAATATGCCGGAGGTTATCGAAATTGTCGAACCAGAAAATATAATTGAGATACAAACTGAACCACCTTCTGTAAATTCAGGCGGCGGATTAGAATTATTAATGAATATGAAAAAGAAAGAATCAAAACCCAGTTCAGAAGTCAATATTGAAATATCAAATATTGATACATTAGAAAAAGAATTGAATGATTTAACAATTGATGTAGAAGAACCTAAAAATTCAGGTGGATTATTTTCTGGGTGGAAAGCAGCGGAAGAAGAACCCCCTAAAAATACTGAGGTGAATGAAGTAAAAGAAGAATTATTTACAAAAAAAGATTCTATTTTTAAAATGAAAGAAAACGTGGAGGTACCAGTACAAGAAGAAAAACGTTCCAATGAAGATATTCTAGCTGAAAAGTTTAAAGTACTTCATAAATTAGAAAATTTAGAAAAAAAAGGGGTTCGACTTACAAAAAAATATAATATGGAATCTTCCTTAAATGAAATGAAAGGTGAATATGAAATGATTATATCAGAAAAAGAAAAATCAAATAGTGTAAAATTTCAAGGTAAAATGTTAATGGCAGCTGTAACAGGTTTAGAATTTTTAAATAATAAGTTCGACCCCTTTGATATTAATCTAGATGGATGGGCGGAGCAACTTAATGAAAATGTGGAGGATTATGACGAAATATTTGGAGAATTACACGAAAAATATAGTTCCAAAGCAAAAATGGCTCCTGAATTAAAGTTAATGTTTCAATTGGCAGGTTCTGGTATTATGGTTCATATGACAAATTCTATTTTTAAATCTTCTGTTCCAGGCATGGAAGATATTTTCAAACAAAATCCTGATTTAATGAAACAATTTTCCCAAGCAGCGGTGAATACAATGGGCAACGATAATCCTGGTCTAGGTAATTTTATGAATGGTATGAATAGTTCTGGCGAACCTCCTGAACCCATGAGAACAAAAGTTTCAAGAACCGATAATATGAGACAAGATACTATGAAAAATGATTATGGTGTCAATATTAATGATACAAATGAATATGTAGAAAGAAGCAGACCAGAAATGAAAGGTCCTAGTAATATAGATGATATATTATCAGGAATAAAAAGTAAACAAACCGAGGTTCAAGAACCAGAAAAAGAAGGTAGCACAATCAGTATAAAAGACCTCCAAGAAATGAGAGATATTAATCTACCTTCCAAGAAAAGCAACCGAAGAAAAAAAAGTGATAAAAATACGATAAGTTTGGAAATGTAATATATTCATATTATATGACAACAAATTGTGGATTTGAATTTAATATGAGACGAAAGGCCGAAATATTACAATATAATAATAAAAATATAACTCAGAAACAACAATATGCCAATCAACAAAAAAAAGGTAAACAATTATTTTGTGAAATCACAAATGAATATACGCCTTTATCGAATTCAGGCGTGAAGGGTTCAACCGGTGAATATTTATATTATAATCCTGATATACCTCTTGTACATAAAAGTGTATCATTTCCGAATAAGGTACCAAAAGTAATAACCTATACGATCGATTTGTCATCGACATGCCTTTAATTTCTTAAATTAGGATTAATACATATATCAATCGTTGGAAATATGTCACCGGACATACATATATCTCCATGATTTACTTCAGCACAATTTCTTCCACAATTATCTCGTCCAATATAACAATATCCCTTCGTTTTTGCTTCTTTTTCTTTCTTTTTCTTTTTTAATATTGTTTTATTTTCTTGATAGATTTGTCCTTTATCTTCTATTTTTTTAACGGGTACATTTGAATCTACCGTTTTTTTAATTCCATTCTCATTTACATTCAAACTTTTTTTTCCACTAGGTATAAATTGTTTGAATGTATTTTTAAAGAATAAAATATAATCTTCTGAAAATATACCGCTGTATATAATAATATTTACAACCAATAATCCTAAAATAATAATAATAATAAAATATTTTATTATATTTGTGATTGGGAATGTTTCATTCACTTCTATTGTTTTTAAATCTGCTGACGTAATTGTTTCGCTTGGTAATTTAAGTTCGGACATATATATATATATGAAAAAAATGATTAATAATAAAACAAAAAAAATATATTCTATAAAAAGTCCAATAACAAAAAAAATATATTCTATAAAAAGTCCAATAACAAAAAAATCATTTTCTCCAGAAGTCAATCAAAAACTTACCATGATTTCAAAAAAAGAATACAATGAACTTTTTGGTTGTGGGGCAGAAAATAAATTAATAAAAATGGGTCAAACCAATAATAGAACTCTAAAAATATTAAATAAAGATAAGTGTATCTCGTTAAAGAGCAAACGGGGAAAAGAAATATTGAAATCCAATATGAATCAAAAAATAAATTGTAATGCTATTATTGGACCCACACAAAAACATTCAAATTGTTGGTTTAATACATTATTTGTTACATTTTTTCTAAGCGATAAGGGGAGGAAATTTACTAAACATTTTCGACATACAATGATAAATGGAAAAAAAAGCAACGGAAAAAAAATAAATCCTCCCTCGTTAAGAAATAGCTTATTATTATTAAATATAGCGATTGATGCGTGTTTAAATTCTGGTGAAGCGAATAGTCTTGCCATTAAAATAAATACAAATACAATAATTCATAATATTTATCAATCGTTACCGATTACCAATATATATAAAACAAATGAAGCTGGAAATCCAATCGATTATTATTTAACAATTATAAATTATTTGAAATCCGAGAAGAATACTATCTTTATGATTGAAGATATTTATTCTCTGAATAAATTAAAATTAAAACAAATTAAATTACCAGATATTGTAATTATAAGTTATTTTGATAATACCTCTAATTATTTATTATCTTGTAAAGAAGAAAAGAAAGAAGTTCTTTATCTT
>Ga0206131_10004119_pt1 | contig 16186 bp, 10 predicted proteins | sample Helgoland_Spring_FD_148636 | JGI IMG/M metagenome (GOLD analysis project Ga0206131, IMG submission 148636) | Pelagic subsurface seawater microbial communities from Kabeltonne, Helgoland, North Sea - Helgoland_Spring_Bloom_20160517_1 | ecosystem: Environmental > Aquatic > Marine > Epipelagic ...
ATACCAGCAGACAGTATTTTGCTCTTAGGAGGCGGTTCAGGTGTTCCTACTGGAATAATGGGTGTGACGTGTTCATATTCTATGTCCTCTTCTGATATTGTGCTGACATCTTGCGGAAGTAATCAGGTTATAATAAGGACTTGGCTAGTCTTGGACTGGTGTACTAATAATGTAATATTAGAAAACGCCCAGGGAGAAGATAATGTCCAGTTGATATTTATTTCCGATGTGAGTCCTCCAATTGTTTCCTTGCCATCTGACCTAATTCTGAATGCAGAAATTCCAGCCTCAGGTAACACTCTCTGTAAAACTATGGGATACATCCCAGGACCATTGGTTTCGGACAATTGTTCATCATTTGATGTTGTGATTTTTTGCGAACTGGGTGAGTTAGTTTATCAAAATGGAGTAGACGGTAGTGAAGGTGGTTTTATACCTTTTCCAGGCTTAGGACTCGGGTCGCATAGTATTGAATATAAAGTTAGAGATGAATGTAACAATGAGACAATAAAAATAGGAACACTTATTGTCGAGGATAATAGTGTACCTGTAATGGTTACTGCACCTTCATCCTTGATTGGTCTTAATGAGCTTGGTTTGAATGAGGTACTTGCGCAGACCTTTGATCAGGGTAGCTTTGACAATTGTTGTTTAGATTACTTTGAAATAAAAAAGCAAACCGACCCCTGTGGCTTAATGCAAAACTTGGAGTTCTCGGAAACAATTCAGTTCTGTTGTGCTGAGATTGGTAGTGCGGTTCCCGTTGTAGTGCGGGCAGTAGATTGCTTTGGTAATACAAATGAAGCTGTGATTACCGTATTTGTTCAAGATAATATTGATCCAGAGCTTGTATTTTGCCCCGATGCGGATAGTATTCAATGCAATATATTTGTGGAAGATTACTTAGCTGCAATTGATGCCGGAGACTACTCAGTTCTAGAAGTCTTTGGTGTTGCTCAATTCAATGATAATTGTTTTTACAGTGAAGTTTATGATGTAATACTTGAGTTAGATGATTGTACTGAAGGTTATGTTGAACGAAGCTGGCAAGTTCTTGATGCCTCAGGCTCTGTAAAGGATGTTTGTAGTCAATATATTTATATTAATCAAACGGATAATTGGGGCGTTCGATTTCAGGAGGATCTAGTTATTGAATGTCCTGCGGATACTTTAGGAGTGTACGAAACTCCAGCTGTATTTGATCAGCAATGTGCTTTGATCGCAACTGCTTTTAACGATATTGATTTTAATGTAGGATTAAATACTTGCTATGCTTTCTTTAGAGAATGGACAGTAATAAATTGGTGTACCTATGATATTCAGCAGGGTAATGTTTTTATCGACTTTTCAGAAGTAGATGCTCAAATAGATTTTGATGGAAACGGTGTTTTAGATAGTCTAGTCTTCCATTCTTCATTTGGGGCACAGAATAATTCTGATGGAATTATACAGCATACACAATTAATCAGCATCATTGATGAAACCGCTCCTGAAGTTGAGGTCTCAGAGCAATTCATTTGCTTAAATGAAAGTAACTGTTTAGCTGACTTGATGCTGGCTATGCCAGTGATAAATGATTGTTCATCATCCACTAGCCTTACTGTAAGTACAGACATACCGAACGGAGATCAACTTGGTCCTTATGTTGATGTACCTACAGGTATTTATGAAGCAACTTATCTTGTAACAGATAATTGTGATAATTCCACAGTTAAAACAGTAAACATAATTGTTGAGGACTGTACAGCTCCTATTGCATTGTGTCAGGATAGTGTTTATCAGATCACAATTAATGATTCGGTCTTTATTCATGCTTCGGATCTTGCAATAGAAAGTGTTGATAATTGTAACGCTCTATCATTTGTATTTGAATCCTTAAATGGTCTTAGCAGTTATGGTTTTTCTTGCGAAGAGCAAGGAGAATTTACTTATTCAATTATTGTGTCCGATGCTTCAGGTAATGTTGCTTCATGTACTTCAACGGTTGTGATACAGGATACTATTGGTTATTGTTTGGCGGATGATCTCCATATAGCTGGAGCAGTAATGACAGAAAACATAAATTACTTAGAGGATATAGATATCCACTTAGAGGAGTTACTATTGACGAATTTAACAGATAACGAGGGGTCTTTTGAGTTTAATAATCTGTTGGAGAACGATACATTTACGCTTCGTCCTTTTCATGATGGACCTATTGATGAGGGTGTGACAACCTTAGATGTTGTGAGAGTAAAACAACACATTCTCCAAATTCAATTACTAAACAGTCCATACAAGCTTATTGCCGCTGATGTTAATAATAGTGGTACAATAACGACTATTGATATTGTGATGATGCGTAAGGTCATCTTAGGTCTAGATGCTGCCTTTCCAAATAATGAATCGTGGAGGTTTGTACCCGTTAATTTTGAATTTGACAACCCTGAAAACCCATTTCAAGAGGACATACCTGAGTACATTATTCATAGTCCGCTTGAAGCTAGTAATTCTAATACTGATTTCTTTGCCATAAAGGTCGGAGATGTAAACAACAGTGTGGATAACTTGATTGAAAAGCAAGTGGAGGAACGAAACTATGAAGCAACATACCCACTTTATTTCTCTAATCAGGACCTTTTAGCGGGGCAGTCTTATACGATAACTATACAAACCAAGTTAAGTCAATTATTGGGATTACAGGGCCGACTAAATTTTGATACGGAAGCAATTGAAATTGAAGGCTTCAAGAAGCCTTATGGCTTTGATCAATCTATCCTAAACCTTGACGCTTTGAGGGAGGGTGTTTTGACCTTTGCCTTTGATAATATTGGTAACAATGAAGCCTCGGATTTCTTTATGATTGAGCTTAGCGTCAGAGCAAAGCGATCTTGTAAATGGTCAGAGCTTATCTGGCTAGATTCATCCTTTGTAAATGAGGCATATTTGATGGACGGTAGCGTAGCCGAGTTGAGTACTAATTTTATCGATTTAAAACTGAGACCTAAATTAGAACTTGGCCCAAATCCATTTAAAGATTCATTTACTATATGGCTTAGTGCAAATTATAAGTCCCGGATTGGAATATTAAGAATGTATAGTCCTTCTGGATTAATGCTCTCGGAACAACAGTTAGAATTCAATAGTGGAGACTCAAGCATAAACGTGCAGGCAGAGAATATTAGTGGACTTTGCTTTTATCAACTGGAAATAGATGGATATAAATATAGCGGACGTCTAATTGCCTATTGATCCGAAAGAGCTTGATAGAATATTTCTACTGGATGCAGTGGGGTTCTTTGGGAAAGATCTTCTATTTGATGCATACAACTTATGCCCTGGGCAGCAATGGTCCAGTCATCTGTTTTTTCATCGATAGCTGGAATTAAAGACAGCCGAGCCATCTTTTGGCTCATGCTGTAATTTTCTTTTTCATATCCATAGGACCCTGCCATTCCGCAGCAGGCACTATTTACATGCTGTACATGGTGTCCAATAGGAATGCTCAATGCTTGAAGGGTTTTGTCTGGATTTCCCAATGCTTTTTCGTGGCAGTGAGTATGTAGTAATATATTTCTCTTTTTAGCATTAAAAACCTCTTTGGCGAAAAGACCTTTTTCAAAAGACTCTGCAAGAAAACTGCTGAACGTCCAACTAAACTGTGCAAGTTTGGAAGTTTGAGTTTTATCGAGGTCTTTTAGTTTTTGATATTCGTCCCAAAAACAGGATATGGCAGAGGGCTCAAGACCAACTACAGGTATTTTGTTTTCTATGTAGTAATTGAGATGCGTCAAGTTATGTTTTGCGACCATTCGACCTTCTTCAATATATCCTTTTGAAAATAGTGCTCTTCCACTTTGTTTCAAGTCAATTACGGACACCTCAAATCCTATGGACTTTAGGATTTGAGCTGCCATTGGAAATAGGCTTGGATTATTGAAACGATTAAACTCATCAATTAATAATCCAACTTTGTTATTGGTCGCTCCATCCTCTCTTGTTTCTAGGCTTTTTATCCATCTGCTAAAGTCAAATTTTTTGAGCCTTGGCAAAGATCGATCTGGATGAATGTTTAGGATTTTTTGTAGCGTATGCTTTCCTATTTTTGATTGGATAATAAGATTGGAAATCCCATTTAGCTTGCTGCCTAGTTGATTGAACATGTAGATATTTCCAAAGAAGTATCTTTTAAATGAAAAGCTTCTTGATTTATTATAGTATTCTTCAAAAACCATTTTCAACAAGCCCATATCTACATTCGAGGGGCACTCTGTGGAACAAGCTTTACAGCTAACACAATGCTGTAAGACTTTTTTTAGATCTTCATCGTCTAATTTAATCTCTTGCTCTGCATGGACTTGATGAAATTCCCTAAATGCATTAGCCCTTGCTCGGGTGGTGTGTATTTCTTCATCTGATGCCTTAAAGGATGGGCACATTTGGCCAAGTGCGTTTACACCCTTTCTGCAATCTCCCGATCCATTACATTTGTCAGCTATTTGGATTAGGTTGATAGACTGATCAAGTGCCTCTGATTTTATTTTTTCTTTGAACGGTATTTGGTCTCTTAGGTTTTCATCCATGGGAGGCGCAAAGACTATTTTACCTGGATTAAAAATGTTATTTGGATCCCAGATCTCTTTTAATTTTACGAAACCAGCATAAATAGTTGGCCCGTAAACTGACTTTAAGAACTCTGCACGTACTCGTCCGTCTCCATGTTCTCCCGACAATGAACCTTTATATTTTTTTACCAGATTGGCTACTGCCGCACTGATGTCTCTAAAGTCTTTTTTACCTTCTACAGTGCTTAAGTTAAGGATAGGCCTTAAGTGTATTTCACCAGCACCGGCATGAGCATAGTAGACGGCTTCTTGCCCAAAATGTTTCATGATTTGTGTGAAGTCATTGATGTAAGCAGGCAGATCTTCCAAGGAAACAGCGGTATCCTCAATACAGGCGACGGCTTTGCTACTCGTACTTAAGTTTGCTAACAATCCAAGTCCAGCTTTGCGCAACTCCCATACGTCTTGACTTTGTTCCTTTTCAACTACAGCTATATGTTTTGCTTTTGTTTTCTGTTGCAAGTCTTTCATTAGATGATCAACTTGTATTTTTAATTTTGCAGGATCAGAGGAGCGAAGTTCTAGGATTAGTAGGGCTTTAGGTTTGCCATGAACGAAAAATCTTTTCTTTGCATAAAGCGGGTTAGATGCTGTACAACTTAGAATTACATCATCCATCATTTCACAGGCATATAGCGGGTGTTTCATGCAAGTCTGAACAGCTTCTAAACATTCAATTACATCATCGAAGTGCGGACATATAAGGCTAAGGTTTTCTGGTGGAAAATCATCAAGTTTCAGGGTGAGTTCTGTACAAATTCCAAGTGTACCTTCTGATCCTGAAAGGATATCCAATACGTTATTTTCGGGATCGCTACCTAAAAGACTGTCTAGTGCATATCCTGAATTTCTTCTGTGAATATCCTTTTTGGGAAAGTAATCATTCAGCGCATTTTTAAGTTCTTCCTCTTGCCCTAAGGAAAGGGTATTTGATAGTATACGTTCTACTTCGGGATGTTGATGTTTTGTTGCTTCGCGTTCGAAGGTTTGGATATGTCCATTGTTTAGAACGACTTTAGCTGCAAGTGTTTTAGTTCGGCTTGTTCCATATCGAATAGAACTTGTTCCACTTGAGTTATTACCAAACATCCCTCCGAGGGTGCACCTGTTGGCTGTTGATGTATTTGGTCCGAAAAATAGCTGCTGTTCTCTAAGTTGATAGTTGAGTTCATCGCGCACCATACCGACTTGTACACGGACCCATTTTTCAGCTACATTTAGTTCTAGTATTTTGTTTAAATGCCTACTAAGATCTACTACAATGCCTGCTCCAACACATTGCCCTGCAAGAGATGTTCCTCCTCCCCTTGGTATTAAGCCGATTCTTTTTTTAGCTGCAAAAGCAACCAATTTTTGAACGTCAGAGGTGTTCTTAGGATAACAGATAGCCCTTGGAAGTTCTCTGTAGACAGATGCATCAGTTGCATATACCGACCGATGAAGTAAAGTTGTTTCTACTTCCCCTTCGAAATTGTCCAAAAATGCTTTTTCAAAGATCCCTTCCATTCCACTATTATTAATATGCCTCAAATCTAAGTAGTTTATGTCTATGGCTTTCTTTATTTTTGCTTAAAAATGGTCAAAAATTATAAAATCGAACTAAAAGAGAAGCCAAGAGGCTATCATATTATCGATTCTGAAGTCAGGCAAAGCATTCCGAATTGGCCTAATTCAGGATTATTGACCTTGTTTATACAACACACTTCTGCTGCAATTTGTATTAATGAGAACGCAGACCCAACAGTAAGAGAAGATTTTGAACTGATTTTTAATGGCTTAGTTCCGGAGCATATTCCTGGTATTAAGCATACAGAGGAAGGACCTGACGACATGCCTGCTCATATAAAAGCTGCATTGATTGGAAGCAGTATTCAGATTCCAATTATAGATGGTGCGCTCGCCATGGGTACTTGGCAGGGTATTTATCTTTGTGAATTTAGAAACAATGGAGGCAGACGCCGACTGATAGCAAATATAATAAGCTGATGAATTCTTTAATCGAGGGAGTATTTTTAGGATTGACTTTGAGTATAATGATAGGGCCATTATTGCTTGCGCTTGTTAGTACTAGTCTCGAGTATGGTGTTCGAGCTGGCTTAATGGTTGGTATTGGTGTTTGGTGCAGTGATATTGTATGTTTTTCAGCAGCCTATTTTGGAATTGGAGAATTATTGAATGTAATTGAGAACCCAAATTTTGAACCTATTGTTGGCGTGGGTGGAGGAATTATATTAACAGTCTTTGGTTTGGGGCTTATTGTTGGGGCCAGAAAGAAAATGAAAGATACTAGTGCGATTAATCAGGATGATTTAGAAATTGTGAGTGCAGATGAGGTTGAGCAGAAACATCCTCTTAGCCACATGTTGAAAGGTGCTTTAATTAATTCGGTCAATCCGTTTACTATCTTGTTTTGGGCAGGAATCGCAAGTACAGTTTTAGTAGGAAAGAGCAATCAGGATGCCTTTTTATTTTTTCTTGGGATCATACTAACTCTTATAACTTTAGATTCGGCAAAAGTCTTTATGGCCGCTAAGATTAAACATAGAATTGAATCAGGTTTTATATTGAAGTTCACACTTGTATCAGGTATAGCAATAATCTTTTTTGGAGTAGTAATGCTAATCCGGGTATTATAAAAAAAGACGCATATTTGGTATGCGTCTTTTTTTTATTTTTTCGAGAAGATGTTGTATTTAACGATGCAGTAGATTGCTCTGAAGCCATCTCTCCAGCCTATTTTCTTTCCTTCTTCGTAGGTCCTTCCGTAGTATGATATACCAACTTCGTAGATTCTCACCTTTGGAACTCGTGAGATCTTTGCAGTTACTTCAGGTTCAAAACCGAATCGTTTTTCTTTAAGATTTAAACCTTGAATGATCTCCGTTTTGAAGAGCTTGTAACAAGTCTCCATATCCGTAAGGTTTAAGTTAGTGAAGGCATTAGATAATGCGGTTAGGAATTTATTTCCAATAGAGTGCCAGAAGAACAATATTCGGTGTGGATTACCGCCCATAAAACGAGATCCGTAAACTACATCTGCAAAGCCTGTGAGTATAGGTTTTAGTAAGATGTTGTATTCTTCTGGATCGTATTCAAGGTCGGCATCTTGGATGATTAGATAATCTCCTTTAGCTTTTTGAATTCCTGTATGAAGTGCAGCTCCTTTTCCCTTGTTTACTTCATGTGCATAGTAACTAATTGAAAGTTCTGGATGAGATTCCATATAGCTTTTGATAGCACCTTCTGTATCATCAGATGAGCAATCGTTAACTATTATGATCTCTTTTTCAATGTTGTTCACAAGTTTAACCGCTGCTACCTTATCTAAGATTAGGTGCAAGGTTTTTTCCTCGTTGTATGCGGGTATAAGAATTGATAATGTCATTTTCCTACTCATTGTATTTACATTGGAAACGCAAAGTTATAAATATTAATCAGCTAATTAAAATAAAGCTGAACATAAGACATTTATCAGTTTTTGCATGTACAATACTTGTCTACTCAAGGCTTCTTATTAAATTAGCAGACCTAACAAAAAAGATGATAATTTGAATCGTTTGATCGGAAGATATTCGGAAGGGAACAAAGGTCCACTATTGATTGTGATTGGAGGGATGCATGGTAATGAACCTGCAGGTATTCATGCCGTAGAATCTCTTCTCCAAATGCTTGAGCAGGAGAAAGAAAAGAATGCTGGATTTGAATTCAAAGGTGCTTTGGTTGGTCTTAGAGGAAACCTTCAAGCTATAGAACAAGGGAAACGTTTCAATGAAAGAGATCTAAACAGATCATGGGTAAATAAAAAAATAATAGATATAGAGTCCCAGGTATACGGAGATTTGACCTTTGAAGATAAAGAGATTGCCGATTTGTTAGCTGCTATTCGAGCAGCGATTAAACGCTACGATGCTCGTGAGGTATGTGTATTAGATATCCATACAACAACCGCTAGTGGTGGTATATTTTCTATACCTAATGGTAGTGAGAAGAGTTTGAAGCTTGCCAAGTCTATGCATGCTCCAGTAGTACTAGGAATGCTAGATGGTATTAAAGGAACTTCTCTACATTATTTTAACAATCATTATTGGGATCTTGATATGACTTCGATTGTATTTGAGGCAGGTCAGCATGTTGAGGCTCTTTCAGAGAATCGAGCTATTTCAGCTATGGTGAGTTGCTTGAGAGAGTTGGGTTGTGTACATCCCACGGATGTTGAAAGCCATCATGATAAGATTCTTAAGCAATATGCAGACGGCTTGCCTGAAGTGACCCGATTATTATATGCTCATAATATTGAGCAAGACGATGATTTTACCATGCAGCCAGGCTTTTTAAATTTTCAAGCAATAGACTCTGGGACTTTACTTGCCAGAGATAGTAATGGACCAATATATGCAGATCGCAGTGGTTTAATGTTGATGCCTTTATACCAGGCCCAAGGAGAGGATGGCTTCTTTTTGATTGAAGAGGTAACGGGCTAATCCTCTAGCCCGTGTAAAGCATCTATCAAGGTTTTTAAACCTATGATCATGATTTCTTTTCCTTCTTTTGTGAAGTTGAAGTAATTATCCTCTTCTTCTTCGTCAATCAGTGAATCTTCAATTAGTGCAAGCAGGTCTTCTTGCGGGTAGTTTAGAAAAAATGTATCTAGTTTATCAGTGACCGTTTTACCCTTGGCGTCATTCCATTTTTCCCAGTTTCGTTCTTCATATTGACCAATAGTCGCTTCTGCAATAGCTTCAAGGTCTGGGTTAACAGTATTGAATGATTTATAGACAAGTAGGGCTAGGTAGAGAAATATTTCTTTTTCGCCATCCTTCAGAAAGGAAAAACTATCAGAAAACAAATAGGTGTAAAGCATTTGTTGGTTTTCCTGAAACGTCTTTTTGACTGTTTTTTCAGTTTTTTCACTCAACTCAAAAGCCGCCATGGCTTCTTCGATTACTTGTTCACTAACGAAGTTCATAAGGTGTTTTTAATACTTCTTTTGAATAATTCCCAAAGATACATTTTATTGTGTCTTAAGTCATAATCAAATGTCAGATATGAAATTGATAGAGAGTCGAGCCGAAGGATTGTATTGCACAAAGGGTGATTTTTATATAGATCCACTTCGACCGGTAAAGCGGGCGGTTATTACTCATGCGCATGCGGATCATTTTTGCTCTGGTTGTGATTCTTACTTTGGACATCGGCACACCATACATTTTTTGAAATTGCGTATGGGCAGGATTGCGCCAATGCATGGTTTTGAATATAATAGTAGTTTTGAATTTAATGGGGTGAAGCTTAGTCTTCATTCTGCGGGTCATATGCCTGGTTCTGCTCAGGTTCGTATTGAGTATGCTGGAGAGGTTTGGGTTGTAACAGGTGATCTTAAGCCAGGAAACAATCCATATTGTGAGCCATTTGAGCAATTGACATGTGATTTCTTGATAACAGAGTGTACATTTAGCGATCCCCTATTTAGGTGGCCCAATGAGCAAGAGGAAGTTTCCAGGATTAAAAATTGGTATCAAGATTGCATGAAAAAAGAACTGCAGCCTGTTTTGTCAGCCTATGCAATTGGGAAAGCTCAAAAAACGCAGCAATTACTCGATGGAAATGGAATACCAATTCTTGTACATCCAACCATTGCAAAGTTTAATGAATCTTACCGAGAACTTGGATTTAAGATTCCGGATTATAGAATCCTAAAAGATGGTATGAGCAAAAAAAAGATTGGAAATGCTCTTGTTTTAGTTCCGCCATCTGTTTTTAATACGGCTTGGATGCTTCGTTTTGAAAAGTATAGTGCTGGCCTTAGTTCTGGGTGGGTTCTCAAACCGAATACAGTAAAAGATAGAGGTGCAGACTGTGGGTTTGTCTTATCTGATCATGCTGATTTTGATGGCTTAGTCAAAAATATAAAACAAAGTAAGGTTAAAGGGGTTTATTTGATGCATGGAGATAAGAGTCTCATGCTACAGAACCTCCAGAATTTGGAGATTGATATAAAGATACTTAGGTACCAGTAGTGCATTTATATTTCTAATGTTTGACATAAGAAAAGTTTTGCTTTTGTATCTTTGTAGCTAATTTGAACATAATGAATATGCAGGTAGAAGATTTATTACAAAAAGCGTTAAACCTTGAGTTTCTGAGTACAGAAGAGGGTATTTTTCTTTTTGAGCAGGCAAGTACAGCCGATCTCATGTATGTAGGAAATGCACTCAGACAAAAACAGAGACCTGGGAGTGAGGTTAGTTGGATCATTGACCGAAATTCAAACACTACGAATGTCTGTATTGCAAATTGTAAATTCTGTAATTTTTACAGAAGACCTGGGCATGGAGAAAGTTATATTACTAGTATAGAGGACTACAAAAAGAAAATTGAAGAGACTTTTTCCTTCGGTGGAGAGCAATTATTGTTGCAGGGTGGTCATCATCCAGATCTAAATCTTGAGTATTATGTCAAATTATTTAAAGAATTAAAATCACTCTATCCAAACTTAAAGCTGCATGCTTTGGGACCTCCAGAGATTGCACATATTGCAAAATTGGATGGGATGTCACATACTGAGGTTCTCTCTGAATTGAAAGATGCTGGTTTAGATTCCTTGCCTGGTGCAGGTGCTGAGATTCTTTCTGATCGAGTACGACGTTTGATTTCAAAAGGAAAATGTGGTGGCGAGGAATGGTTGGATGTGATGCGAGCAGCGCACCAGCTTGATATTACAACATCTGCAACTATGATGTTTGGCCATATTGAGACCAACTGGGAACGAATGGATCACTTGGTTCGTATGCGTCAGGTGCAGGCAGAGAAACCAGATCACGCAAAAGGCTTTGTTGCTTTTATTCCATGGCCTTTCCAAGATGAAGATACAATCCTTAAGCGAATAAAACGGGCAAGAAATACTTGTACTGGAGATGAGTATATTCGTATGATAGCGATGTCAAGAATCATGTTACCTAATGTAAAAAATATTCAAGCATCTTGGTTGACTGTTGGTAAGAAGGTTGCTCAGCTTTGTTTACATGCTGGAGCAAATGATTTTGGCTCTATCATGATTGAGGAGAATGTTGTATCCGCAGCTGGTGCGAAGTTTAGGTTTACAGCTCAGGGTATCCAAGATGCAATTGCGGAGGCTGGTTTTATACCTAAGCTTAGAAATCAGGAGTATGAGTACCGTGAACTGCCAGACAATATAGTTCAGCAGGTATTGGATTCAAATAAAATGATCGTTGATTAATAAGATGGTGAACTATGCTTTTTGAACAGGTAGAGGAGGCTCGAAAATATCTTTCACAGTATTGCAAGAACGAATATAAGATTGGGATGGTTCTTGGTACAGGCCTTGGTGCTCTTGCAGAGCTTATTGAAGTTGAATCCTCGGTACCTTATGCGCAAATCCCAAATTTTCCAGTAACCACGGTGGAGTCTCATGCTGGAGAGTTGATTTTTGGACTTTTGGATGGGGTTCCTGTGATTGCGATGTCAGGTAGGTTTCACTACTACGAGGGCTATTCAGCTAAAGAACTAAGTTTTCCGATCCGTGTTTTAAAGGCATTAGGCGTCGAAAAACTTATTTTATCCAATGCAGCTGGAAGTACAAATGAAGGTATTGATGCTGGAGATATTGTTGTTATAAGAGATCATATCAATTTACATCCGGACAATCCATTAAGGGGGATGAATGACGAGCGATTGGGTATACGATTTCCAGATATGTTGAATACCTACAGTAAACGATTAAGAATGCTTTGCATGAAAGCTGCTGGGGCATTAGATATAAAGATAAAAGAAGGTGTCTACGTGGGCTTACAAGGTCCTAATCTTGAGACACCTGCTGAATATAAATTTATAAATATTATTGGCGGTGACCTTGTAGGTATGTCAACCATTCCTGAAGTTATTGTTGCAAGGCACAGTGAGATGGAAGTTCTAGCAATATCTGTTGTATCCAATAAATGTTTTCCAATTGAGTCACTGACAGAGACTACTTTGGATGAAGTCATAGAAGTTGTAAATAAGGCAAGTGATAAGTTAATAAAATTAGTTCGCTCAATACTTGCAGACATTTAGATCACAAAAATGAAAGAGAAGACAAATCAAACCATAGAAAAACAGGATGATTATATTGGGATCATTGGCGCCCGTGAGCATAATCTGAAAGATATTGATCTGGAAATCCCTAGGAATAAGCTTGTTGTAATAACAGGAGTGAGTGGTTCGGGGAAATCTTCTCTAGCTTTTGATACAATCTATGCTGAGGGTCAGCGAAGATATATGGAAACTTTTTCTGCATACGCTCGCCAATTCATTGGAGAAATGGAGCGACCGGATGTGGAGCAGATCTCAGGTTTGAGCCCAGTAATCTCAATTGAACAAAAAACAACAAGTAAAAACCCTAGGTCTACCGTAGGGACAGTTACAGAGATATATGACTTTATGCGTTTGTTGTTTGCTCGAGTAGCTGATGCATACTCCTATGAAACTGGAGAAAAAATGGTCAGATATACTGAAGAGCAGATGCTTGAAGAGATCATGAAGAGGTTCGCAGGAAAGAAACTATTGCTACTTGCTCCTTTAGTTCGTGGAAGAAAAGGGCATTATCGAGAGCTTTTTGAATCTGTGCGTAAACAAGGATATACAAAAGTAAGAATTGATGGTGAGGTAAAAGATCTAGAGGCAGGGATGCAAGTAGATAGATATAAAGTCCACAATATTGAATTGATTGTGGATAGGATCAAACTCAATAAGGACAAAGAAGATCGTTTCAGATCTTCCTTGAAGTTAGCCTTAAAAATGGGGAACGGATTGATTTTTATAGAGGATGTTGATTTGGATGAGCTTGTTGGCTTTTCTAAACACCTGATGGATCCTATTTCAGGAATCTCTTATGAAGAACCTAATCCCAATTCTTTTTCGTTCAACTCCCCTTATGGAGCTTGCCCGACTTGCAACGGTTTAGGGAAAGTAAATGCTGTTGATATTAAAAAGGTGATACCAGATGATACAAAAAGTATCAATGAAATCGCTATTAAACCATTTGGTGAGGTTCGCGATAACCTAACATTTAAGCAATTGAGACTAATTGCAAAGAAGTTTGAGTTCACCTTCAGCACACCTGTAAAGGATATTCCAGAGGAGGCTATGAACTTGATTCTAAATGGTGGTGGCAGTTTGAACTTTAGGAGAATTACTAAGAGCAAGAATGACTATGTGTATAACCTCGCAGAGGAAGGTTTATTAAACATGCTTAAGCGTTGGTATGGTGAGTCTACATCGGAAAAAACTAGGTCTTGGGCCGAGGAGTTTATGGTTGTAGATACTTGTCCAGATTGTTCCGGGCATCGCCTAAGAAAAGAAAGCCTTCATTTTAAAATCAATGACGCACATATTGGTGATTTGACTAAAATGGACGTGCAAGTACTTTACGACTGGTTGGTTGCCGCAGAGCAAACACTAGAACCTCGAAAGGCTCAAATTGCACACGAGATTCTTAAAGAAATCAAGCTCAGGCTTGGATTCCTTTTGCATGTAGGCTTGGATTATCTTTCTTTAGACAGACCAGCAAGGACTTTGAGTGGTGGCGAATCACAGCGGATACGACTTGCTACGCAGATAGGCTCTCAGCTGACAGGAATTACCTATATCCTTGATGAACCTAGTATAGGCTTGCATCAACGTGATAATCACAAGCTTATTCAGTCTTTAAAGGAGCTATCTGAGATAGGAAATACAGTTATTGTAGTTGAGCACGATAAGGATATTATGCTTGCTTCTGACTATCTGGTAGATCTTGGACCAGGAGCTGGAAAATATGGAGGGGCTATTGTTAACAAAGGTAAGCCAGCCTCGTTCATCAATGATAAATCGGAGACATCTAGGTATTTAGCAAATATTGATCGAATAGAAATTCCGAAGGAAAGAAGAAGTGGAAACGGAAAATACCTTGAGCTTAAAGGAGCCCAAGGAAATAACTTACAAAATGTAGACTTGAAAATTCCATTAGGTACATTTACAATAGTAAGTGGTGTCTCAGGGTCCGGTAAGTCAAGCTTGATCAATGAAACGCTTTATCCGATCTTACGACAACATTTTTATAATAGCATAAAAAAGCCTCTGCAGTATGACTCTATCAAAGGGATTGAGCATGTAGATAAGGTTATCGAAATTGACCAATCTCCTATCGGAAGGACTCCGCGTTCTAATCCAGCAACTTATACTGGAGTGTTCAACGAAATCCGAAAATTGTATTCAGATCACCCCGAATCAAAGATTAGGGGATATAAGCCAGGACGTTTTTCTTTCAATGTAAAAGGGGGAAGATGTGAGACCTGTAAAGGAGGAGGAAAACGAGTGATAGAAATGAACTTCCTTCCAGATGTCTATGTCGATTGTGAGGATTGCTTAGGTAAACGCTATAATCGGGAGACTTTGGAAATTCTTTATAAAGGAAAGTCTATCAACGATGTGCTCGATATGAATGTAAATGAAGCTTGTGAGTTCTTCAAAAATATTCCAAAGATCTATAGGAAGATGAGTACTCTTAGGGATGTAGGACTTGGATATATTTCTCTGGGTCAGCAGGCTACTACGCTTTCTGGTGGAGAGGCTCAGCGAGTAAAACTTGCAGAAGAATTATCCAAAAAGGATACTGGAAATACACTCTATATTTTAGATGAGCCAACTACTGGATTACATTTTTCTGATGTTAAACAGTTGTTGTCTGTACTTCAAAAATTAGTAGACAAGGGGAATACAATTGTAGTTATTGAGCACAATATGGATGTCATTAAGGCTGCGGATCATATTGTAGATATTGGCCCTGAAGGAGGGCGTGGAGGAGGAACTATAGTGTCTCAAGGTACTCCTGAGCAAGTTGTTGCTAGTAAATCAGGTCACACCTCTGAATACCTTAAATCTGAGTTGTAATTTTTTAATTAATTTTTTTCTAATTCAGTTGATAATTAGTACATTGATATTGTAACTAACTCAAATTTCTAAAATTCGAGGATTCATTTAGTAATCTTCTATCGTTTCCCATTTTCGATGAAAAAGGTAATCAACAAGGTATTCAAGACCTATTACAATATCAGGAGTTCTAGACTCAACTATTCCATTTCTAATGCAGAAAAGGTCCAAGAGTCTTTATTAGAATATTTGATAGACCAAGGTAGGTATACCCAGTTTGGTCACCAGCATAATTTTCAGGGTATTCATACCTATGAGGATTTCAAGAAGCTTGTTCCTATATCTTCTTACACTGACCTTTATCCCTATATAGAACGAATGATGGATGGCGAGCGTAATGTTCTATGGCCAGGAAGGATTAATCTGTTTTCTAAGTCTTCCGGAACAACTAATGCGAAGAGCAAATTCATTCCTGTTAGTCAGGAAAATTTGGAGAATTGTCACATTAAGGGGAATTGGAATACGATGACCTTTTTCTACGATCAACGTGAGGATGCCAAGCAATTTGAATGCAGAAGTATAGTGATGGGCGGAAGTTTGCAGTCTTACAAAAACAGTAAGGATGTACAGGTAGGAGATGTATCTGCGATTATGTTACAAAACATGCCAAATTTTGC
>Ga0206131_10004123_pt1 | contig 16182 bp, 16 predicted proteins | sample Helgoland_Spring_FD_148636 | JGI IMG/M metagenome (GOLD analysis project Ga0206131, IMG submission 148636) | Pelagic subsurface seawater microbial communities from Kabeltonne, Helgoland, North Sea - Helgoland_Spring_Bloom_20160517_1 | ecosystem: Environmental > Aquatic > Marine > Epipelagic ...
CGCACGCAGCCCCCGCCCGCCACCACGGCACTAGCCCGCGCACGCAGCGCCTGCCCGCATGCCATGCACTGTGTCCATTGCCTCTGTAGTGCGGGCTAGCACTCCGCAGTTCGCGATGTAGAAACCACGCAAACTCAACGTATTGAACACTGGTGTTTCTAATAAATTTTTGACCGCAACTTTATTTTCACTCTTGCCCTGGGCTACACACTACCAAAAACCTCTTGCCCGATTTCCGCAAGGGCCTGCAGAAAACAGTACCCATGACCGAAGCTGAAACGCCGATCGTTGAGCTTCTCCTCGTGCACGCGTGCGTTGTACTCGCACCAAGACTCGCGCCCCTCCTCGTCGCGCGGACCGTCAAAGTCCTTGACGACAATTGTCAAGCCCTGTCCCCTCTTCTTAAACTCCTGCATCAGGGCGCGAAAGTCTTGCAGCCGCTGTTTGCCTAGCTCACTATCAAGCACATTCTGGCGGTAGAGCCTGGCATAGATATTAGTGCGGGCAATGACCTTGTCCTCGATGACCTCGCCTGACTCTGGGCACACATACCCTATCTCGCGCGGGTACTGCTTATTGGGGCTCTTGTTGCGGTGCTGTTGTAGAATGGTACAGCGACGGGGGCACTTGCGCCCCTTGAACTGCATGCGATCCCACCATGCCTTGTATTTATTGAAGTCGATGCCCTCAAACCTCTTGCACCCTTGCCAGACGGCCTCGAAGCGCTTGTTGAGCAGGGGACTAAAGGGGCTGCTTTGCTTCGAGGTCACATCAACCTTCACAAAGTGTGTGCCAATGCCATTGTACACATCATAGGCACTGCGCTGCCCGCGCCGGGGGTGAGTCGCAGCGATCAATCGCAGGCCGCACGCAGAGTCTGGTTTGAAGCCTTTGCCCTTGTGCACGAGCATCCCTTGTATGTGCATGCTGGATTTTGGTAGCTGGATTTTGGGTGCTGCTTTTTGAGCGCTTGTTTAAAACGCACATTGCCCGAAATAGTTTTTTTAATTTAGGCCAAAATAGCACAAGGGGACGCGGTTGCATAAAAGCAAACGACTATTGGCACAGTTTTACTTCGGACTCACGCCCGTCGCGCGGCATGCAGTGTGCGGCGCCCGCCTGCACGGGCGCGACGCCATTGTCCACGCACCCGCAGCTGGCTTTCTGGCTTAACGCTGTGCTCGAAATATCCCAGCACTATGTCAATTTTGCCGCAGTCGTTGCCATGGCGCGGCGGGCGAACGCGCCAGTGCGTGGCGTGCCCGGGCTTGATGTCGCAGTGCTGGTGCGCTTTTATCGAATATGGCGTGCTCTGTACCTCGGCGAGCAAGTGCCGGACATCACGGGCGAGCTTTCTGCTTTTTTTGACGCGACGCAAGAAATCATGACGCAGGCGTTGACTCCAGAGGTCCAGGCGTATGCGCGCGTGCGCGTCACCGCTTCCGCTAAGCGCCAGAAGAAGTTGCTGCGCGAGCGCGAGCGCTTGGGTGTGGGAGAAAACACCCTGCTGTGGCAGCAGACCGAGCATGAGCTTCGAGACATCCGAACCGAGCTGTGCCAGTACCGCGCGTTTAAAGCCGGCGAGCGCAAGCGCATGCGCGCGCGGGAGTGAGTCGCCTTTTTTCACGTGCCGCAGAATAAAGAGACTTTCTACACGCATTTGGTCTGCCTTGCACGCGCCACAACTCGACACAAACTCCATAGCCAGCACAGAAAATGCTCGAGGCAACGGATACGAAAATAGCACATACAAAAACGCGGTAATCGCTTGAATTTACACACACACGAATGGCCAGGCGCGCTCGGCGAGCGCCTTGCCAGCGCGCGCGTTCTCAAGCGCGGCCGCCTGCGCCGCGTTGCGGCGGTGTTCACTGGGATTGCGGGCAAAAATTGAGATGAGAATGCATGTCAAAATAAAGTGTTTCGCGGTGTACTCATGAAAACACTAAGACTTGCCTGTTTTGTTATCGCTCTTGATCGCGGTCCGGCACATGCACTCACACCCCGCCAGCTTCGCGCCGTGCATCGTGATCCCGCCGCGCGCACGCATGCTAACGTTTCAGCACTCACACGCCCGCCAGTTTCGCGCTGTTGATCGCGATCCCACACAGCTCCGGGACCATCCCGCACACGCGCGCGTACATGCCCACGAGCACGAGGTAGGCGCGCTCCGGGTGCCGCTGCTCGCCGAGGCGGTACCACACGCCCGCCTGGCGGTCGACAAGGTATGTGTGCCCCGCGGTCACACAGAACGTGCAACGCTCGAACGCCTGCACCTTGCGCGCGGCGGCGCGTTCGTCCACGTCCACCGCCTCCGCCGGGCGCGTGATGAGGTAGCGCTCGCCACGCAGCCCGAGCGGGTCCTGCGCGTCCGAGGTGTGCACGAGCGCGCGCTGCTCGAGCTGGAGGAACGCGGCGACGGGGCCCGCGGCCGAGTCGGGCTCCCACGACTCGAGCCCGCTCGGTGGCGGCTTCTGCTTCGCGAGCGGGTTCTCAAAGTACACGACCTGCGAGAGGCTCCCGGTGTCGTAGTGCGTGTAGTCGAACGCGTACTGCATGCGCTGCCCGGGGAGGAGCTCCTCCATGAGCTGCACGCTGCGGTACGTGCTCGCGGACGGGATCACGTAAAAGTTGCGCAGCGCCGTCTCGAGCACGCGCACCAGGCTCTCCGAGACGCCGGGGTCCCCGGCCACGCGCGCGAGGTCGCTCCCGAGCACCATGCACACGTCCTGCAGCAGCGCGCGCATGCCCGCCCCGATCTTGCGCGGGCGCGCGCCGACGAGGTCGACGCCGATCTTCTTGACAATGTGCGCCCACTGCGTCGCCTCCTGCGCCTGCGCATCCTCCAGCGCCGCCGCGTGCAGCCGCCGCCGCTTCACGCGCTTCACGCTCGCAAAGAGCCGCGGGTGCAGCGTCGCCGTGCGCATGCTCGCGTCGTCCGCCGACACCGCGCTCAGGATCGCCTTTTGCGCGGGCGCCGCCAGCGCTTCCAGCTCCACCGCGCGCGCGCTCGTAAACATGACATAGTCCCGCAGCAGGCACAGCAGCTGCACCACGCACTGCCGCGCAGCGCGCCGCGCGAGCGCAAACTCCCCGCCGCCAGTCTCCGCGAGCCCTGACTCGCGGCTCTCGACCTCGTCCAGTATTGTGCCGGGATGCGCGTCGCTCGCGCAGAAGCCCCCGAGCGTGAACAGCGCATACACGAGCGCCTCGCCCACCGCGCGCGCGTGCCCCGCCCGCAGCAGCGCGCCCTGCCGCGCCTGCAGCGCCTCGCGGAACCGCCGCGCGTCCGTGTACGCGTGCTCCGCGAATGCGCGCCGCGTCGTGTGCATCTCGGGGCTCGCGGCAAACACCGTGTGCGGCGCCGCCGCCTGCACGTCCGCCTGCAGGTCGCTCAGCACCACATACACCAGCTTCGCCAGCACCAGCCCGGTCACCTGCGCCCCGTTGAACGTGTCCGCGACCTCCACCGCGCTCTCGCACGCGGGCAGCTGCCACAGGAACGCTGCCGCCATCTCCCCGAGCCACGCGTGCCACCGCGGCAGCCCCTCCACCACGTGCACCCGCTCCTCGCACACGTGCCCCAGCTCCTGGTTCAGCGCCCGCACCCGCATCGCGTGCTCGCCCTCGCTGAAGGCGTCTGAATGCGTGCGGGCGAGTGCGGGCGAGGCGTGCAGCGCGGCCAGCAGGGGCTCCATGTGCGCGCGGGGGGGGTGGCAACGCCGAAACTTCAATATGTTTGTTTTATATTGCACACATTGTGCATAAGGAATTGTAGAGACACAAAAAAATCTAGGACACGTACTCAGATCCTTTATTGTTCACTTTCAGTATTCTACAAGTAAAAGTTTGACACAAAATCAATATAATTTGAGCTATTATTCAATGTACTCCAGTTTTTGGACGTGCGACATTCAGTCCTACCATACTTGGATTACGGTTGGGTTCTATGTTTGTTTCCTCTGGCCTTTTTGTTTCGTCGATTCCCTCACGTCTGAAACGTCTGTGGAAAATTTGTTTGTCATCGACATAATCTCGCATTTCTGAAGTCATTACTTTTTCGTTTTCTTTTGCATTCACGAACTTATTCATTTTTTCTATAAATGCGGCTTCGTCTGTCTTTACTACAATGAGTTGTAATGCTCTTTCACGTTTTATAAGGAATTTTTTGAACTTCATGATATCATCGTAAACATAGGCTATTTTCCGAAGTCGTTTTTGTTCTTTTTCTTCTTCAGGCAACGGACCATTCTCGCTACCCTTCGGAAAATTGGTGTTCCATGACGGATTGTCATTTCTAGCCTCGTCTATTTTCTTTGTAATTATGTGCATGGAATTGTAAAAAGATTCGACAGCTCGCATAATGGTCCACAGGTCACGGCTATCATGTGCTCACATATATACTATCACTGAATAGTACCTAGCATTCATACGCGCGTTGCGCCGACGACAGTGCACTCTCGGTGCTACGGCGTCGCTTTTGCTGTATTTTGTGGTGACGCGCATCTCTGTTCGCGTGCTGGTGTCGCGCGTGGACTCGCAGATCGATGCAAGAATCTCAAGTGGCGCGCCTACGCACAGGCCGGGTCGGGCAGGTCAGCCAGGTCGGACAGCGCGGGCGGGGGCCTGCCGGTGCCCGTGCGCAAATTGCGGGTTGGGTACATAGAGAGCAAATCCGGCTTACAAATGTGCATTTTTTAATATTCAGAATGAATAATTATCTACCCATGTCTATTTGCTATTGTTTATAATTATCATCCCATTTTCCGATTTTTATCAACCATTCCCTTAATTTCGGAAATGTTTTAATTGCATAGATTTTGCGATGATTAGTTGTGATTGTTGCCATGTACTTCTTCAAATAAGCCTCGAAATAAGCTAGTTTCTCCTTATATTCTTCTGCATGCTTTGCTTTCAATTCGGCTGCAACGTTGGGCAATTTCAGCCAATTGATAAACTTTTCTACCTTGATGAGGCGTATCGATCGAGTTATTTTAAATTTCTGGTTATTATGCGACTTATATGCATCTGTATCTTGTGCGGTCTCTTCTAGGCGTTGTTTCTTCTTCTCGTGATAGTCTACACTTTGTTTAAATTGTTCGTAAATTGATTGTCGAGTTGCATTTTGTGTATGGGCCATACTTACGGGATATTCGAATGAATCACACCCGCGTCATCAGTGCGTTTATATACACTTAGATCAAGCAAGTAACGTTTGATTGTTCACTTAGTATAAAAACAAAAACGCTTCTGCTATATATGCTGCAATGAGTTTTTTTCAACGAAAATGCTCAAGGTCCTGCACGCGTTCCTCTGGAACGCGAGCTCGATCCTGCTCATCTCGTGGCTCTCGATGCTGATCATCGGGCGCGTGTACGAGTTCCACAGCGCGTACATCGGCTTCCTCACGCAAGTCGAGTCAGAGCAGTGGCTGCTGCGGCAGTGCGAGGAGGACGAGTTCTACCACAACATGGCGTGAGTTTTGCGTGTCTGTGCCGGCCATGCACGCGCGTTGCGTCGGCGCGCCGCGAGTGACTGGTGTGCGTACGTATGCGCGCGCAGGTACCACACGGATCTGTGCGCGACGGTGACCGCGAACAGCAAGATCTCGCCGACGCTCTTTGCGCTGAACGCGAGCGCGCGCACGCTGAAGCTCTGCGGCTTCTACGAGTGCGGCGAGTTTGCGGCGCTCGTGTGGTCCGGGGGCTTCCCCGTGCTCTTCTGCCTCTTCATGGTGTACGTGTGCACGCCGTCGTTCCTGCTCCCGGTGATGCGCTCCGAGTTCGAGCGCCGGCGCGAGGCAGCGTTCGTGCGGCAGTGCTCGCCCGCGCTGCAGCCGCACCCGCTGGATGCGAAGCGCGTCAAGATGGTCTAGCATAGGCGCCGGCACGAGGCGGCGTTTGTGCGGCCGTGCCCCCGCGGCTGTGGGCGCACCGCTGCACGGGGAATGCGTGGAGTTGGTTTAGCATAGGCGGCGGCGCTGGGCCTGGCGCTGTGATGTGCGCTGCGCGCTGGCCTTTTCCAGGCTGTTGGACCCCTGGGGAAATCCAGGCACCAATCTGGTATTTCCGATATTCACAGCCTGGATTTCCCCTGAGATCATTATTTGCAGTACAAAAACATCAATGGTCATGCAAAAATTCGAACTTGCTGGCTCAAATGTGCTGTAACATCGTGCGCCAACCTTTGCTGGGGTCAGAACCCTGTTTTCGCCCATCAACTGTCGTGAGTTGGTGGGGGAAAACAGGGTTCTGACCCCAGCAAAGGTTGGCGCACGATGTGACAGCAGGTTGTGTCAAAACTTTGCAAATATTCAAATATTTGTGGTACAAATTAAATCAAGATCATCACAAATGATGGTCTCAGAAATCCCCAGGCACCAAACAGCCTGGATTTTCCCAGGCACCCTACAGCCTGGGAAAGGCCAGCGCGCTGACGCTATATAAGCCTACACACACGACAAGCACCAGACGGCGCTACCGACTGTCCACGGCCTTACGCGATCCTCCGTTCCCAAGCACACACAGCAACATGCCAGCATTCAACGCTCGTATGCTCAAATCTGCGATCACGAAGCAAGGGCCAACAAAACAAAAGAAGGCCAAAAACACATTATTCACAAAGAAGATGTGGAATTTGGCGCGCAAGGCTGCTCTAGTCTTGCTGCTGCAGCGCTTTGTGGAGAAACGCACCGAGAAAGCAACGACCGCCTTTGTTAATACGATTATACAGCTGCTTTACAAGAGCGTGTACGGCATGGATACAACCGACAAAGGCATGCTTGCACAACTAGAGAAGGACATGAAACTGGTGGCAAAGAGGCTGCAGATGCCTTACAAGAAAACACTCAATGCTACTCTGATGCAGTTTGACGATTGGCTCTTTGGAGAAAATTATAGACTTCATATGAACCAAATCTTGACGTTCAATATGAATGAACCCGAGTGGCCCCGTGACTTTTTCACAGAAATTGTCCAGAAATTAAACGACAAGTCCGACGAAGTTCCCTGCAGTATTCTCGGTGCAAACTACAAGCTGCATAAATTTGCGCCGAATACTACATATTGTGGTTGGTGGCAACAAGCTGCGGCGCGGCACCAGGCTGCGATAAACAAATTCATGCTTGTGACCGCTGCAGCCTCACCACCCAGTGCGCCAGCTTCTGCGTCAGCTTGCTGGGAACACGAAGCACCGCCAGATGTGCCAGCTGCAACCAGTGGCATATCCTGGAATGCATTCCCGGGCGAGAGGGCAGAGCCGGTCGCGGCGCCAGAAGCTGTGGCAGAGTTTATGCTCTTTAACACGTGCAATCCTTTGCATTGCCACAGTGTGACAGCATATGGTGACGAAATACAGGATAGCGTTTTTGAGCTATTGCCCGAATGCGACGAGTCTGCTGAAGAATAGCACAGCCTGCTCGCGCGCGCGTTGTCAACGGTGATTAAACGTTTGAGTATCCGAGTGTATGCAAATCTCTGCTTTTGTGTTTGTGTGGTATCGGTATATATGAAAACCAGTGCATGCTTTGAGCTGGCAGGCGATGCAATATTGTGGATATGACCCGAACAAATATGAAAGAGGGCCGATCAGTTGTCTGCTGTGTTGTTTCTGCGGCTACTGGTGCTGCATCTGCTGCCCGTGCGATCCCAAGAGACAAATCACGCCCGAGTTTGCGGCTGGCGACCAGACGCATCTGCTTGCGCCTGCGCAGGCAGAGGCAATTGCGTACGCGTGCCCGAGCAGCATGTACCCGTGCTAGTGCACGTGCAGGCGCGTGCGAGCGGGATAAAGTAGTGCATGTCCCCAGGCTTGTGCGCGTGCAGGCGCGTGCGAGTGTCTGCGGAGGCGCGAGCAAAAGAGCCGCACGTTTATTCCACCGCCTCGCGCAGCAGGCTCGGCTGCACGCGCAGGTCGCTAAAGTACACCACATCAAACTCGGGCGCGAGCACGATGCGGTCGAGCCACGCGGCCTCGTCGCGCGCGCTCCACGCGTCGGCCTTCCACGAGTCGTCCTGCATGAGCAGGGGCTGCAGGTTGGTGTAGTGGTGGCAGAGCGCGGCGGGCATGCCGCGGTCGCGCTTGAAGGCGCTCACCGGGCGGATGTGGTCGATGCTGATGTTGGTGAGCAGCATGCGCCGCTCCGGGTGCGCGCGGTGCTCGCGGTTCCAGCGGCGCATCTTGCGCGCAATGTGCTCGCACGCGTGCGCCCAGCTCGGGCACTCCATGGCGGCGAGGACGTCGTTGGCGCGCCGCTTCTTGTTGGCCCCCAGCCGCGCCATCCCGTTGCTCACGGTGTTGCAGATGCGCTTCGAGAGGTAGGCGTGCGCGTGGCACTCTGGGCACGGTCGGCGCCGCCCGAGCCCGTGCTTGCAGACGACCGCTGGGTCGCACAGGTTGCGGCGGGTGTCTACCGCGCACGCCAGGCCCTGTGTGTGCGTGTGCATGCCCGCGGCGGGCACCCGCAGCAGCGCAAGCCGCAGCAGCAGCACCGGGTGCATTGTTTTAAGCTTGTGCACGCGAACTTGCCTGGCATTGCCATGCTTTATTTTTTGCACGCCGTGGCACTCACCGCTACCGGTCGGTGCATCAGGAAACAAAGCCGGCAGGAGTGTCAGGCATGCCCGCCGGTGCTCGTCAAAATGACGGCGCTACGTGTCGTACCTGGGTCTATTACATAATGGCCACAGACACGCAAACTGGGCCAAAAATGAACAAGGTGCCATGGAGCGATAAAATCGCCGGAGTTGATATGCGTGGTCATGGCTCAGCTGCCCGGCACCGGCATGCCAACCGGCATCTGCGCTCCAGGGGGCATACCCGCATACGCCTGTGCCTGCGGCGCGCTCGCCAGCCGGTACTCAAAGCCGAGCTTGAGCGTCACCGTGCACGGGCGCTGCATCACGTAATTCGCGTAGCTTGTTTTCATCTCGTTGAGCTTGGCCGGCTCCTCGAGCCCCGTCGCGTGCATATCGTGAAAGACGTCCGGCGAGAGCTTGTTGAACTTTTTGCCGTCGACGCGGTCGTAGGCCACGAGCAGCGTCGAGAGGTCGTACGTCTTGCTCGACTTGCTGAGGATGTTCTGGCGGATCCACTGGCACGACTGCTGGAAGAGGGGGAGGGCGATCTGGCGCCAGTTGGGCGTGCTCGAGTTCTGCATGTACGGCTGCACGGTGCCCGCGTCCTCGGCCTTTTTGTCGAGGTACTTGGTGACGGGGTGCTCAAGGTGCAGGAGCACAATGTCCGAGTCGGGCATGGACACGACGAGGAGCGTTTCGAGGTTGCTCGCGTTCCAGCGCGCAAAGTCGCGCTCCCAGGTCGCCATCAGCGACTCGTCGCCGTCGGACTCGAAGACGACCTCGGGCGACTGCGCCTTGAAGCCGGCCGGGAGCACATAGTTCCAGGCCTCTCCGCTCGCTGTGTACTGCGAGCCCGGGAACGCGGCGATCTTGATGCCGAGTGCGACCGGGAGCTGGTTCTCAGTGCCGGGCTCGATGAAGATGCGGTGCACGTGCACGCGCGAGAGCAGCTCGAGCTCGTAGTTGGCCGAGCTCTCGTGCGCCTCGTGCAGCAGCACGTTGCGCATCGCGAGCTGCGGGACCTGGAACTTGCGCGCGTTCTGGCCCTGCATCTCCAGGAACGCCATGCTCACGGTGTGCGAAAGCACCACGGTGCTCTTCTGCACGTTGCCCCGGGAGTCGCGCGCGAACGAGTCCGCGGGCTGCGCCATGCCGGCGCGCGGGGGCGGAGCGTGTTTATATGCGCGCGCGTGGACGGCGGGCGTTACTTGCACTTGCGGGCACCAGCTTCAGCCACGCGTACACTTGCAACGCCAAATGCATATTTTTATTTTGCACTGGAACACCTTTCGGTACAGAGCAAAAGCTGCCGCAGCGCGTACGTCATGCCCAGCGCTCGAGGCGCTCGTAGCCGCGGACTGCAGTGTGCGCGTGCTTAGTCTGCACCCCTGCACTGCAAGCACAGCGTGTTTTTCAAGCCCAGCGCTCGAGGGGCTCGTAGCCGTGCGGGACGCACAGCTCCACCACGCGCGCGTACTCGAGCCGGAACGCCTGCAGAAAGTGCTGCAGAGAGGCGTCGAAGAGCGCGAGCCCGGCCGCGCTGTTCTTGTTGTAGACGGTCATGAGCACGGTGTAGAGTGCGGGGATGACGAGCTCGAGGCAGCGGTGCTTGCTGATGCAGACCTGTCAACACCCGAGAAAGCAAACGCACGACTACGTCAAGGGGGCTAATTGTAAACGAGGCTAGGAAGCAGACATATATGCACGCGGCGGGTCGCACGTTTGAGCATGTGTGGCGTGTTCCTGATGCTCGCGCTCGTGTGCCTGGCAGCCGCCTGCACGCTCCTGGCGCACCACTATTACAAGTACGCGGACCGCTGCTTCCAGCCTGTGAACACCTGCGTGCTCTGCGACACCTCGTGCCCGCTGCGCGCGCTGCTCGCACGGGCAGTTTACCGTGCTGCTCGTGCTCGCGGCGGGCGTGCTGGTGTAGCAGTTTTCCGAATGCGTGTGACACACCGGCGCACGCCAACCACGGCACGTTTCTCACGTGTGTCTGGTGTGCGTACCTGCGGCAGCAGCGTGTACACCGCTTCGTCGCCCTCGTTTTCAATCTCCTTCTCGACGCCCGTGGACTCGAGCCCAGCGGTTAGCGCCGCGCGCGTCCAGTCAGACAGGGCACCAAACGGCACCTGCACAAGCACACACAAACACATTAAACGCCATTCATGTGTGCTGTGCAAAGCGCGTCTGTGCACGTGCTAGTACCTCCGCCCGCTGCGACAGAAACAGCGTCTCCTCGCTCAGCATCACCCGGTGCCGGTCGAGCACCATCGCCCGCACGTCGTCAAAGAGCGCCTGCACACTTGTGTACGGCGTCTTCGACAGGCACCCCAGCAGGGCGAGGTGGTAGTTTTCGTGCGAGTAGACGGCGTGCACGAGCTCGTCCGGTGTGCACATGCCAGGCGTGCGTGGGCGGGCGTGCCAGCCGGGCGCTGTCCACTGTTTCAGTTTTTACCAGTGCCAGGATAGAGGGTACCAACCAAATCGATTTTTATATTACCATCACTCTTTATCGAAACTTTTGGTCTCGGTGGCATGGCTCCGACTCTTTTGGTCGGTATTCTACTTTGTCGAAATTTATGGGTACAGCGCATCAAGAACCACACGGTGCGTCTGACAACTGCGCACCGTGGAGTACAGCGCCCCGAACTCAACGCCCTGCACCACCACCTCGCGCGCGGCCTGGCGCAGCTGCTCGCACTGCCCCAGATCCAGCGCGTCGATAATGTCGCGCAGGATGTAGTGCACGGTGATTGGGTCGGTACGCTTAATGCTGAGCAGGAGCGCCTCAAAGAGGTCGTCGGCGTGCACAAGCGCAAGCAGCTCGCGTGCCGTCGACGCATCGTTCACGTGCAGCGCGCTGGCAAACAGCGCGCAGCCGGCGTCCGACGGGAGCGCAACGGCGCTGCTCAAGTCGCAACCGATCTTCTGCAGCTCGTCGAGCATGCAGCGCCGCACCTGGCGCTGCTGGTGCACAATGCTGCTTCGAAGCGCCTCGCACATTTCCGCTGGCGCGGTGCACGCGGCCCACCCCCGCCACAAGGAACTGCTGTTGGAGGAGCCTGCAGCCCGGAACCGGCGGCACGTGCCGAGCAGCAGCCCGAGCTCCCTGCGCGTGCAGTGCGGCACGAGCACTGGCAAAATATCACAATCCAGTGCGCTCAGGAAATTGCCGGTGGGCGGCGGCGTGCGCTGCATGTTGGGCCGTGGCAGGCAGTGCGGCACGAGCACTGGCAAAATATCACAATCCAGTGCGCTCAGGAAATTGCCGGTGGGCGGCGGCGTGCGCTGCATGTTGGGCCGTGGCAGGCACCGCGGCATCACGTGCAGCAAAATATTAAAAACACAAAGCCTCACGGAAACACACACCCGCGCAAGAAAACATCTTCCGAAGATTATCGCGCGCTTATTTCACAGAAATTGCGGGCACGGGCCGAGACGCCGCGCGCGGCATGCAGGGGATGCTTGACGTGCAGGCGTTCGTCTGGGGCGACGCCGGCGGCGAGCACTTTGCGCTCCTCGCGCAGCACGACGTCGCGCTTGCATGCTGCGAGCACGCGGGGGCGCTGTGCGGGTGCGCCGGCTGCCAGCTAGTGCGTGCAGTGCAGCTGCGCGCGCGGGCTCTGGGTGGCGAGGCCCTCGTTGTGCTGGCACACTTTGTGCGCGAGGAGGCGGCGCTGCGACTGCACAACGCAGAGGCGGTGTGCTGGGCCGGCGGGGGCAAGGGCTGGCCGCTCTCGGCGCACGAGCACGCGGCGCTCTCGCGCAGCATCGGGGCGCGGGTGGCGGCGCTTGCGCCTATGACTCTGCGAGGCGCCGGCGACGTGTTTGAGGCACAAGGAATCAACAGTGAGGTGGCCATCGGACGGCACCACGGGCGCTGCGTCGGCGCGGGCGTCGGGCGCGCGTGGGCCTTTAGCACCGCATGCACCGACGCGGCCACCGATGACGTCCCGGTGCTAGACGCGCACGACGAGTTTGAGGGCGGCATGTCGCACATCCGCGAGCACAAGACGTGCTTTGTGGTGCGCAGCTGGTGCTGCCTCGAGTTCAAGTGCGGTGGCAGGTCTGAGCTCGTGCACCTTCCGCTGCACATAACTACACAGCACCCGGAAAGCGAGGGGCGGCTCGTCACGCAGTGCTGGTACAACGCAGCGAAAAGGGCGTGGAGCGCAAAGGTGCGCAAGGAGTATGGCAGCAAGCTGCGGGTGCGGCGGGTGCTCAAGCTCGAAACCGCCGATGCCGCCGGGCGTGTGCAGAGCGCCCTGGGCGAGTGCACCTGGGCCCGACAGGCGCTGCGCACCGTGTACACCACCTGGGGCAGCCAGTGGCCACGCGAGTACGCCGGCATGTTTGCAAAGTCGGCGGCAGTGGGCGCGGCCGGCTGGCTGCGCTGCACGGAGCGCGTTTCCGCCGCCCGCGCTCCTGCACTCTCCGGCGTGCTTTCGCGCGAGCAGATTTGCACCTTGGCGTGCCTGCTACAGCCTGACGCAGCCGTGCGCGTGCTCGATTTTTTTCACGCACGGAGCATGGCGCGCGCGGACGTGGACGCCTTGTGCTACTCCGTGCTGCTGGGCTACTCGCCGTGCCTGGCTCTCGTGGCCGACGCAGCGGTCGACGTGCTATTGTGCAGCATGCGCTGCGCGGCCGGCGGCGCCACGAGCCACGACTGGGAGCTTAGACAGCAGCGTGCGCGGGAGCTCAGTGCCTGGCACGCCGCGCTGTTGCAGGCCAGCAGCGTCGGAGGACTCGCGCCGCTCAACGAGTGGTCGCACGTCGCGCGCGCGGGACTGGTGCCAGCTGTGCTGCTGCACTACGGAGCAGTGCTCACTGTGCGCGGGCCACTCCCGCTCGCGTGCCAGCCAGGTCCGCGTAGATGTGCAAGCGCGCGCAAGCATGCTGCTCGCAAGCTGCGTCACGCTTTGAAGCACACGCAGGCAGAAGCTCATACACCTTTCAAAACAGCACACGGCAACATTTTCCTCGACCCGCGCACGCTCAGCGAGCGGGAGCTGCACGCCGAGCTGCGCGCGCGCGGTTTCGCCGAGCTCTCCGCCGAGCATGCGCGCAACTTCGAGACGCTCAAGGGCGACATGTGTGCGGACCCGTTTTCGCAGTGCAGTGCCGCGTGGGAGGAGCTGCGCCAGCTGCGCTACGCCCTCACCAACCCGTGTGCGGCGAGCAGCGAGTGCAAGCGCGTGTTTCTGCTCTTCGCCGCGACCTGCAAGCAGCACGCGCGCGCCGGGTACGGCTCGCATGCGATGTTTGTGGACTGGGTCCCGCACGCGGACATCTGGGGCGCCGCGCTCGAGTTTCTGCACTCAGACGCGCCGCCGCCCGGGCAGCTGCGCGAGACCGTGGGGTGTAAGCGCGACCGCAGCGATTCGAGCACGGATGCGCAGCCGACGCCGGTGTACATCCCACCGTGCGCCGTGTGAGAGACGTTGGCAGGACCTAAACTTTCGTGATCTTTATACCATTGCATAAAAACTCTAAATGTGCATGTTTCCAGAGTGCTCTCTGCATTAAATGCTCGACTACGACGCGTTATGTACCTTTGAAAACAATTTGGGCAACGCGAAACTTGTATTCCATAAAAGGTCTTGGGTTCTACCGTACAGGCCGTTTGGGTTGGGGGAAATGCGGAAAAGGTCCTACGCGAAACCCCTCCCTCGTGTAGTAATCTTCCTACAAAATCGTTTCCGTTCTCAGAAAAGGTGTTCATGCCAGGTTCCCTCCTGGGAACTTGGCCAGTCTGATTTTCCGCCCTGGTTACGGCCAGTACGGAGTGTAGTATGATTCCCGGCGTCGCTGAGCACGTGCGGTCGCGCTGCAAACATATGAGCCCTAATCGCAGGATGCGTATTTGGCAAGCCGGCTGCAAGCTGGCGCTGGCGCATTTGCGTGTGGGGGTATATGCAGATCGTTAGTTTTCGCGCTGCACCGAGCAAGAGCGTTTAGACTAAGCTGACGTGTTCTGGCTCCCCGTGTCTGCGTCCACTGGCTGCCGTGCATCGCTCGTCGTATCAGCACCCGGCAAACTCGCACGCGGGCTCGATTCCGACTCTGGCAGCCCCGGGCTGAGAATCTCGTCGATGCGCTCGGCCAGCGTCTCGTCCTCGGCCTGCTCGAGCACGTACGCGTCGTACTGCTCAAACGCCGAGGGCTCACTTGTGCACGTGCCCGCGAGCGAGCGCACCTCCTCGAGCTCGAGCGCGTCGCCCGCCCCCGGGGGCCCGTGGGCCTTTGCCACACTCGACATGTACACGGTGACGAGCGTGAAGAAAATCGGGGACGCAAACACGAAGAGTCCGAGCAAGGTGCACGCGAGCGCGTGCCCGCCCGCGCGCAGCAGCGCGCCGAGCACGACGTTTTTCGAGACCGAGAGCACGCTGACGAGCACTGCGAGGAGCGCAAACTCGCCCGGCCGCAAGATGCCCACGTGCACCGTGACGACGGACATGTAGACCGGCAGGCTCGACATGAGCATGCTGAACGCGAACCACAGGCGCTTCGCGCGGCGCTCGCCGACTATCGGCAGCGCGCGCTGGGCCTCCTCGGCAAGCATGTCGACGGTGTGCGCCTGAATGAGCAGGAAGCCGTACATGACGAGGCACTCGAGCGCCGCGCAGGACGCGAACACGAGCCCCGGGTGCAGCAGGAAGCCCATGCTGATCTGTGTCACGTGCAGGAACGGGATGCCGAACACGAGCTGCACGCACTGCATGCCCATGAGCAGGCTCCACAGGCTCGTGCTCGCGGCCAGGCTCTCACCGCCGGGGATCTGCGTGCTGACGAAGCGCACCCACTCGGTGCGCTCCATGTTCCGCGGGATCTGCACGTCGAGCAGCTGGTACGTGCAGAAGGTGACGATGGTCAGCAGTCCGAGCGCGCTGATGATCCACTGGCGCACGCTGATCATGTTTCATTGAGGTGTGGCGTGCTTATATGCACATGCAGGGGGGCTGCATATGTTTTGCACTTTGCGCCTCGCGGGCCGAGTGAGTTGGCATGTGCACAGCTTGCCCGGGTCCATACTCGTGCGCTGATGATCCACTGGCGCACGCTGATCATGTCTGCAGTCGGCGTCCGGTGCTTATATGCGCGCGCGTGGGCGGCACGTGCGTTATGTTCGCCGCGCGGCCGCGCAATTAGATTGCGGCGCGTCCGCAACTTATGCAGTGTTACTGCAAGCTGGGCAGGTATATATGATGGCTGCCTCCTGAACACACCAATTAGGTCTACTCACTATGCTGCATGGGCGAAATGAGATGCAAAAACAGAGGAAGGTTTTCAGGTTTTGTACCCGTTGGGGAGTGACGTTCAAGCGGCAGAAACGCGTCGGCCATTGTGACCCTATTCCGACGCCCAGTGGGCTAAAGAAGATGTTGAAAACCAGGAAAAAAAGGAAGAAAAACAAGTTGTTGATGCGCAGCACCTGGCAAAGGCCCTCCCAAGTTTGCACGACGCACAAACTTAGCTCAAACAGCTCAGGTGTCGATCACGAAAGCAATGCAACTCGGGCGCCCGCGAAGACGAGCGCGCCGGCGATTGCGACCAGCATGCCCACGGCCCCCGTCGCCTGCGCCAAGACGAGCGCGCC
>Ga0206131_10004131_pt1 | contig 16154 bp, 11 predicted proteins | sample Helgoland_Spring_FD_148636 | JGI IMG/M metagenome (GOLD analysis project Ga0206131, IMG submission 148636) | Pelagic subsurface seawater microbial communities from Kabeltonne, Helgoland, North Sea - Helgoland_Spring_Bloom_20160517_1 | ecosystem: Environmental > Aquatic > Marine > Epipelagic ...
AAACTTATAACTGTACCATTTGATGAAAATCCATATTCGGCTTTAGCAGTATATTTCAAAACCGATGAAGGTATTGAAGTATTTCAAACTATTGAAAAAAAGTTAAAATAAAATGCTTATAGTGGTTAAGCCGCAAATAAGCGGCTTAATCATTATATAAATAAATATTATGGCAATATCAGTTGATACAATATATAAAACAGTATTATCAATACTAAATAAAGAATCAAGAGGTTTCTTGACGCCAGATGAATTTAATAAAATAGGTTCACAGGTGCAACTTGATATATTAGAAAAAAACTTTTACGACTATAATAGGGCAGTTGTAAAAAGTAATTTAAATCGATATGTATCAGAATATGGTGATATTCCAGCAAATATTAAAGAAAAAATAGATATTTTATCTGAAGAAGATGAGCTTTATATTCCTGGCGTAAATTCTGTTAAACCAGGAATTAATGTAAGACAAAGAACAACATCAACAGGGGTAAGCATACCAACACAGGTTACCGCAGGTACGTATAGCAATTTAGTTACAACTTCAAATGGTAGTGGCACAGGACTAACTGTAACGGTAGTTGCTGGCAATAATTCTTTTACTACAATAACAGTAGTTGCGGGAGGGGCAGGTTATTCAACCGGCGAAGTTATAACGATACCTCAGTCGTCTATGACGGGTGCTAATAATCCTTATACATTTCCAATAGAGGCCACTGATTTAAATGTTCAAGGGGCAGTATTATTACCTTCCGATATATTTAAAGTAATATCTTTATCAAGATCATCAAGATCAATAAATTTTGATGAAATAAGTAAATCTGAATTTATTTATGTTAATTCTTCAAAACTAACAACTCCTTCACAACAGCACCCTGTTTATTACAGAACTTCAAAAGGTATAAAAGTAAGTCCAGCTAGTTTAATAAATAGTTATTTAACTTTGGATTATATAAAAACACCATTAGAGCCAGTTTGGGATGGGACAACAGACTCTTATGGGGCGATAACTTATGCTTCAGGGTCTTCTACTGATTTTAATTTACACATATCGGATAGAGTGCCATTAATAATAGGTATTCTTAAGTATGCTGGTGTTGTTATTAGTGACCCACAGATAATCCAAGCGGCTAGCGCCGAAGAAAACTCACAAGTTCAATTAGAAAATTTATAATAAATGGGATTAATTACACAAACACATCAATCGTATTACAATAAATCACAAGGGTTTATAGGCGATGGTTCTACAGGGGCTTTTACTTTAACTACTGCTGCATTTTCAACAATCCCGTCAAGTGTAGTTGTTTTTGTAGATGGTAAAGAAATTAATACAAATAATTACACTTATAGCTCGCCAACAGTAACTTTTACAGGCAACGTTAGTAATGCAGATGTTTTAGGTTCAAATGGCACGCCTATAGCCGGTAAAATTATTGAAGTTAAACCTACTGGGTCGCTAAATAAATTTGGTGATTATAGGTATGTATCTTTAAATGATGCAATAAACAATTATATGGTTGCATTTGTAGGCGACGGAAAGTTAATACCAAGTGTAAAAAAATCGGATGTGTTATTCCATGCTAAAAGAGGTATACAAGAATTTAGTTATGATGTTTCTAGAACAGAAAAAATACAAGAAATTGAAATTGGCACAAGCTTATCAATACCTATGCCTCAGGATTACATCCACTATGTACGAATATCGTTTATAGATGATGTTGGGGTGGAACACATTGTTTATCCGGCTAGATATACATCTAAGCCATCAGAATCAATATTACAAGACGATGATTATAATTATTTATTTGATGTTGATGGTTCTTTATTAACTGGAACGCCTGTTATAGATGATAGGTTCAGAAGTTTTGATAATAGAAAAATATCGGGAAACTTTGCTGAAGAAGATATTAGTTATGATACTAGTATAGGATTACAAAAAATAACTTCTTATGGTGGTAGAAAAGGTTCAAACCCAGAAACTACACAAGAAAACGGTGTATTTGTAATAGATGAATTAAATGGTAAAATTAGTTTTTCAAGCGAATTAGCCGGTCAAATAGTTACATTAAAGTATACATCAGATGGGTTAGGAACGGATGATGAAATGAAAATACATAAATTTGCAGAAGACGCAATATATAAATACATAACTTATGGCGTTGCTAGTTCAAGAGCAAACTTTCCTGAATACATTATAAATAGATTTAGAAAAGAAAAAAGAGCAGCAATAAGAAATGCTAAATTGAGATTATCTAGCCTTAAAATTGCTGAACTAGAACAAGTGATGAGAGGTAAATCAAAATTTATTAAACACTAATACATGCCAGAAATTAAAAACAACTTCGTTCAAGGTAAAATGAATAAAGACCTTGATGATAGATTATTACCTAACGGCCAGTATAGAGATGCAAAAAATATAACAGTTTCAAAATCTGAAAACTCAGATGTGGGAACTGTTCAAAATATAAAAGGAAATGTAAAATTATTTAATGATAATTTAAATCTTCCCACGTCTGCTCCTTTTTGTGAAACAATAGGTAAATATGTAGATTCATTAACTGGAGAAATATTTTGGTTTGTAACAAATTTTGACGGAACAGCTTCTGAAAGTTCTTCTTTAGTTAATTATGCTGGGTCTTCTTTTGTTTGTAAAATATTTTATTCAAAACCAAACGGAACATTTAAAACATTAGTTGACTCTTACAGATTAAATTTTAGCAAACAACATCCTATAACACATTTAAACCGGTTAGACGATCTTTTATTTTGGACTGACAATTATAATCAGCCTAGAAAAATAGAAATAGATAAAGCATTAGGCGACAATAATCCCTATAGTAATGATGTTTATTTAGAAGACAAAATTAGTGTTGCACAGTATGCCCCTTATGCTGCTCCAATAGTAGAATTATCTTACGATTCTTCTATAAAAAGTAAAACAATTGAAGAAGAATTTGTTAAATTTTCATATAGATTTAAATATGATAATAATGAATATTCATTGATGGCGCCGTTTACTCAACATTGTTTTCATCCTGGAAAAGCTGCACAAACATTTAATGACGGAACATATTCAACATCTAGTAGTGGTATGGCGGGTGTTTTAACGTCTAGTGATATATCAGATATTGCAAAAACTACAGTAGTTAACAATATGGTTAATAAGGCTAATAAAGTTTCTTTATTAATTACTCTTCCATTTTCTGAATCTATATCCTCCCATGCAACAGCCAAAGTTAACAATGGTTCAGGATTATCAGGAACAACCCACGCAATAGACACCGCCGCTGGCACAATTGCCGCTAATAATATAGTTTTAACTGCTAATAATGAATTATACGTTGTAACTGGAACACCCACAACAACAGCATTTAATACAACGGCTTCTATTTCGCCAACAATAGCCAATAATACAGATTTGTATTTTTTTAATGTAGGTACATCATCACCTTACGGGTGGAGTAATAAATTAAAAATAAAAGAAATTGAAATATTATATTCTGAATCTGATAGCACTGCTATAAAAGTAATAGATATAATAAAAGTTGGAACCTCATCACTAACGATAAAGCCTATTATAGAGGTTATAAGCAGTACCTCCGCAAGATTAAGATATACCTACGAATATATTTACAAATCCACCAAAGCAACAAAAACACTTCCAGAGGCTGATTTAATCAGGGTTTCAGATATTATACCAGTTAAAGCTAAAACACAAGAAATATCTGGCAATAGAATTATTTATGGAAATTTTTTACAAAACAGAAATACAGATGATGTTTTTGATACATCTAGTATTGCTATTGGGAGTGGTGATCAAAGCTTAAAAAATAAAGAATATTTATTATCCTCTGTAAAATCAAATAGAACATATCAAGTAGGCATTGTTCTTTCTGACAGATATGGTAGACAATCCCCTGTTATACTGCCAGACGAGTCAACGTCTTTTGTTGACCCTAAAACTGGTGTTGTAACAAATGGTTCAAACTCTTGGAACCACAGTTGCTTAAAAACAACTTTTAATACGCCACTTGGAGGCGATATATATAATAGTACTGATAATCGTTTAGGATGGTATTCTTATAGGTTTGTAGTTAAACAAACGGAACAAGATTATTATAACGTATATTCACCGCAAGTGTTAGAGGCTGGAACATTGACAAGTGCTACTGACCGTAGTTCTTTCGTTTTACTCCACGGAGATAATATAAATAAAGTTCCTAGAGATGTAACTGATGTTAATGCAGAAACTGGTAACCAAGGCTCTAACATTAGACTTTTACCAAAAATTAAAGAAAATAATGTTTTACAAGCGGGCTATACAAATTTACAACAGCAAACCGGAGCAGATTTTATTGAGGTTACCTCAATTGGTACCGCTTTAGAACAAGGCTTAACGGAAAAACTAGATGGAGGAAATGCAGATGATGTTTTAAATGAAGTGTATCTTAAAGAAAAAAATCCTTTATTTGCACAAATGCCAACTGGTTTAGGTAGTTATTTTAGTACCTGGGTGCCTGGAACAAAAGCGTTTAGTTTATATGCTTTTGAAACGCAACCGTTTGTTTCATCTATTGATATATACTATGAAACATCCTCATGTGGTTTATTACAAGATTTAAAAGATAAAATAGCCGCAAGCGCTGGAGAAGCACCAACAGATATAACCGTAAATTCTACAACATTTAGCGAAGCAGACACTTCTGGTTCATCTATATGCACTTTTACAGCTAAAAAATCAAATGGAGACCCAGTGCAAGGTGGTGCGTCTTTTGCGATAAATAGTATAACTGACGGATTAGGTAATTCTAGACCTGGTATATTTGCAATAAGCGGGAGCCAATTAGTTACAGCTACAACTTTTAACTTTAAAAACACTTCTGCAGACCAATTTGTAGTTTCTGTTACAGCAACAAGAAATAATACAAGTGAAACATACACTAGAACTCATTTAATTACTTTGCAAAATGTTGCAGCTAAAATTAACGTTGGCTCTGGTAATAATGTTTCAAATACAGCCCCAGGTGTTACAATAGCAGCCGTGCAAGCTAATCAAAATACAAGCATAACTATAACTGGTTTAAATGGAGGTTTAGCAAATAATACAGAAAATGTTACGTTTACATTAGTTTCCCAAACTAATACTGGGAGATACAGTATTGATACTAATACGGGTGTAATTAGTGCTAATGTTAATTTATCAAACGGTATGGCTGACACATTAGTTTTAAAATCTAGCGATATTGCTGGAAGTAATAGCCCTAACACTAGTTTAAAAATTACGGTGACTGGTTCGCCTTATACTCAATTTTGGAGATCAGCAAATGGTAATGCAACCGCGTCTACCGCAGTTGATGAACCCACAGGGGTGCAGGTGTGGCATAATGGCAACAACGCATTGCCACAACAGAATGATATAGTGTATAGCAATGCAACCGGAACTACTGTTTTTAGCACAGGTTCTGCTACAGATGGGAGTGGTGGGGTTTGGCATTCTATGTGTGGTCCTAACTACTGTAGTCACCAAGTTGCAAATTTTGTTTTTAAAACAAGTAGCGACGGTGTTGTAAGAGCGGTGACCTTGGCTTAAAAAATCAGTAAAAAATGTAATAATTTATAATATGGCATACGTAGTTGATATTCAATTTTTTAACACCTTTATTCTTAGAGCAGCAGATCAGAACACTGTTCATGTGGAAGAGTCTAGAATAAAAGGAGGTTTTAATGAAGCATCGGCCGGTCTTGGTCCGAAGGCTTATATTACAAATGAAAACTACGAAGAAAATAAAAGAGCTAATGCTTTAATATATTCTGGTATATATAACTCTAAAACCGATGTTAATAAAATAAATGTTTTTAGCGCGGGTGATAAAATAACTAGATCTGTGGACCCTGTCAATGGTAGCATAGAAAAATTGCATGCTGAAGATACAAACTTGTTAATATTTCAAGAAGATAAAGTAAGCAGAGCTTTAATTGATAAAGATGCTTTATTTACAGCTGAAGGAGGGCAGTTAACCGCGTCAGGAGCCGCTGTTATAGGCCAAATTATACCATTTGCAGGTAAATACGGAATTAGTAAAAATCCTGAAAGTTTTGCTTTAAAAGGTAATAGAAAGTATTTTACTGATAAAAGTAGGGGAGCGGTATTAAGATTATCAAGAGATGGCATAACAGAAATATCTAAAGCGGGCATGAAAGATTGGTTTAAAGATAATTTATTTACAGCTTCTAAAATTGTGGGAATGTATGATGATAACCTAGACCAATATGTACTGAATATTAAAAACAATACTGAATATAATACTTTAGCTTTTGAAGAAAATGTTAAAGGGTGGACAAGTTTTTATAGTTATAATCCTGATTTTGGCTTTAGTATTAATAAAAATTTTTACACAATAAAAGATAATTATATATGGGATCATGGTACTCTTAATCCTAGTAGAAATTATTTTTATGACGAATTTGAGGGAAGTTATATAACTTTTGTTGTAAATGCTGAACCTTCTGTGGTTAAATCTTTTAATACTATAAACTATGAAGGAAGTCCAGACTGGGTTATGGAATCTTCAGAAACCGATTTAGCAATGAAATCTTGGCCTATTAGAAAAAGTTCAACATCAATTGGAAGTGGGGTGTTAGGCACAAGTTTTATTAAAAAAGAAAATAAATATTATTCTCATATAAGAAATAACACTACTTTAACTGCAAAAAATCAAATTATAGGCGTGGATATATCCGGTATTAAAGGGTTTTTTACAACAGTAAAAATGAAACACGATTCTACAACAGACGAAGTTGAATTATTTACCGTATCACATAATATAGTAAAATCAAGTTAAATGAAATTAAATATACGCAGACTCAATGAGTCAGACTATGAAACATTAGTTAAATGGTGGGATGCATGGCCAGAGTGGCAAGCACCACCTAAAACCTTTTTGCCAGATAATGGAAAAGGTGGATTTATTGTTGAAAAAAACGATATAGGTGTAGTTGCTGGATTTGTTTATATGACCAATTCTAAGGCAGCTTTACTTGAATGGATTATATCTAATCCAGAATATAGAGAAAGCGACAGAAAAGACGCAATAGAGCTATTAATTAACGCTGTGGAGCAAGTTTTAAAAGATCAGGGAATTAAGCATGTATTTTCAATAGGTCGAAATAAACATTTAATAGAAACTCATAAAAAATTAAATTGGATTGTTGATAGTAAACCTTCCTACGAAATAATAAAAAATATATAATATGGCAGTATTTAGTGCAATAGCAGCGGGAAAAGCAAAAAAAGCGCAAAGAGCAGAACAATCTAAACTTGATAGCCAAGTTGCCAATAGACAAAAAATAATAAATCCCTACGAAAACGTGTCGGATTTAAGCGGTATGATTTCAAATCCTTTTGCTAACCTGCAGGTTGCAACAAAAGCCGCAGAATTTAAAGCGGAAGAAGCAGATATTTCTTTAGCAAGCACTTTAGACACTTTAAGATCTACTGGGGCCGGCTCAGCAGGAGCAACCGCGTTGGCTCAAGCCGCTTTAAGAAGTAAACAAGGTATTGCCGCTAGTATAGAACAACAAGAGGCTAAAAATACTCAGCTTAGGGCACAGGGTGAAGCTGGAGCAATGAAAATGAGAATGGCAGAAGGGCAAAGAATGCAAGAAGCGGATATATTAGGTAAAAGCTTCATGTTTCAAGCTCAAGAAGGTAGAGAGGTCGCGGATATTTCAAGAAGCGGAGCGATGGTACAACAATATGGGCAACAAAGAATGGACGCTATGGGGGCTATGGGTGCGAATTTATCAGGCATTGCTGGTTCAGCATTAGGTGGATATTTAGGCGGATTAGGAGGTTAAAAAAAATATAATTTATGGGATTACCAAAAGTAACATACGGAAACTACAATTACGGCGCATACGCTAGGCCTACAGCTATTAAATATAAAGGCGGATTAGGAGAAGGCTTAGCGGCAATAGGCACTGCTGTTGGAAAAGCTGTTGTGGCTAAAAAGCAACAAACAAAAGAAATAAATGAAGATACAGCCGTGCAGGTTGGTAGATTTGGTACAGCACAAGAAGTTGCTGCTGGTCAAAAATTAGCAACCGAATTAAATTCAGAGTATTTTACATTACAAAAAACTGCATTTGGAGAGGATAATAAACAATTTAGGCTTGGAAATATTAGTGCCTTAGAAAAAGAAAATAAAAATGCTGCTCGTTATTCGGAAATGCGAAAAATTGGAATGGTGGCTAATAAATTCAAAGGTGATGCTTCTGTAGAATTAAATGAAAAAAATGCAAGACTTAGTCCCGGAAACTTATTGAGAGTTGAAAGAAGAGAAGCTATGGAAAAAGGATTAGTTCTATTAAGTGAAGAAAATGGTGTTACTCATTATACTTTTGAAACCAGTCAGGGAACTAAAAAATATACTTCAGATGAAATTATAAACGATAAAAATTTCTTTTTACCAAAACAACAATACGACAATAATAAAAACAGATCATATTTAAATGCTAATTCAAAAGTAACCTCAATATTAAAAACAAAACCTGGTTTACTTACTGAAAAAAATATAAATGGTAAAAATTATGTAGTGGTTGATTATGAAAACAAAAAAAATGAAATTAAATCTTCGCTTTTAAGAGACCCTAATTTTACAGCTATATTAACAGATCCTACTTTTGATGCGGAAGCATATTATGAAGATAAAATGCAAAATGTTACTTTTAATGAAAACGGAAAAAGAATTAATGACAATCCTTTTACGGGCAGTGACGAGCAAATGGAACAAATAAGACAAAATCTTGTTGAAGAATTAGTTAATGATGTGCAATCTCGTAACGATGCCATTGCTTTAGTTCCTTCCCCCAAAACAACACCCCCTTCCGCAAGCGTTATAAAAAATGCGAACGCAGTTGATAATTACAATAAAGTATTACCCCAAGCTCAAAACTTTTTTAAGAACGTTTTTCCTCACAATAAAAAAGCCAGCACTACAGATATGAATAAAATTTTAGGTGAGCTGCAAGATCTTGGCTTAACCGTTAAGCCTAATAAATCTAAAAATCAAATAGGTTATGATATAACAGGCCCAGGTGGTACTTTTCAAATAAGTGAAAATTCAAGCTATGAGCAAAATTTTGAATCAGGCAAGAATGCGTTGGGACAACAAAAAATATATGGAGAAAATACTATTGAAGAAAAAACACAAGAGCTTATTGATAAATATTTAAATATTCCTTTTACAGACGACCAAGAATAAAATTATATGGAAGAATTACAAGCTATAATTGCAAACATGCAAAAAAACGGAGAATCTGACGAAAACATTGGCAGAATAATCCAGGAATATAGAAAAAGAAACCCCGACGTGGATTTAACTCCACCAAAGCCGGTAAAGACAGAACCCAAAAGTCAGCGAGCGCTTTTGGACGAGGAGGAAGCTCGCTTATCGGAAGAGGGTATTTTGGTTTTAGATGGGGCAGATACTTCTTCGGAATTACAATCAGTAACTAAAGGAAAAGAAAAAATTATTCCAGCCCCTGGTTATGTTGGCACATTTACAGATAATTTAGATTTTACTAAAAAAATAGTTAGAAGGCCTAAAAACGCTGTTGAAAAATTAAATACCGAACAAAGAAAAAAATATGATAATTATAAAAAATTATATGATGAAGCTTTGTGGGAAGAAAAATTAAGCGATGCTAAAGAAATTTCTGCTAAAAAAAGCAAAGGCGATGACCGAATGCTTTATAATAGTATAATGACTTTTGGCAATCAGCTTAGTGATGCAATTCCAAATACTGCAATAAGTGTTTTAAGCACTACAGATGCTTTATTTGGCGTTGGTTCCGATACTTTAATTGATTTAACAGAAGATCAAATTATAAGCCAAGAAGAAAGAGGAAGAACAGGTAGTTTAGTTAAAGGGTTTAAAGAAGGCAGCGCCGCTGAAATTATAGGAGGTACAATAAATGCAATAGGCTCTTTAGGTGCATCTATGGTTATCAATGCAACCACCCGAGGAGCTGGTTTGTATACAGATTTTCTTGGGAGAGGCTATACAACAGTAAATAAAGCTAGGGCTGATAAACTGGGTATTAGCTTAGCTGAGTTAATAGAAACGGACCAAGATGATTATATTGGAGCATTAACAACCTCCGCTTTAATGGCTGCTACGGAAAAAATTGGTTTAGATAATGTAGGCAGCATGATTAAAAAGTCTATGAAAGCTGGTTTTTTTAAATCAGTGCTTCATAGATTAACAGCTGGGCTTGGGGAGGCTGGTACAGAATGGATTCAAACGGGGCTTGAAAATGTTCAAGTCGGTATTGGCCAACAAAAAACAATTAAAGGGTTAGGGTCTGATCTTATTGATGGAATGTGGAGCGAAGAAGGGCTTGAAGCTGCTTTACAAGGTTTTATTGGAGGCGGAATAATAACTACAGCTGCTGCGCCTAAAAAACAAGATGCCATGATAGCTGCGGGTGCAGCGTCCATATTTACAATGGGTGCAGATGGATTTATTTTAGCTGGAGGTTTAACCCCTATTGTAGCGGCTAGTGGCGGAAGACGATTGAAAGGTGAGGCCGCAAGAAAAAGAGAAGAGGAACTTTTTGAGGAAATGCATGAATTAAAAAATAGTCTTCATAAAACAAAAGATGCAGCAGGCAAAGAAAGAATACAAAAAGCTATTGAAAATAGAAAACAAGAACTTGTTGAATTAACTAAGCAATCAAATATTTTAATAAACCAGACGCCAGAAAAAGATTTAAAAACAATAGCTTCAGTTAGGTTAGACTTTAAAAAAGAAACAGAATCACTAATTAATAAATTTAAAAATAATGAAATTAGTGAAAATGAATACAATACACAAAGAAAATTAATAGCAGAAAATTATAAAAATAATATTAAAAAAGTTGATAAAATAATTTCTGATGTATCACAAAAAAATCAAGAAATTTCAACTAAAAACGAAGAGCTAATTAAAATTATTAAAACAAGTGAAAACGATGCTGCAATCGAAAAAGCTAAAGGCGACTTGTACACTAATAATTTAGGTTTTATAAATAAATTAATAAATTCTACATATAATCCAAACCTTGATACTGAATTAACAAAAGAAGATTTTACTCAAGGTGTAAACGAACAATTTGTAAAATTAATAAATACTTATCAATTTAAATCGCCTTTTGGTGCTTATGTGCAAAAAAACTTACCTAGAAGATTACCAGCTATTTTTGATGCTTTGGTAAAAACAACTCCCGAGGGGGAAATTGTGGGGACTACCGACGTTACAGAAGCTAACAATATTGTTGCTAGTAACGACTTGGATTTAGAAATTGCTACACCTGCTACTTCAAATAAAATATTTTCCAAAACTGGTTTAGAAGAAAAAACCGTAAACGAAAAATCAAAAGAAATATTAAAAGGTAAGCTTCCAGGATTGAATGAAAAAGTACCTAGGGACCAAAAACCTTTTTTAACAGCAATAGAAAAAGCTTCTGAAGGGAAATTTTTTGAGCCTATATATAAAGAACTTGGAGGTAATTTTAACAATAAAAACAAAGCAGATTGGGATTTGTGGCTAGAAAATAACATAGATGATTTTTTATTATTAGTAGAAGAATCCGGCAATGTAGATTACAATAGAATTAAGAACAAAATGCTCAAAGGTTTATATAAAGGTAAAAAAATTGGTAGAGCTAAAAAAAGCAAGGGGGGAACTAATATAGGAGAAGGCAGATATAAATATGAAACTCCAACCAGAGAAGCAGCAAAAGAGTATTTTAGTAAAGGTAATTTAACTACTGTTATTGAAAGAAAAAAAACCTTAACAAAAATATTAGCACATTCAGTTGGTAAAAAAGGGATTAGCGAAGCTATATCTGACCCAACAACACAAAAAGAATTTATTGAAGTTCAAAAATTATTAGGCAAAGAAATTCCAGAAAATATAAAATCAAAAGTAATTGATGCTTTAGATAGGGTAATAAAAGTATTAGAACAACCCATATCTTCTCCAGGATCTTTACAAGCAGATTTATCATTTGGTTTGGCAGATTTAATTAGAAATGTTGCTTTAAAAATTACAAAAAGCATTAGAAATTCTTTGTCAAACGGCATTGGTTTTGAAAAAGCCAAAAGCACTGCATTAAAAGAAGCTGTTGAAGATTTAAACCTTAGTGATGCGCAGCAAAAAATATTTGTAACTGGCTTAGGCGTAGTAACAGTAGAAGATATTCTTTCTGGGAAATTAGAGACTATAGTAGAATCAGTTGTAAGAGATACAGTGCAGGATAGATTTAAAGAAGACTCTACTCGTTTAATAAAAAATATAAAACAAAAAGTTTTAGACAAAAACGTAGACAAAAAAATTAAGCAGGATTTAATTTATAATTTTTTTAAATATGAGCATAGTACATATGTAAAAAGCAGTTCTTTGCATAAATTATGGGATCCTAAAAAAGCTAATAATAAAATTTCTTTTGATTTTTGGAATTCGCAATTTGGTGGTAAATTCAAAGAATTAGGTTTTACGTTAGAAAAATCATCTATACTTTTTAATAATAAAAAAATATCTCAATATGTTGGTAGACCAAGTAGTCATCAAGGAAAAACAAAAATTGATCCTTTGCCAAAATATGAAAAAATTGTTGAAGAAATGGATGCTCAATCCGAATTAAACAAAAGATTTATTTTAAACAAAGTGGCGTTACTTTTAAAAAACGAAAGCAAGCAAGCTGCTATTGATTTTTTAAGTATACAAGGGTTGGCTAGCGATAGCGCTTTAAGATTAGTTGGTAAATTACGATGGATAGAAAAAGGCACAGGGCCTTTTACTTATGAGCATACACCGCCCATAAATCAACTCCAAAACGAAATGTATAAAGCCATTAATAAACCTAGCGATTTATCCGAAATACTTACGGATTTAGAAAAAATACTTTCAAAAAGTAAAGTTGATTTTATAACTGATAAAACAATGTCTATTGTTGATGGTAAGCTGGGCAGAAAAACTAAAGGTGAAGGGTTTGGTAGATATGATGGGGCAATTGTTAGAAAAAATTTAATAGAAATTAAAAGACCTGCACAAATAAATAAAGAAGAAACTGACGGAATTGATTTAAACAAAGATTTTAATAATATAATTGAAAACACAACAGGAATTAAATCTGTGTTTAGATATGCTAAAGCTAAGGCTGAGGTTGCTGGTAAAAATAAGGGCAGGTTTGATTATATAGGTATACCGCCCTCGGCTCAAGACTTTACTGGGCTGATATATAAAATGATTGGCAAAGGTAAGGAAGGGGATTTACAATTAGCATGGTTTAAGAAAAACTTATTAGACCCATTTGCAAAAGCAATGGTTGATATATCAAACGCTAGGGTGTCTTTGGCTAATGATTTTAAACATATAAAAAAGCTATCAAATATAGCTCCAAAAATATTAAAAAATAAATTACCAAACGAACCTTTTACTGTTGAACAAGCTGTTAGAGTGTATATATGGGATAAACAAAACATGGATATAAGTGGCTTATCAAAAGCTGATTTAAAAACATTAACAGATTATATTAAAAAAGATAACTCCTTAGAGGTTTTTGCAAATCAATTAATACAAATAAACAAAGATATGGCCTATCCTAAACCAGATAAAAACTGGTTAATGGGCACAATGACAACAGACTTATTGCAAGCATTAAATACGACCACAAGAAAAGAAGCTTTGTCTCAATGGCAATCTAATGTTGATATAATATTTAATGAGGCTAATATGAATAAAATAGAGGCCGCTTTTGGGAAAAATTATAGGGTTGCTTTAGAAAACATGTTATCCCGTATGCAAACCGGAAAGAATAAATCTTATGGAGGAGATGCATTAACAAGCAGATTTGTCGATTGGTTAAATGGCTCTGTTGGTGCTATTATGTTTTTTAATATGCGTTCTGCGGTGCTCCAAACAATATCTTCAATAAATTTTATTAATTTTACTGATAACAATCCCTTCAAAGCAGCAAAAGCATTTGGCAATCAACCGCAGTTTTGGAAAGACGTAATGTATATTATGAATTCTGATTATTTAGTCGAAAGAAGAAATGGGTTAAAAATAAATGTAAACGAAGCCGATATTGCAGAAATAGCAGCTGAGTCAAATAACAAAGCAAAAGCTTTTGTAAATAAATTATTAAAACTTGGTTTTTTACCAACACAAATTGCTGATAGTTTTGCTATTGCAACAGGCGGCGCTTCATTTTACAGAAACAGAGTAGAATCCTACATCAAAGATGGAATATCACAAAAAGAGGCTGAACAAAAAGCGTTTTTAGATTTTAGAGAAATTACAGAAGAAAACCAACAGTCAAGTAGACCTGATAGAATTAGTCAACAGCAAGCGGGGCCTTTAGGTCGTATTATATTGGCTTTTGCAAACACACCAGCTCAATATGCTAGAATTATACAAAAAGCCGCCAGTGATCTTAAAAATCGCAGAGGAGACGATAAAACTAATATTTCTAAAATAGTTTATTATGGGGCTGTGCAAAATGTTATATTTAACGCTATGCAGCAAGCTTTATTTGCTATGGCTTTTGGAGACGAAGAGCCTGAAGATGAAAAAGAAGCTGAAAAGTACGGTAATATTGTAAACGGAATGGTCGACTCGTTATTAAGAGGGGCTGGATTTGCTGGGGCAGCAGTTTCAACTGTAAAAAACGCTATAATAAAAATAGCCAAAGGAAGTAATAAACAAGATATAGCGGTGGATTTAATTAATATATCACCCCCAATATCATCTAAAATAAGGAAAGTAAGATCAGCTGGCAGAACATTTGATTGGAACAAAAAAGAAATAAAAGAAAAAGGTTTATCTTTAGATAACCCAGCAGCTTTAGCCATAGGACAATTAGTTAGTGCAACTACAAATGTTCCTTTAGATAGAGGTATAAAAAAGTTAACAAACATAAAAGATGCTTTTGATGGTGAAAACGAAGAATGGATGAGAATTGCTAATATACTTGGGTGGAGTAAATGGGAATTAGAGTGGAAAAAAAATAAAAAGAAAAAAACATCTAAAAAACAAAAACAATCATTTAACAAATTAAAATTTTAATTATGCCAAAAGATGCGTGTTATTTTAAAATAAAAAGACAATACAAAGTATTTCCATCCGCTTATGCGAGTGGAGCTATAGCTAAATGTAGAAAAAATAGAGGTAAAAAGAAAAAGTAATGAGTAAAAAAAGATTTAAAGATCCAGGTGCGGAAGTTATAATAGTCGCTGAAGATCCTTCTGGATATACAAATTTTAGAGCAAGAGAGGAATCTACTGACCGAAGCGTACAAGCCTCTAAAAATAATAAACAACAACACAGGGCGCTTTATGATTCTAAATCATTAGTAGAGGATCTTGATAATGGTGCAAAAATGGCTAATAGAGAAATTCAAATAGAAAAAAACGGAAAACAAAAATTCAGACAAGTTTTTTTAAACACTGACTCTGACGGCGCAATTCAAGCGTCTATTTTTAAAAATAATAATGAAAAATATTTAGAGGGGAAAAAAGCCTCTAGAGTCGCTTCAAGAAAAAACAAACAGATAAATAGAATAGCAAAAAGACAAAACCGTAAGATGGATAGAATGTAATGGCAGTAAGAAAAACTAAAAAAGGTGCTGCGTTAAAACGCTGGTTCAAAGAAAAATGGGTTGACGTTAGAACAGGAAAAGCCTGCGGCCGTAAGAAGGGCGACGGCAGGGGTGTGCCATATTGTAGACCAAGCAAAAGAGTATCAAGCAAAACACCAAAAACATCCAGCGAAATGTCTTCATCCGAAAAGGCTAAAAAAATTCGTGAGAAGAAAAGTTTAGGACAACCAAAAGGAAAACCAAGAAGGGTCAAATCAGTTAAAAGAAAAAGATAATGGATACTCAAGATTTAAAAGTATTGATGTTAAATACATCGGCATTTACACTATCAATGACTTCAGTTGAAGATATACTTAAGATAGTTTTACTATTGGTTTCAATAGGGTTTACTGTTCAAAGATGGTATGAAGTACATAGAAGGAATAAAGATAATAAGTAGCCTACTGTTCTGCGTTTTTATATCAGCACAAGATATTAAAATAGACAATATAAAAAACTCAATTCAAACAGGT
>Ga0206131_10004132_pt1 | contig 16148 bp, 7 predicted proteins | sample Helgoland_Spring_FD_148636 | JGI IMG/M metagenome (GOLD analysis project Ga0206131, IMG submission 148636) | Pelagic subsurface seawater microbial communities from Kabeltonne, Helgoland, North Sea - Helgoland_Spring_Bloom_20160517_1 | ecosystem: Environmental > Aquatic > Marine > Epipelagic ...
GCATTCGTTCTTGAGATTCAGAGAGCAATATTTCCCAATCTTTCATATCTGATTGTCTTGTAGGCACCTTATCTAAATCTATCTTCATTCCTACATTTCCCGCAGCACTCATCTCGGAAGAAGAACATGTAATTCCTGCAGCGCCCATATCTTGCATTCCTATTACTGCATCAGTCTTAGACAATTCTAGAGAAGCTTCAAGTAATAATTTTTCTTGAAAAGGATCCCCTACTTGCACTGCTGGCAAATCATCCATAGAATCTTCTGTCATATCTTTAGATGCAAAGGCTGCTCCATGAATACCATCTTTCCCTGTAGAAGAACCAACTATAAATACTGGATTACCAACCCCAGTAGCTGTTGCTGAAATTAGATCATCAACATTCATTATTCCTGCTGAAAAGGCATTTACTAAAGGATTTTGGTCGTAGCTTTCATCAAAAGAAACTTCACCGGAGAGTACTGGTATTCCAAAAGAATTTCCGTAGTCTCCAATACCCTTAACTACACCTTTCAAAAGCCATTTAGTTCTAGTATTTTCAAAGGGGCCAAATCTTAAAGAATTCATTTGAGCAATTGGTCTAGCTCCCATTGTGAAAATATCTCTATTAATACCACCTACGCCGGTTGCTGCCCCTTGATATGGTTCTAAGGCACTAGGATGATTATGAGACTCTATTTTAAATGCACAAGCAAGTCCATCGCCAATATCTACTAACCCAGCATTTTCTTCCCCTGCCTTAACCAACATATGAGGACCATCTTTAGGTAATTTTTTGAGCCAATAGATTGAGTTTTTATAAGAGCAATGTTCTGACCACATTACAGAGTAAATACTTAATTCTGTAAAATTAGGAGTTCTACCTAAAATTTCACAAATGTGAGTGAATTCTTCTTTTTTTAATCCCAACTCTACTGCTTGTTCAGCAGTGACTGGTTTATTTTGCGGATTATTAGACATAATAAATTATAAGCAACAAAAATAATTAAAGAATGAAATGAAGTACCCAAAATTTTATTGATTTACTAACATTATATTAAGGATTGTAATTATTGTACTTAAGAGCTAATAACTAGACTAATATTTTATTAAAAATAGTGGCAAAGGTTCCACCTTAAAGATAAATATTAAATACTGTTATACAGCACTTGCTTATTTTTTTTAAATTGGAGGAATTAACATATTCCACTGACTCCTACAATTTATATCTGCTTAATTTTAATTGGGTTATTAAAACTTAAATTTTTCAATTCCAAAGGTATTTCTAGGACTGAAATTGTTGGTGCTTTTCTCTTAAAACTTTCTGGTGGAATAATACTATATTTAATCTATACCAAGTATTATGCCCAAAGACATACAGCAGATATATTTAAATATTACGACGATAGCTTAGTACTTTATCATTCTTTCTTTAAAAATCCAATAGATTTTTTTAAAATCATTCTTGGTTTAGATTTTAATAGAGAGTATTTTTCATTTAACTATTATGTGGAAATGAATAATTGGGATACATCTTATAAAAACTCATTAATGAATGAGTCTAGACTCTTAATTAAGATAAATGCAATTTTAAATATAATAGGACTAAAAAATTATTTTTTTAACTCCATCACATTTATTCTAATGGCTTTTGTTGGGGAATTTTTAATATTTAAAAGTTTAATATTTAAATTCAAATTTAAAAATCCAAAGATTCTATTTTGGTCATTGATATTGTTTCCAAGTATTTTTCTTTGGAGCTCTGGAATATTAAAAGAACCATTGATAATTTTATCATTTGGACTAATACTTAATTCTCTTATTGTTAAAAGAACAAAATGGATGAATGTAAGTTCATTTATCATAGCTTCACTAATTATTTTTAAGGTAAAGTTTTATATTTTTATTTGCTTTTTCCCAGCTTTAATTTCTTATATAATATCTGAAAAAACAAAATTTAAACCTCCTAGAATAATATTTACAGTTTGTGCAATTATAGCTGTAATAATATTCGCAATGGGAAAAATGAATAACTATTATAATCCATTAAAAATTCTTTCTCAAAAGCAAAATGACTTTATAACGTTGAGTGAATTATTTGATACCGGTAGTGCTTATAAAATAATTCCAATTGAACCAAGTATAACTTCATTAATTAAAGCAATTCCAATGGGCGCAATCAATGGTTTTTTTAGGCCTTTTCCAAATAACATAAATAATTTATTGCAGCTTTTTCCATTGATAGAAAACATGTTATTGTATCTAATGGTTTTATATTTAATATTCAGAATACTTTTTTTAAAAATTAAAATAAACCAAGATGTTAAAAATGTCTTATGGAACTCTTTGTTTTTCATTACCATGCTTTTTATATTATCTGGTATTTCTACTCCAGTCGTTGGCGCTCTTGTTAGATATAAAGTACCTGGGCTGATGTTTCTAATAATTGTAATAAATTTAATGTATGATCAATTTAAAAAACATCCAACTAAATAGAATAGCTTTATTATTTACACTAATTTTTTTAGTAGCATGCAAAGAAAAAATTGAAGTAGATTTTATCTCCCACAACGGAACTATTTTTTCAATGGATGACAACTACAACGTATATGAGGCTATAGCGATAAAAAATGGGGAAATTTTAGCTCTTGGTAAAAACGATCAAATACTAAATAAATATTCCTCCATTGAAACCATAGATTTAAAGGGCTTATTTGCGTATCCTGGATTTATAGATGCGCATTGTCACTTTCTAGCTTATGGTCTTCAGCAAGGGATGGTAGATGTTTCAAGTGCCAATTCTTTTCAAGAAACAATCAATATTCTCCAAAAAAATATAGATAAACAAAACAAAAATTGGCTAATTGGATATGGTTGGGATCAAAACCAGTGGAAAGATAAAAACTGGCCAAACAACAAGCTATTGAATGAGCATTTTAAAGATTTAAATATTGTTCTTCACAGAATAGATGGACACGTTATTATGGCAAATGAAATGGCTATTAAAACTGCTAAAGTTGCATTAGACACAACAATCGAAGGAGGGTACATTGAAAAAATTGACGAAAAAATCACTGGTTTATTTGTAGACAATGCAATGAATTTGATTTTGGAAAAAATTCCTAAACCAGATGAATCTTCTAAAAAAAAGGCTTTGTTAAAGGCACAAGAAGATTGTTTATCCTTTGGCCTAACTACAGTAGATATTGCAGGGCTCAACAAAGAAGATGTAGAACTTATCGACAAACTCCAAACGTCTAAAGAATTAAAAATAAAAGTTTTTGCAATGCTTTCGGATGATGAGAATAATTTCAAGTACTTCTTAGATACTTTAGCAGAGCCCTACAAGACAAATAAATTAAATGTTCGTTCTTTCAAGTTTTTTGCAGACGGTTCTTTAGGTTCAAGAGGGGCTTGTCTTTTAAAGCCTTATTCTGACCAGAAAAAAACTTATGGGATGCTATTGCAAAATCAAAAAGTTTATGAAGAAAAACTTGCTAAAATTAAAGAATTAGGATTTCAAGCCTGTACCCATGCAATTGGAGACTCGACCAACAGGACAGTTTTAAAATCCTATGCTAAAATTCTAGAATCATCCAATGATTTAAGATGGCGAGTAGAACATGTTCAATGCATTAATCAAAATGACATAAACTATTTTAATCAATACAATATAATACCATCTGTTCAACCTACCCATGCTACATCTGATTATTCGTGGGCTGCACTAAGACTTGGTGAAAAAAGATTAAAAGAATGCTATCAGTACCAAACACTTTTGGAACAAAATTTTTTAATTGCTCTTGGAACCGATTTTCCAGTTGAAAAAATCAATCCGATTTATACATTTTATGCTGCAGTTTTTAGAAAAAACAATTTGGGAAAGCCATTAAGTGGATTTCAAAAAAACGAAGCTTTATCTAGAATTAATGCACTTAAAGGTATGACTATATGGGCTGCACTTGCAAACTTTGAGGAATCTGAAAAAGGGAGTTTAGAAATTGGAAAATCTGGAGACTTGGTGGTCTTAAACACAGAAATTTTAAGCCAAGAGGAAAACGACATTTTAAACACTAAAGTTCTATACACAATAATTGATGGTGAAAATGTCTATAATTATTAGTAAGATTCTTTTTTAAATGTTAAATATGTCTTAAATACAACACTGATTTCTTTCAAATAGAAGTATTTTTCTAAATTTGCAAAACTTTGATTTATTCTATGCTAGATAATAAAGAAAAATTTATTGGAGAAGGATTAACTTACGACGACGTACTTTTAGTACCTGCTTATTCTGAAAATTTACCTCATGAAGTGAATTTGGGATCCAAATTCACTAGAAATATAGTCATAAATACGCCCATTATTTCTGCTGCTATGGACACAGTTACTGAGCATGAGCTAGCCATATCTATTGCGCAACAAGGTGGAATTGGAGTTATTCATAAAAACATGTCTATTGAAAGACAAGCCAATGAAGTTAGAAAAGTTAAAAGATCTGAAAGTGGAATGATATTAGACCCTATTACACTTAACGAAGAAGCTTTAGTAGGAGATGCCTTGAGATTAATGGCTGAAAACAAAATTGGAGGAATTCCGGTAATAAGTAAAGAAAGAAAGTTAAAAGGTATTGTAACGAATAGAGATTTAAGATTCGAAAAAAAATTAAATAAAAAAATTGTAGAAGTAATGACTACAGAAAATCTAGTTACTGCAAATGAAGATGTTGATTTAGTAAAAGCGGAGAATATTCTTCAAAATCATAAAATTGAAAAATTGCCAGTTATAGATAAAAATGATTTTTTAGTAGGTTTAATTACATTCAAAGATATCATCAAAGTAAAGCAACATCCAAATAGCTGTAAAGATAAGTTTGGTAGATTAAGAGTTGCTGCCGCTGTAGGGATATCCAAAGACACTTTTGATAGAATTGAAGCTTTGGTAAAATCAAGTGTTGATGCAATAGTTATCGATACCGCCCATGGACATTCTAAAGGTGTAATTGACTTATTAAAAGAGGTTAAAAAACAATATCCAAACCTTGATGTTGTGGTAGGGAATATTGCTACTGGTGAAGCAGCATTAGATCTTGTTCGAGCAGGAGCAGATGCAATCAAAGTAGGAATCGGACCTGGGTCAATTTGTACAACAAGAATTATAGCTGGTGTTGGTTTTCCTCAACTTTCGGCCATAATGAATGTTAAAAAAGCTCTTGAAGGCTCATCTGTTCCTATAATTGCTGACGGTGGAATAAGATTTACTGGAGATATTCCTAAGGCGATTGCAGCTGGAGGATCTAGTGTTATGATGGGTTCTATGTTTGCGGGAACACAAGAATCACCTGGAGAAACGATAATTTATGAAGGAAGAAAATTCAAAACTTATCGAGGAATGGGTTCTATTGAAGCCATGCAAAAAGGATCTAAAGACAGATATTTCCAAGAGGATGAAAATGATATTAAAAAGTTAGTTCCAGAAGGTATTTCTGCTAGAGTTCCATTTAAGGGTTCTTTAAAAGAGGTAATGCACCAATTAATTGGAGGACTTAGAGCTGGAATGGGATATTGTGGGGCCAAAAACATAAAAAATTTAATGGATGCAAAGTTTATTAAAATAACTAGCTCTGGAATGGTTGAAAGTCATCCTCACGATGTTACAATAACAAGAGAGTCACCAAATTATAATTTAAGATAATTAAATAATTTACTAAATGAAACTAATCAAAACAATTGGAATTATATTTTGTTATGCAACCTTTTTTGGACAGGATAATACTATTTTAAAAATTGATGATCAAACGGTTAACAAAACAGAATTCGAACAGATTTATTGGAAAAATAAAAAAGAAAAAATCGCTACTAAAGAAGATTTAGACGAATATATACAGCTATTTATCAATTTTAAACTTAAGGTAATAGCTGCTGAAGAATTAGGATTAGATACCACAAAGAAATTTATTGATGAGCTAAGCGGATATAGAATTCAATTAGAAAAACCATATTTAATTGATACTTCTATTAATGAAGATTTAATTAATGAAGCATACTACAGAACAATTAATGAAGTTAATGCTAGTCACATAATGACCAAACTTGGACCAAATCCATCTTCACAAGACACATTAAAAGCATACAATAAAATATTAAACATTAGAAATAAAATTATTTCAGGAAATATGGGTTTTGAAGAAGCTGCTGAAGAATTATCCGAAGACCCATATGCAAGATCAAGCAAAGGAAATCTAGGATATTTCAATGCATTTAAAATGTTGTATTCATTTGAATGTGCAGCCTATAACACACCCGTTGGAAAAGTTTCTGAAATTGTAAGAACCAAATATGGATACCATATCGTTAAACCTAATTCTATAAGAAAAGCTAAAGGAAGGGTAAAGACTAGCCATATAATGATTACCACAAGTTCAAAAATAGAAAACAATCTATCAGAAGAAAAAATAAATTCTATATACAAGGACTTGGTTGAAAAAACAAAAACTTTTGAAGAATTAGCGATTCAATTCTCAGAAGATAGGAAATCAGCTAAAAACGGAGGGGAAATAGGATGGATAAATTCAGGCGGGAATTTTTATCCTGAATTTGAGGAAGCAGTTTTCTCACTAAAAACAGATGGTGAATATTCAAAACCATTTAAAACCCCTAATGGTTGGCATATTGTTAAAAGACTTAGCTATGAACCAATAGGCGACTTGAAATCAATGAGTTATAATCTTAAAAATAAAATACAAAAAGACGCAAGAGCTCAAAAAACAAAATCATCTTTTATTAACAATCTAAAAACAGAGTACCAATTAAAAAACATGCTTAACATGAAAGATTTAGTAGGTGTTTTTAACAATAAAAACTTTAATTATGAAAATATTGAATCCAATATGAAATTGAAAAATATAAATAATACCATTTTATCTTTTTCAAGTGTTTCCTTCACCAACTTTGATTTTATTAAATATCTATCGAAATCAAGACTTATTGACAAAGACAAAACCGATGAGAAACTAATTAAACAACAATTCGGAAACTTTACAAATCAAAATTTAATTGCTTTTGAAAAAACCCAACTTGAAACCAAACATCCTGATTTTAAGGCTTTGATGAAAGAGTATAGAGATGGTATTTTACTTTTTGAGATTTCCGATCAAAACATTTGGACAAAAGCAATAAAAGACACAGCTGGGTTAAGAGAATTTTACAATGCAAACATAGATACCTGGAAATGGTCCAACAGAATTAGCGGAACATTATTCACTTCTGAATCTAAAAAAACCCTTAATAAAGTTAAATCATTGAAATTGAAAAAATCGCTTAGCAACGACTCTATTATGTCTATTTTAAATACAGACAATCTTTTTAACTTAAAATATGAAAATAAAATAATAGATGATTTTAAAAAGTATAATCTAGTTTTTGACGATTTGGAAAAAGGCTTCAATGATCCGTTTAACTACCAAGAAAAATGGGGTCTTATTTATGTAGAAGACAAATTACCACAAAGAAATAAGGAGCTTAAAGAAGCTGAAGGAATTATTGTTTCCGCATATCAAAATTATTTAGAAAACCAGTGGCTCTCAAATCTTAAAGAGAAACATGAAATTTCTATAAACTTTGAGACCCTTTACAGTATTAAACTAAAACCTTAGTATTTGACTTCCTCATTACCAATGCGTTTTATTTTTTTTTGGATAGTCTTACTTTCTGTTTCTTGCAAAAGTGAATCCCACGAAAAGAATTTGGCTAGATTCAAGGATGTTTATTTAAAAGAGTCAGAAATTATTAATGAAATTCCAATAATATTAGACCAAAAAGATAGCGCAATTTTTGCAGATAATTACATTCATAAATGGTTGGTTAATCAAATGATAATGGATAAATCAGAGGAGATGATTCCTATGGAAGTTCTTAAAGTTGAAAAGAAAATTAATAAATATAAAATGTCTCTAATCTCCTATGAATTTGAGCAATTCTATATCAATAAAAGACTAGATACAATAATAAGTGATTCTCAAATAAGCAAATATTACGAAAACCATTTGGATGATTTTGTATTAAATGATTATGCTGTGAAGTGTATGTATTTAAAAGTTCCAAAAAAATCAAAATTCATAAAAGAAATTAAAAAAAATTACCATTTAAAAAATGAAGACATGATCGATAAGATAATGGAAATTGGTCAAAATGAAGAAGTATCTCTTTATTATAACCCAGAAGAGTGGGTGTTTTTTGATGATTTATTGAAACAAATTACTATTTTAGAAAAGTATTCTAAAGTTGAATTCATCAAGAAAAAAAAGAAGGTTATTTTAGAGTTTAACAATTATGTTTATTTTATTAATCTATTTGACTACATCATTAAAAACGGAACATCTCCATTAAGTTTTGAAGAGAATAAAATTAAAAGTATAATTCTTAACCAAAGAGCAAGGAGTTTAAGAAAGAAACTAAGACAAGATTTGTACAACGACGGCATTAAAAACAATTTAATAGAAAAGATTCGACAATGAAAAAAATAACTCTACTATTTCTATTAAATATTACCAGTCAGTTATACCATGGTCAAGAAATTATAGATAAAGTAGTTGCCATTGTCGGAGAAAACCCAATTCTTTATTCTGAAATTCAAGGACAAAAATTACAGCTTCTTCAACAAGGAATGGAATTAAACGCAGAAATGGATTGTTATTTAATGGATGAGTTTATGATTCAACAACTGCTTATTCATCAAGCAGAAATTGACAGTATTGAGGTTACAGAAGACATGGTTAAAGTTGAATTAAACCAAAGGATTCAATATTTCTCAGCTCAAGTTGGAGGAACAGAGGCTCTTGAAGAATTTTATGGAAAATCTATCGAGGAAATTAAAGAAGAGTTTTTCGAGCAAATTGAAGATAAAATGAAAGCTCAAAAAATGCAACAAGAAATCACAGGGAGTGTTGTTGCTTCTCCAAAAGAAGTTCAAAGTTTTTTCAATAATATTCCCATTGACAGTATACCTTTTATAAATAGTAAAGTCAAAATGTCTCAGTTAGTAATGGCTCCAAAAATAAATTATACTCAAAAAAACACTACCAAAAACAAGCTTCAGAATATTAAAAAAAGAATATTATCTAACGAAATTTCTTTTTCTGTTGCTGCAGAATTTTATTCTGACGACCCGGGATCTAAGTCTAACGGGGGTAATTTTGGATGGGTAGATAGAGGTGATTTTGTTCCAGAATTTGATGCAATTGCCTATACTATACCATTAAATACTATTTCTGATGTATTTGAAAGCCCTTTTGGATTTCATATTTTAAAAATTGAAAAACGAAGAGGAGAACAATATTATGGCGCTCATTTGCTAATTAAAAATGAAATAAGTGAAAAAGCTTTAGCAGATTTAAAGAGAAAATGTGACTCCATTTTAGGTGAAGTAAAAAATGAAAATATTTCTTGGGAAAAAGCAATTTCACAAAATTCTACAAACCCTAGCGATGGAGGAATTATATATAATCAAGCATCAGGAGATATGTACTGGGACATGAATAATATAGACAAGTCTTTATTTGTTGGAATCAACTCTTTAGAGATTGGTCAATATTCAGAACCTTTATATTACGAAGACGAAAAAGGTAATATTGGATACAGAGTTTTAAAACTTGAGGACCAAACAAAACCACACCTCGCAAACTTAAATGATGACTATGGATTTATTCAAAAATTTGCAGTAAATCAAAAACAGATAAATGAAATGGATAAATGGGTAACTAAAACAGCAAAAAATACTTATATTAATGTCGATAAAATGTATAGAAGTTGTCCAAAAATTTTAAAATGGAATATTAAGTTTTAATTTTTGATGTTTAAGCCCAACTTTATTGCTTTTTAATCGTAAAGACAATATAAGTAATTATTCATTTTTGTTTAATTATGGCGAACAAATGCTAAACAAAATTTTATTTTACTATATTTACTATAATTTTAACAATATGAAGAAATTATTAAAATCTGTAATATTTTTAGTTCTAGTATACTTTTCATTTGGTCTTATTGTAGGTGTTTATTACTCCCAGGCTAATTATCACTATGTAGGAACTAGTAATTTGCAAAATACTAATTCTTCATTTCCTTCAATTTATGGCAACTTTTTTAGAGGAGTGAAACACCAAATATTAGTAAGAGCAACAGAACTTCAAGCAGCAGGGATTTCTGCGGGTAATATTACAGGATTAGCATTTGATATAGTTGCTAATAGTGGAAATGTTATAAGTGGATTTGAAATTGAAATGAAATCAACCACCCAACAATCTTTGAGTAGCTGGAGTAATAATAATCTAGCTACTTACTTTGGACCTGCATCTTACACTGATCAAATCGGATGGAATCAACATAATTTTTCTTCTCCTTTCTACTGGGACGGAACATCAAATATTATAATTCAGACATGTTTTTACAACAACAGTTGGTCTCAAAATGCTGTAATGAATATGTCCAATTATCCGTATAATTCTTTAATTTATCGCAGAAGAGATAACTCCTCACCATGTAATTCAAATTGGATAAATGGTGTTGAAACACAAAAACCAAATATTAGATTTTCATGGATTGACCCCAACGGTCCTCCAATAGGTGATTTTTCAACTAGTGGAACAAGTACTTGTAGTGGCTTAATTAATTTTTACGATCAAACTTCTAATTCCCCATCTAATTGGTTATGGAATTTTGGTGATGGAAATACTTCCACTCAGCAAAACCCTACACATTCCTATACTTCTTCGGGTAATTATACTGTTGAACTTATAACATACAATTCATTTGGAAGTGACACTACAACTTACAATAATTTAATTCAAGTAAACTTAACTAGTACTCCTCCTATATCCCCTTCTTGCACACCAACAACTGGAATTGCGGGTTCAATTGGCAATTATGGTATTACAGAATTTAATTTTGGCAACTTATCTAACACTTCGGGTTCTTCTATGGAGGGATATTCTGATTTCACATGTGATTCATCATTGTTTTACGTTGGACAAACTTATAATCTTAGTGCAATTCATGTTTCTTTAATTCCACAGAACTTTTTTGCATGGATAGATTTTAATAATAACGGTATTTTTGAAAGCTCTACTGAGCAAATTGTTTCTAATTTAGTTAGTGGCGACTCTACCTCTACTACTGTTTCAATTCCATCTTTTGGAGTTGTAAACACTCCTTTAAGATTAAGAATAATGTCAGATGCTTCTTTTTCAGGGCAAATTTCAGACGCCTGTTTCGATCCCGTCTACGGTCAAGCAGAAGATTACACTATTTATTTAGCTTATAATTTAAGTCCACCAGATGCTGATTTTGAAAGTAACACAAATTATTCTTGTGATGGTAATGTCGAGTTTACTGATTTATCCACTAATATACCTTACGCCTGGTACTGGGATTTTGGCGACGGTAATACCTCAATTTCTCAAAACCCAACTCATACTTATGCTAATAATGGCATATATGATGTAACTTTAATTTCAAGTAATTTTTATGGTGATGATTCTTTAACATATTTTCAATACATAGAAATTGATTCGTCAAACTTAGTCACATCTGCTGGCACTAACCCAACAACAATTAGCTATTGTTGCGATTATGGTATTTCAAGAGTTCAATTTTCTAATATAAACAATCCGTCACTAGATGGTAATGATGGATATGTAGACTATTCTTGTGAGTTCCAAGCATTTGTTGAAGCTGGCACTAATTATGCGTTGAGAGTATACACAGGTCCAACAAATTCTCAAGATACTCGTGCATGGATTGATTATAACAATGACGGAGTTTTTTCCAGCAATGAAAAAGTTATGGAAAAAATTAATCAATTTGATCCAGTATCAATAGTCCAAATCCCCTCTAATATAGCCGTTAATACACCCATTAGATTAAGAATTTCTAGTGATGAAGTAGGAAATAATAATGGACCTGTAGATAATGTGAACAGGGGACAAGTTGAAGACTATGCAATAATTGTAGCTACATGTCCAGACCCAAGCAATATTATTATAGGACAAGTCTCTAATTCCTCCGTTGAATTAAATTGGCAAGCTGGAGGAAGCGAAGATTCTTGGAATGTTAGATATGGCCCCGAGGGCTTTGGGATTTTTAGTGGTCTTGGTGTTACTGTTAATAATATTTTTGTAAATAACTTTTTTGTTACAGGTCTTGATGAATCAACTAGCTATGACTTTTATGTACAATCTATTTGCACTGGTAATAATAGCAATTGGATTGGACCTTTTAACAGTACTACACAGAATATTATTGGCAATAAAAATTCAAATAATGCTAGTGTATATCCTAATCCAAATAATAAAATATTTAGTATTCAAACATCGATTAATATGAATAAAATCGAAGTTTTAGATATTCTTGGAACTCAAATTAAAACCTTTCAACCAAATACTAATTTGGTTGAAATTAATATTTCTGAAAATCCATCTGGTGTATATTTTTTGAGAATTTCATTAATAAATGGAAACATAGTTACGAGGAAAATTATTTGTAAATAAATTATTAAATGATAAGAATAGTATTTTTATTGGTATTAAACATTCTTTTGTTTGGGAATTGTTTTGCCACCCATCTTGTTGGAGGAAATCTGGCTTATGAATTTGTTGGTGTTCAACCCAATGGAGATTACAGATATACTCTGAAATTAAATTACTATTTTGATTGTGGGTCTAACTCAAATTGGCAGCCACCAGGAATTCCAACAAATATGTCTGTTGGAGTTTATGCACATGATGACCCTACAGATATTTTCCCAACAACTGCTGGAAGTTATCCAAAATATGGTTCTACTGATGTAGACATGGTTTACAACTCAGCTGTTCAACAATATTTTGAAGTAAATCCTAATAATCCGAGTGGATGTACAGTTGGGACTACAACATGTGTTTATACGGTATTATATACTGGACAAATTGATTTGGCACCGATAAATCCAGCAACTGGTCAGCCTGTAATTGGAGGATACTTTTTAATTCATGAAGCTTGTTGTAGAAACGGCGGTGGAAATGGAATAGACAACATACAAGATCCAGGTTCAGCAGGCATGGCTTTTTATTCTTACATTCCGCCTTACGGATATGAAAATAACAGTCCAATATTTACTGACAACCCAGTTCCATTTATTTGTCAGGGAGATACAACAACTTTTTTGAATACAGCAATTGACCCTGACGGAGATGAACTTCTTTTTAGTTTTACAGCACCGCTTGATGGTAATCATTCTGGAGGTTGGGGAGGGTCAAATAATGTAAACACTCCAGGAGCCGGTGCTGGTCCAGGAAATAGTTTAACATGGTATCCAAACACTTACCCATGGCCAATTGAGGAAGTGACTTATGCTGGGGGATATTCATATCAGCAACCTTTTGGTCCTACAGGATATTACTATATATCTGCATCCAACGGATTAACCAAATACAAAGCTAATAACCAAGGGAAATATGTAGTTGGCTTAATGATAAAAGAATATAGAAATGGAACTTTAATTGGAATATCAACTAGAGAGGTCCAACTTAATATCATAGCATGCCCACCAAATGTTGCTCCAAACTTAAATCCTTCTGCTGGATCTATCAATTCAATTTTTTCTGTTGAAGAAGGTGGGATCTTATCTTTTGATTTTGGTTTTTTTGATCCAGACACACCAGCAGATAGTTTAACCCTTAGAATAAACGGACAAATTTTTGATTCAACTTTAACCTCTCCAGAAGCAGAAGTTGCAGGAGGTTACTACGACACGTTATATAGTGATCCTATAAATGGAGTGGATACAATTGGAACAACATTTACATGGAGTACAGGATGTGGACAAGCCCAAGCCCTACCTTACTTTTTTTCGGCATCCGTTTCGGATAGAGGATGTCCACCTAAAACAACAGATGTTGTTTATGAAATAACTGTAAATAAAACAAATCCACCAGCAAATATTTATGGGACATTAATTGAGTGTCAAAATGCTGAAGTGGTATATACAACTGACAATAATCCTAACATTCCTGGGTACTTATGGGATGTTTCAGCAAATGGTATAATTACTCAAAACTATGGAGATAGTGTGAAAATACTATGGACTGCTCCAGGAACTGGGAGTGTCTTTTTGAAAGCGTTAAATCAATATGGTTGCGAATCTGATCCAATTTTAATAAATACTACTATAACACCTGCTCCCTTAGTTGATGCGGGTAATAATATTAGTATTTGTCTTGGAGACAGTGTATTACTTTCTGGTACTACAAACTCACTTCCGGGTTACATTTCTTTATGGCAACCAAATACTAATGTTTCAAACCCTACAAGTATGTCAACTTGGGTCAATCCGACTGTAACAACATCTTACTATTTGTTGGTTCAAAGAGGGACTTCTTGTATAGGTGGAGATAGTGTTAAAGTTACTGTTGATGTTGGAAACATTGATGCAGGAAATGATATTACAATTTGTTTTGGAGATACAGTATCATTAACTGCTACTGGTACTGGAAGCAGTTTTTCTTGGACACCAAATAATAATATTTCTCAAACAAATACATCCTCTACCCAAGTATGGCCAGATATTACTACACAATATAATGTGCAATTTACTTCTACAAATAATTGCCAAGCAGAAGACTCAGTGGTTGTTTTTGTAAATCCATCCCCAGGAAATTCACCTAATTTTGTTCTTAACGGAAGTGCTAATTCTCTAGGTAACAACACTTACCAAATGACAACTACTATTAATAACGATTTTGCTTCAATATGGAGTAATTCTTTGCTAAATTTAAATCAACCCTTTCAAATTGATGCAGAACTAAATTTTGGTATTAAAGATGTGACTGGAGCTGACGGTATGGCATTTGTCTTGCAACAATTTGGCACTAGCTATAGTCAACCTGCTGGGGGACCTGATTTTGCAATTTTAAATCCATCTATAATTGTAGAATTCGACACATGGAATAATCAAAATTACAATGACATTGTTGACGACCATGTTGCTATTTTAAAAGATGGTTCATCAAACCATAATATTAACAGTTTACTCAGTCCTGTTTCTCTTGGAAATATTGAAGATGGAGCTTGGCATCCTACAACAATAAATTGGGATCCCTCATTACAAAATTTAACAATTAATTTTGATGGAATTCAAGTAGCTACTTTAAATTATGATATTATTCAAAATATATTTAATGGGAATTCTGCTATTTACTGGGGGTTTTCTGCAACTACTGGAGGAAGTAATAATAACCAAAGTATTAGATTCACCAACACTTCGACGTTTAGCCCTGTTAATGATTTAGTGATATGTAAAAACGATACGGTAACAATTAACTCACCTGTAACAACAGATAATTATTTGTGGAGTCCTAATAATTCTATTAACGACAATACACTTCAAGCTCCAAATTTTAATCCTTCAATAACTACTACGTATTATTTTACTGGAACTAATAGTTATGGTTGTTTTATTAAAGATACTTTTCAAATTACAGTCAATGATTTGCCATCTGTAAATGCAGGAGCTGATCAAACATTATGTATTGGAGATTCAGTAACACTAAATTCAAGTGGTAATGCATTAAGTTTCTCTTGGGATAATAGTATTATAGATGGACAACATTTTGAAGTAATAAATACACAAAATTATATATTAACTGGAACCTCTTCAGATGGCTGTATTAGTACAGATACAGTTTTAATCAATGCATTAACATCGCCTTCGACTGATGCTGGCAATGATATTAATCTATGTATAAATGATTCTGTACAATTACAAGCCTCAGGTGCAGACAATTATTCGTGGTCTCCAAACACATTTTTAAGTGCATCAAACATTTCTAACCCATGGGCGGTTCCTACAGTAAATACAACCTATATTCTAACTGGAAGTTTAGCAAATGGATGTACTAAAAATGATACTATCTCCATTGATATTAACCCATTACCTGTATTAACCACCTCAAATGACGTTGTAATTTGTGAAGGTGACACTGTCCAAATCGAAGTATTTGGAGGTAATTCTTTTAATTGGTTAACAACTAATAATATTTCAAATTCTACAGTCAGCAACCCACAAGTTTGGCCTACAAGTACTACATTATATTCTGTTATAGTTAGTGATTCTAATTCGTGTGAAGACACTTCTGAAGTAT
>Ga0206131_10004134_pt1 | contig 16147 bp, 19 predicted proteins | sample Helgoland_Spring_FD_148636 | JGI IMG/M metagenome (GOLD analysis project Ga0206131, IMG submission 148636) | Pelagic subsurface seawater microbial communities from Kabeltonne, Helgoland, North Sea - Helgoland_Spring_Bloom_20160517_1 | ecosystem: Environmental > Aquatic > Marine > Epipelagic ...
GATGCCCATGGTCCAAAGAAACACATGGCATTGGTTTGACCGACAGTGTTGGGACCCGACAAAGAGAAATCAAAGAGGAAATTATCACTTGGCAAAAGTAACGAAAACAAGCGTGTTCAAGGCTCAAGCTCCCAATGCCGAAACACCATTGGACAAGACAACCCGTATCGTTCGCAAGATGGTCGAAAAAGAAGCCGAGCAGCGTCAAGCCAAGAACGACCGTCTTCGCAACGCGCGCCTTGAACGAGAAGCTAACACTCCGACAAAGCCGTAGCGCTAGGGGCGTAGAAAAGTTTCAACCAAAGCGACTACATCGCAACAACCTACGTTTCGCCTGCGTCTTTCAATTTGCCTGAGCGACCGGACACACCAGAAGGAATTTGCTAATGAAGCACGCAGACGAGAGCACAACAAAAGTTCACTATATCTGTCAAACATACGTGGAACAGAAGCCAGGGCGCGACGGGCCCATGAGCCTGAAGATTGGCAAACAATTTTCGTATTCCACCGCAGCAGAAGCTCAGAATAGAGCAGAACGGGAAGCCCAGTCCGAGGATTGTGCCGGTGCCGATGCCTATATGATTAGTGAATACCCTGAAAGTGGTGAGGTCGGATCACCCAGCTTCTTTGTCAGGCTCGGGAGTGTCCCGGAAACTGATGACTTCTAGAACTTCGCTTCTGGCAAAGTGCCTTCCAAAAGACGTTTCGTCACCATGGGCCGAGTTCGGTAGTAAAGCAGCTATTGGCGCAGCCGCAGCGAAAGGCTGGTGTCGACTAGTACAGGAAATTTTTGGCGAAGTTTCTTCTTACTCCCATACTGCCGATAGCGGAAGTATCATTACAAAGCGGTTTTGTCCTAATTGTGGGTCTCTGCTGTTTGGTAACAACAGTGCCAAAAGTAATGTGGTATCTATTAGGGCAGGCACGGTGGACCAATTGGATTTGATAAAATCTGTAGTAAAGTATTCATGGACAGCAAGGTTCCATCAACAAGTATATACGAAAACCTTAAGCAAGCATCTAGGATGCTGGCATGAAAAAATTTGGCGCCATACGCCCTGTAATAATAGCACTGATGTTGATGATTGGTTCGCAGGCGGGAGCTGATGCAAGCTAAAGAATTAATTATACCTTGAATTATGAGAACCATGTTAGACTGTAGTTAAGGCACATGATCTTGTGTGTTTGTATCAATATAGATTGGATAAACTTTGGAACTTCCAAAATGGACGGAGCCTGCACTTTGTGGTGCAGGCGTTGGTGCTATTGCCCTAGCAATTATCGGCTTTAACTGGGGTGGCTGGGTAACAGGTGGTACAGCTGCAGAAATGGCAGAAAAATCATCAAGATCAGCCGTTGCAGAAGCTCTTACACCATATTGTCTTGCTCTCTCAGTATCTGACCCTTCATCAATTGAGATAATGAAAAAATTGAATGAAGCCACTTCTTACAAAAAACGTGGGATTTTGGAGAAAGCAGGGTGGGCGACGCCCTTAGGCACCAGTGAACCGAACCGAGCTTTAGGAGATTCTTGCTTGAATGCTATAGAGAACAAAACTTAAGACGCGCTTTACAGTTAAATGATCAAGCTCCTTGGCTGGCTAACTTAGTCAGTCGGGGAGGGCACTCTTAAAAACACGCAGCCGACAATTTTTTTGCAACTCAAAAAAAAGCTATTGGCTACCAAAGGCTACAGGGCTTTGAACGAAGCGCATTACAAGTAATCGCCGCAACGCGCTTTCACTAGTACCTGCAAAAAATTAAACTGGATCCGCCTCCATCAATGTCTCGCGAACGGAACGCGACAGACGGGCAGCAGTAATTCGACGCTGCCCGTTTTGCGTTTTTATGCCGATTACAGGATATCAAATTTAAATTTGATCGCGTCGCTGCTTACCATTTAAAGTCGTAAATGCTGTGAGTTGCATCAATTTGAAATGTGGTTTGAAAAGTTGGTAAAATTTCGGCACCTTTGTATTTACCTGTACCACTGGTCATACTTCCTGTTCCAATTCCGGTACTGGTATCAATCGCTGCAAGCCAAACCGAAGCATCTCCATCTGGGTCTACTGATTCACAAATGCCATTAATTGATGAGGGGGCTTGCTGTCCTGCTTCCATCAGCATGGTGTAATGGCAAGTTGCCATGGCTGCAGTTGGCCAACCCTCGGGTGCGTTTTGGTAATGCCAAAAGTCTTCAGCAATCATATGTACAATTGAACCAGATTTTCCTTCTATCGTTGTAGAAGAAACAATGCTGGAAAAGCCTTGGCCATTTCCATTGTGACCTTCAGCGACCGCAAAAGAACTCGAAGTTGTTAGAGTTATTGCAGTAAGTATTCCGATTAATTGGTTTTTCATTTCTATCTCCAGTATTACAGTATGCGTGTTGTTACCATTTGGTATCAAAATAACAAGGTCCAATTCGCGTGTTGATTAAACTTGAGAAAATACAAATAAAAGACCTCTGCGTAATGTCTTGGTTCTCGGATTTTCGAGGCTCGGCCGGCATTGATTGGTCCGCTGTGCTGCCAGCGGACGCATGAGTGGTGTTTTTTGGGTCAGGCAGCTTTGGGTGCTTTGGGGGTTATTTTAATCTTGTTTGCGGCTTTGAGGAGGTTCTGGCTGATTGCAGCCATGGCGAGTTGGGCGTGAGTTTTTGCCTGCCCGAAGTATCGGGCGCGGTGCAGGCCAAAAAGCCGTTTCATCGTGCCAAAGCATTGCTCCACCCGGAAGCGTCGTTTTGAGATGAGCGTGTTGAACCGCTTTTCCGAGGCGCGCAGTGGGCGTCCCCGGGCTGCCTTGCGCATGATCCCATCGCGGGCGTGGCGGCGCAGCCTCTCGCGGTTTGCCTTGCTGGCATAAGCCTTGTCGGCCAGCACGCGTTGTGCGGCTGTTCCTTTGATCATATGTTCAAACTCTGGGCTTTCACCGCGATTGGCGGGCGTCGTGTGGACGCGGTCGATAAAGCCTTCTTCATCGGTGCGGACAAACGCCTTATAGCCCAGCGTACTCTTTGACCCCTTCTTCACCCAACGGGCGTCTGGATCAGCACTGTAATAGACCTCGGGATTGTTGGGAGTGTCTGGCTCTGCCCTGTCCAGTGGGGCCTCGATGTGGATGCGAGGCCGCGCCGCACTTTCAACCAAGGTGGCATCAATGATGGCCGCTTCGGCCTCGCGTAGTTTCAGCCCGTGATCCTCAAGCTGGCGGCAAACTTCAGCCAGCAGGTCGTCGTAAACCCCGCCTTTGACCAGCGCAGTACGAAAGCGGCAATGGGTCGTCTCATCGGGCACGTTGCTGTGCAGCTCCAGCCCGCAAAACAGCATGAAGTCGAGCCGCACCTTCAAGGCGCGCTCCAGCTTTGGGTCGCTCAGCCCATGCCATTGGCCGATCAGAAGGCATTTGAACAATACCAGCGGATCATAGCCCTGCGGTCCCGTGCCATAGCGCTTGAGACCCCGCTGCAGGATCGGCCCAAAGGCCCGCCAAGTCATCAGCGCGTCAACCTTCGTTAACGCATCATCCGCCCCAATCTGATCCGCTGCTTCACGCAAAAATAGGTCCATAAAACCGCCTCAAATTACCCAAGGCGAACATACCAAATCCTAAAAGCGGCGTGAACCGTCGATTATGCAGAGGTCTTTTCAAGATGAGTTGTTAAAACGGTGAAATCTTCTATTTGCTCAGAGAAGCACAAATCCTAATTGAAAGGTGGCGACATCACTACAATACCATTAGACCTCACAGCGCACTTGGGTACCGGCCGCCTACGCTAGAAAGTATCATAACTGTAGACCAAAATCCCACTATGCATTAACTTTTATCATGGACAACCGAATGCGGGCATTCCACCACCGCTGATAGCTGAGAAAATCTGAAGCCGGATTGGTCAAAATTAACTGCCGGAGGTCCCCAACGATTGTCTATAAAACGCTCATTTTCTTGATTGTTATGTCTGTCTGAAACAGGCTGCAAGCAAATGGTGCGAAGCAGTCACATGCATTCTGAAATAATGCCGCCCTGTTTCACCCAATCTGAAAACCACGCGCGAAACTGGCTGTATTGGTGTTCGCAATAACGGCGTTGCGCGTCCGTCAACACATCGGTTTCATTAAAGTGTAGCCGGTATTCTTCGTCACCGTTCAAAACCAAAAGGTGCTTGTAATACAGGACCAAATCAGTACCTTCATCAAAACTCGACAAAACTGCCAAAGCGTCTTCTAATTCACGGGCGCGTAAGCGCGCTTCCGCATGACCCATCACTGCTTTTTCCGTCAGGGCGATCAACAGCAGAACCTCTTTTGGCAGAGCGTTTCCAATGCCCGTGATGGCGCCGGTGGCACCGCAATTTACAAATCCGTGAACAACTTCGGTATCGACACCTACCATCAAAGTGATTGCGTCATCATGTGACGTTATATGTTCAGCTGCATAGCGCAGGTCCTCTTTGCCACCGAACTCTTTAAAACCGACGAGGTTTGGGTGTTCGGCTCTCAGCGCAAAAAATAGATCGGCACGGGTGGAGAATCCATAGACTTGGCTGTTGTAAATTACAGCTGGCAACTTTGGGGCCGCGGCAAGAATGGATTTGAAATGGTTTTTCTGTGCAAGTGCAGAAGAGCCGCGAGACAAGACGCGTGGAATAACCATCAAGCCCGCGGCGCCAACTTGTTGAGCGTGCGCCGCAAGCGCTGTCGCAGATTTAGAATTTATCGCGCCTGTACCAACAACAACCGGAATGCCGGCGTTTACCAGGCGCTCGACACCTTGCATGCGCTGCGCACCCGTGAGTAATGGCCAGTCCCCCATTGACCCACAGTACACGACCGCCGACATGCCAATTGAAATCATCTCTTCGGCCTTTTTTACCAGCGCATTAAAATCTGGCGTTCGGTCGTCTTTGCATGGCGTCATTAATGCGGGCATAGCGCCGGAAAAGATATTAGACATAACGGTCTCCTTTGTGTTTTCTGCACAGTTTTAAGAACGAACTATTGAGTATATCCCGCTCTGTCACATTCAGACGAAGGCTTAATTTAGGGTTGGCATCAGGCTTTTTTATCCACCTTTCGCATTGCGCCAAGCGGTTTGACCTCCAAACGCTTGTGCCTGTCATCAATTTCACCGCGCTCGCGCTCGTGGTTTTCCAGATCATTGATCTCAGGGCAGGTGTAAGGGGGTAAAAATACCTAGACATTATTTATGGTTGGGCCAAGTGTCGGCGAGCCGATAGCCTTCGGGCCAAGGATCGCTGGGGTCTAGCATATGTTGATGCGTCCCAGTAACCCACGCTCGACCACTGATTTGTGGACGAATGGCCGGGACGCCTCCGACGGATGTGAGGCCGAGAATTTGACCATGAAATTCTGATCCAATAATCGAGACCCCGGTTAACCTTTCCCCCACTTTCAATTCGCCCTTTGCATGGAGCAGTGCCATTCTGGCTGAGACCGCAGTCCCGGTTGGGGAGCGGTCAAGTTTGCCGGGTTGGATCGACACTATTGATTTTGCACTTATCCCTTTGGCATCGCGTTTCAGTTCGCCGGCAAACAGGCAGAATGAATGATGCCGCCATTCAGGGCGCGAAGGGTGGATGAACCTGAGCTGAGCATTGGCGGCATTGGTTATTTTGACGCCAAGTTCCGACAGGGCTTGCGCCTCGTCCAGATTGAGTGACAAACCCAACGATGCGGGATCAATGATCACAAAACTATCTCCACCAAAAGCAGTATCCACAAAGATGGTGCCCTCATTTTCGATCTCAAGTGGGACGTTTTGAAGGCCAACAAAAGATGGCAAGTTTTCAACTTCGATCCGTTGCGCCTTGCCGTCCGCACAATGCGCCCGCACCTGCACCAAGCCGCCGGGTGCCTCCAGCACCATTTCAGTTATCGGCTCCTTCATTGTGATGATGCCGGTATCAAGGAGGACCGTCGCAACACAGATGGAATTAGAACCAGACATTGGAGGCGTATCCTCGGGTTCCATGATGATCCATGCCGCCTGTGCGTCTGGGTTTTTAGGGGGTACCAAAAGGTTTACGTGCCGAAACACGCCGCCGCGTGGCTCGTTCAGCACAAAATTACGCAGTGTTTGATCCTGTGCGATCCAATCGCGCTGTGCCCACAGTGTATCTCCGGGGGGCGGCGCGACACCGCCGACGATCACATCGCCGACTTCGCCTTCGGCGTGGCAAGACACTACATGAATCAGTTTACTACTGTGCATTGATAGAACTCATCGAATATTTGATAAGAATTTTTGTAGATGTTTGGATTTTGGTGTTTCGAAAATCTCGGTCGGTGTCCCGATTTCGTCGATGCGCCCATTATGGAAAAAAGCGACCCTATCCGACACATCGCGGGCAAAATTCATTTCATGTGTCACACAGATCATGGTCATGCCCTCTTCGGCCAGCAACCGCATTGCGTCAAGTACTTCATTAACCAATTCAGGATCAAGCGCTGAAGTGGCTTCGTCAAAAAGCATATAGTCGGGTTCCAACGCCAGGGCCCGCGCAATGGCAAGGCGTTGTTGCTGCCCACCTGACAGAGCGCTTGGATAGGCATCAAGTTTGTCGCCAAGACCAATATGCTTCAGTTGTTTGGTGGCTATCTCACGGGCTTCAGCTTTGGATTTGCCTTTGACAATTTTGGGAGCAAGAGCGACGTTTTCCAGAGCTGTGAGATGGGGGAAACTGTTCCACTGTTGAAAAACCATTCCCAGTTTTTGCCGCAGTTCATTGAGATTTGTGCCTTTGGCGTGCACATCCTTGCCATCAACCCTGACCGTGCCATCTTGGATAGGTTCCAACCCGTTAATGCAATACAGCAATGTGGATTTTCCAGACCCGGACGCCCCGATGATGGATAGAACTTCACCATTGGAAACGGTAAGGTCGATACCATTGAGCACCTTCAGGGCACCAAAAGACTTTTTTAAACCACGAATGTCAATCATGAGGCCCACTGCTTTTCAAGTGTCGCTGCGTAGCGCGAAATTGGATAGGACAGCGCAAAGTAGAATGCGCCAGCGATCGTCAGGATAATCAGCGGCTCCTGGGTGCGGGTTATTAGGATCTGGCTTGCTTTCAACAGCTCAATGTAGCCCAGAACCGACACCAACGCACTGTCTTTCATGACCCCAAGCGCAACCCCAACCCAGGATGGAAAGACAGCACGACCGCCAATTGGCAGGACGACATAGCGGAGGTCTTGCCAATAACTCATCCCGAGTGACCGCGCGGCCCGGCGCATCGGGACGCCGACGGCCTCTATGCCTCCACGCGCAACATTTGCCACGAGGGATGCGCAATAAAGTGAGAGAATCACAACACCGGAGAGAAAAGGATCAAGGTTGAGGCCAATAATTGGTGCGAAGTTATAAAACAACACCAACTGGATGATGAGAGGCACGGAGCGAAAAATGTCCAGTAGGGGGGTGAGGGTTAGGGTGGTCGCCCACCGACCCTCGAAAAGCATCCAACCAAAAACAATACCTAAGATTGTTCCGACCGTTATCGATACTCCCGAAATCAAAAGCGTCGCCCAAGCGGCTTGGGCCAAAAACCACAGGTCGTTGATCTTCAGGTCAGAAAAGAAGGTTATTGTTGGTTCCATCTGGTTCTCCTCAGTACCGAAACAGCCGGGTGGCTAGTATTCGGGACGCGCCCAGAATAATTTTGACAATTACGAAATAGATCACGGCGGTGACCGCAAAATATTCAAAAATACGGTAGGTACGGCTCGCCAAAGCCTGAGTTTCTCCCGATAATTCGCGAAACCCCACCAGCATACCCAGCGATGACATGAGCACCGCCCAGACCATTTGGTTGGTTAGGGGATGATACACAATCCGAAATACCTGTGGAATAATGACGCGTGAATAGCATTGCCACGCGGTCATCCCAAGCGACCGTGCCGCTCGGATTTGAGTGTCTGGGATCGCTTGAAAGCCGCCGCGAAAGTTCTCGGCCAGATATCCCGCACAATTAAAGCTGAGCGCTGCCAGCACGATGGTATAGGGTGACAGATGAATACCGAGGGCACCAAGGCCAAACCCGAAGAAAAAAAGTTGGAAGAGAGCAGGTGTATTGCGCGCAAGTTCAATCCACGAGGAGGCAAACCAATATAACGGCCCGCGCAAGTTCATGCGAACCAATGCCAAAACAAGTCCAAAGACGATCCCAATGATCAGGGCAAAAACTGCAACCTGCAATGTTGTCAGCCCCGCTTCGATCAAGCTCGGCAGATTTTTGAACACAGGCCGCCAGTGGAAGTTATAATCAAACATGTCTCATACGCCACCCTTGCGAAATTCCCCGCCCAATATATGGGCGGGGAGCTTCCATTAGTACATTACGCCCGGAATACGCAATTCAGGCGCATCTCCACCGACATATTTGCCCCAAAGTTCTTGATACCGACCAGAGCGAACCTGATGGGTTACAAATAGATTGAGATAGTTGAGCCAAGTGACGTCTTGACGCTTGCCAACCACCGAAGTGTAGTCTGTGGTCCAGGGCATCCGAGGTCCTGCAACAATGTTGTCATATTTTTGCGTGATTGGCAGAACCGCCGTGTTGGTTGTGATACCAATATCGGCCTTGCCTTGCGCGACTGCTAAGAACACTTCGTTTTCAGACTGGTAGCCTTGGTAGTTGGCCTCTTCGGCCCATTCCGCGGCAATTTTAAGCCATTCCTGCTCAGGTACCGTGCCAATCGCGGCGGCAACCCGCTTGCCCCGTATGTCCTCAATTGATGTAATGCCCGTATCCGCTCCTACGACACCTTGGGCATAATAAATTGCGTATGGGATGGAAAAGCCAACGGTGCGGGCGCGTGCCAAACTATCGGATGTGCCGCCAAAAACGACGTCTGCTCGCCCGGTGACAATCACGGGCAGCCGTTCAGACCACGTGAGCGCCAGAATCTCATGCTCGACCTCAAGGGCTGCGGCGAGATCAGCGCAATAATCAACATCAAATCCCACTGGGTTGTTATTTTCATCGCGATAGCCAATCGGTGGAAAGTCTAAAACAACGCCACAGCGCAAGGTTCCCCGGTCTACGACATCATCAAGAGTGTCCGCAGTGACCTGACTGGTGAGTGTTGACGTCAGCAAAACCGCCGCTGACAGAGCTGTGCTCAAGACATTTTTCATTTTCACTTCCCTATTGTTGTTGAGGTTAAATTTGCTTATATTGGATACAATACACAATATGCAACAATCAACCCATGACTTATAAATTTGTTGCACTTCCGATACAGCTATCAACTCATGACGAGGAACCCATGAACTTCAAGCCAGTGGACGTCGCCCTTTCTAAATCGGCAACGCAGATTATTTTTGAATCCTTACGCCACTCCATCATTCTGGGGGAGATGGAGGATGGGACGTCGCTGCGGCAAGAAGAAATTGCAAAGGCTTTTAATTCCAGCCGTATCCCTGTTCGGGAAGCGATCGTGCGTCTTGAACAATTGGGTCTGGTGGAAACCCGGCGATATAAAGGTGCTGTTGTCGCTGCGTTGTCAGCGGATGAATTTTGCGAATTACTGGATTTGCGTGCTGTCGTAGAAAGGGATGCGATCCTACGCGCCCTGCCTTTGTTGACAAAAGACACCCTGCAACAGGCACGGACTTATTTTGAGAGCTTCGCAGTTGCGGTAGAGCCAGAAAAGTGGACTGAGATTAATCGCAGTTTCCATTGTTGTTTGTATGAAGCAGGTCAATCGCCAAATTTTTTGAAGGTGATCAACAGCCTGTTGGACCGCATGGACCGCTATCTGCGCGCGCAGCTTTCTCTCACTGATGGGATGGCACGTGCAACTGAGGAGCATGAAGCCATCTTGAAAGCCTGCGAAGCCGGTGATGCCGACCTTGCCGCAAAATGGACTTATGAACACATTAAAGGTGTAAAAGCCTCTCTGCTTTGCTATCTGAACTCAAAAAAAGAGAAACCATAACCTGACAAGTCCGGGTGAAATCAAAGAAATCGTCCGATGGCAATGTCAAGCCTAAAGAAAAAAATATCTAATTGCCGATAATTAAGGGGCTGCTATGCCATCAGATCTGAAAAAAACCGCTTTTTTGCTGATAGATAATGATGCCAAAGGCTGCGTTGTGACCTGTCAAGAAGGGCTGAGTTTCTGGGGTGGTGTTGATCCCGATACCGGGTCTATTATCGACGTTTACCATCCCAATCACGGCACCGAACTTGCCGGCAAATTTGTCCTGATGCCGACCTCTCGGGGCTCATGCAGCGGCAGTGGTGTGCTGTTGCAACTCGCGCGGAATGGTCAGGCTCCAGCTGCACTGGTCTTTTGTGAAAAGGAAGACATCTTAACGTTGGGCGCCATTATAGCGGGGCGGCTTTTTGACCGACCGATTGCGGTGCTGCAGCTTGCGCCGGTGATTTACAATGCTCTGGCTACAGCTGAGACAGCTGAAATTCTCGACGGTACTCTGAGTTTTGGTTCCCATATCATTGGCTTGCAACGGCCTAACATCGACGCGTTGACATTAAGCAATACAGACCGGCAGATGCTGGCAGGTAAGCACGGGCCGGCGCAGAAAATTGCAATGGAGACGCTATGCCTGATGGCCGCCGCACAAGGGGCTGATAAGTTAATCAATGTCTCCCGAGCGCATATCGATGGCTGTATTTTCGCCCATGACGCCAATCTGGACTTTGCAGAAAAGATGTACCAAATTGGTGCGAAAATCCGGATTCCAACCACAATTAACGCAATTTCTGTAGACCGGGAGAACTGGCAGAGCCAAGGCGTTGTGCCGGATTTTGGAGCCAAAGCCAGCCGCCTTGCTGATGCGTACGTTAATATGGGCGCGCGCCCAACATTTACCTGCGCGCCGTATTTATTGGATGATGCGCCGGCAGAAGGAGAAGCGATCGGATGGTCTGAGTCTAATGCAGTTATATACGCAAACTCGATATTAGGCGCCCGTACGCAAAAGCACCCGGACTATCTTGACCTATTCATAGCAATGACCGGGCGTGCGCCGCATGTTGGGGTTTATTTGGCTAAAAATAGGCTGCCTGACTGTGAGGTCCGGGTGCAATTGCCTACGACATTCGATGATGCAATCTGGCCAATGCTTGGCTGGTTGGCGGGAGCGAGATCGCCGAACGGTATCCCGGTGCTCACCGGGCTTGAAGCGGTGTCCCCGACGTCTGATGACTTGAAAGCCTTGTGTGCGGCTTTTGGCACGACATCGGCCGCGCCGCTGTTGCACATTCGAGGTCATACCCCGGAAAGTCAGTTGCTGCCACGCCCCGGCGCTGACACGTTTGACATTACGGTCGCGCATCTGGCGCGGCTTTGGCGTGATTTCAATGCAGCGGATGAATGTGTGGATCTGGTCGCAATCGGCAGTCCGCACGCATCTTTGTCAGAATGCAGAAATTTTGCAAATTATTTAGATGGAAAAACCTGCCATCGAGACACCAAAACGATTGTGACTATGGGGCGCGATGTGCTCTCCCAAGCTGTTAAGGAAGGCCTCGTGGCACGGCTTGATAAAGCCGGTGTACAAATTATCCCCGACATCTGCTGGTGCTCGATTACAGAACCAATTTTTCCAACCAGCGCATCAGTTGTGATGACCAACTCGGGAAAGTATTCTCACTATGCAAAAGGGCTGACGGGTCGGGATATTCGCTTTGGCAGCTTACAGGACTGTGCAAGCGTCTCTTGCAGTGGGGTGGCAAATTCGGGACTTCCGGAGTGGCTGCTGCAGCAAACTGATCAGGCCTGACGATTTAAAGCCAATCTAAGGAACGCGTTTGTTGATTGAAAATGCACATTTGGTGTTTGACCCCAAGGAATGACTGGCGCGTTCCGGCGCTATTCGCTGGTGCACTGTGCTTGTTTCGACGTGTTGCAACTCGCTATCTGAGCAGTGAGAGACACGTCAATGTTCACCAAACCCTTTGTATTAGCTATCCAATTATCAATCGCAGCTGATGCACCCAATCCAAAGCCACGGACGCCGTGGAGGTTCACCTCGAACAGAAAGGCCATGTCGACGGCCACGGCTTCTATCAAGGTGCCACCGCTGGCCAAGACGAGTTCGCGTACCAATCCAACTGGGTCCTTTGCTTGAGCAATCTGGTCCAAGACCGAGCGAATTTTGTCTACATCAATCATTGTACTCTCCATTCAGAACAAGCCACTTGGGAACTAACACGAACCATTTCAACAAGACGGTTACTCATCACACAAAAAATAAAAGGCACCAGCTAGGGGGCCAACTAATTATCGAACTGAAGTCGCAAAAAGGCTATGCAGCTTTGTCAGTCTTGCGTGCCTCATAGGCCGCCTTCTTCTCCAGATACTTTTCTTCAGTCAGGTTATGCCAACCAACACAGTTGTCGGTCGGTGACCGTCCACATGTACATGCACTCATAGCTATTGCCTCCAAGGTATTTGCTTTGAGTAAATAGATACGCAGCGTTGGGCTAAATGGATTAGAATTACCGCAGCCGTCGAGTTTGGAGCAACAAAAGGGTGTCAACTGCCGCGGTGTTGTGGACTGCGCTCTATATTTTAGATCCGTCATGCCCTTGGAAAAAGCGTCATATCCGTCATAAGCGTCATAAGCATTGTTTTTATTGATATTTTTCCTGTCGCTTGCACTGACGTATGACACAATGACGCTTATGACGCTTTGCTGGGGGTGGCTTAGAGACAGCCATTATGGCCCAATCGATGCTACCGGTCGTATCTCTCAATGGCGGCTCTGAGCTGGCTCACATGATAAAACCGACTGGTTGCGTCACGATCAGGATAGACCTCGAAGTCTTTGAGAAATTGCACGATCCGCTTTGTCGAGATCTGCTGACCACGGTTCCAATGTTCCCACGCTGAGTCCTCCAAGAAGACCAGCTTTTGCTGCAACTCTCCACTACCGATCTTTGGGTCCGTATAGCCCTCCAGAACCTCGGCAATATCATGCAACAGCATTACACCATTTGACACCTGTTGCGCTTCTTCACGCGCCTGTGCCAACCCCACAAACGCTTGCCTGAGTGTTTCGGGCCAGTGACCGCCCACTGCATCTGCGATGGCGCAAAGAGAGCGTACGTTGTCCTGTGCACGGTCGTTCAGAGCCTGTGGCACTTCTGGGTCGCAAGTGCGTAGGCAGATCTGGTTATCCTCATACCAACGGGCCAACATACGCTGAATAGGATGAAGCTCTGCCTTGCGTCGTTCGTTGAAACCCTGAATTTTGTCTGTCCTCAGTTTGCGTTTCAAATGCACGACGATTGATCGATCCTCGACCGTATCAGCGGGTGATCCGATCATAGCCAGCGCCTTGGGTGCCCAGACCTTGAAGGGCTTGGGCTCATGTGTGTCTCCGACTGAGCGCCAAACCATAGACGTTTGGCGGTTGTGACCACCGTTCAGCATGCAGCGCATATCCTCATTGTCTTTTAGAAACGTATCGCCCTCATCAATCAGTATGGTGGGTTTGAATTTCTCAATTACTCTGAACATTACTGCGGGCGACATGTTAATTGTGTACATGGGCTTTGGTACAAGTGCGCTGATTACAGACATCAGGGTCGATTTCCCGCATCCCTTTTCTGGCGATATTGCGGCCAGTATCGGGCTGATGTCAGCCTCTTCATGGGCCCAGGCGTGTGCAATCCAAACTGTGATGGCAGGGGCGCTGTGTTCCGGCAGAACACAAAAACGGAGCAGAGTTTTATGCACAAGGTCTAGTACGGCACAACCGTCAACGGGCTCATCCCATTGTTCCGTGATCTGGAAATATTCTGGCTCGTCATCAATTTTGGCTTTAGAGCTTTTCACCGGTTCGCGCGGTTTCTGTTGAGCCGTCGTGGCCAGATCTATGAACATATCAACGTCATCATTGTTTGCGTCCATCCAATCGGAAAAATCACCCTTGTCAGGCAATCCTTCGCGGTAGTCCCACAAGATAAAACAATCGATCCCACTTTTAGTCAGCGAGGCGTAGACTTTTTGCGCGTGATTTGTCCCGGCTTTGTCATTGTCTGGCACGATACAAACGTTGCGATCCTTGAGATGCGCGTTCAGTTCGTCTTTCCAGTTTTTTGCGCCGCCGACATTACAAGTTGCCAGCAGTCCGCGGTCCCAAGCGCGTTCGACGTCTTTCTCACCCTCAAAGATGAATGCCATCTTGTCAGAGAAATCCTCAGCTAAACGATCTGCGCCATAAGGAACATTAGGCACACCTTTGACGCCGGGTGTGAATGTGTCGTTCTCATACCGCATTTGCCTCCATTTTCCATCGCAGAGTTTAACCGATTTCCTATTTATTGAGCCATCAGGGTTTCTGTAAATATGTTCACGTACAACATTAGATCCTTTGACACTTAAGGCAGTGACTACGTCATCTGAGACTAGGCCCTGTGCTTTCAGCCATTCTCTGGCTCCACTAGGGTCAGTTGCGTGACCCCGGTGAATTACAAAGTCATAAACACCGCCGCCAGTCTCTGCCTCAAAGTCGTAAAACGCATCATTTTTTGGGTTAACACTCAGGGAGCCTTTTGTCCCAAAGCGCCAATCATCTGCCTGTCGACTAATGGGAACTAAACCCATTGCCAAAACTACATTGGTTATTTCACAAGGTACTTTCATTTTTGCCTCAATACTTGAGGCGCATTGACCGTTTTGCTATACTTCGGTGGTAATCGCACATTACACGCCAAGCTTGCACACAGTCTGATCAGGCTATTTCGGCTGGTCACATAGGAATGACCGCGCCATTCGCCCAGGTGTAAGGGTTCAGCCGAGCGCTTCTGGATTATCCATTGCAGATGATCTTTACAGACAATCACACGCCAACGCGGCGCCAACTGGACAACAACTTGACAGAAACTGTCGTCACGCTCCCGATTGGATAACTTCAATGAGCCAAATGCAGTCATGCTGCAGGCTGCCGGCTTGAGGATTTCTTCTGACTTTCCAGCCAGCTGATTACCTCAGTTTGCTGCCAATAACGCCGCTTCTTGATGTAGATTGGCTTGGGAAAATTCAGGTAAGGGTCGTGAAGGTAACGCCATAGCGTCATGTCGCTTATGCTGCCCATCATTTCCCTGATCTGTTTGGATGTAAATCTGCGCTCGAGTGCCATTAGTGAAACCTTTTATGTTTTTACTGATGGCATCAAATAATCACTTGAGGGGTATTGCTGAAGGAGGAGAATGTTTCCAAAGCACCGAGGGATTCTTAGAAAAATCGTTACAAGCACCTGAAACTCCGTATAAAAACTTTTTGTCTAAAACTTTACAAACGGCGGTTGTGCATCGCAGAAAACTGTTTTTGGTCTTTTAGACTCAGTAATTGGCCAACGACCAAACTTGTCATGGTAGCAGTTGGCAACGATTGCCGCGATGTAGCGGGTCCGCATATTTTTTGGTCGCGTCTTAGGTTGGTCGAACGTTAACTCGCCTGCAAATTTCAATATAACCTCAAGGTGTGTCTTTGTTTCGGTTAATTGAGTATGTGTCGTTGAGAACCCACCATTTAATTTGTGTGAAAAATCGTCGATTGATTTGATTAGTGACTCTGCGTCATCTCTAACCTTATGTAGTTCAAAAATATCAGTCTCAAGAACGTTTATACAGTAAAGTAATGAGCCTTTCATAGAATTATCGGCATAGTCACTAATATCGTGATAAACCTCAAACCTTTGTTCAAGCCGTATAAATTCAGCAAGTATATTTGCCATTTTAACCATCTTGCTTGTAGGAGTTTCGTCACTCATTTCCCGACAAAACCTGCAATTTCAAAGCTCCACTTTTGTAAAGCTTCCCGCTTTTCTTTCTCGTACTCATACCGATTGTAGATACCAGCCACGCCAGCAAAGGCTCCACTACTTCTATTCTGCACCCGCTCGATAACCTCCTGAAAGACGCCGCAACGGGCCATACCGCTAGCCGCAGTCCGACGCAGGTCGTGCAGCCTCCAGTGTTGTATGTCGCCTTTGCCATCTTCATTTGCGTAAGCCTGCATGCGAACCTGCAACCTTCCAGCAGCGCGACCAAGATTGCCCACGGGCTTCTTTCCTGAGCTGGTGAATAAATAACCCTCAGTGTGCGGTATGCCTGCGATCAAGTCCTGTAATCCATCAGAAA
>Ga0206131_10004140_pt1 | contig 16139 bp, 18 predicted proteins | sample Helgoland_Spring_FD_148636 | JGI IMG/M metagenome (GOLD analysis project Ga0206131, IMG submission 148636) | Pelagic subsurface seawater microbial communities from Kabeltonne, Helgoland, North Sea - Helgoland_Spring_Bloom_20160517_1 | ecosystem: Environmental > Aquatic > Marine > Epipelagic ...
GTAGCCAACTATGTACAGGGAACCAGTGCAACGGATTTGGATGCTAATGACGAGCAATTGTCTCAGGGTTTTTATTATTTCGATAATATGTTTTGGTACAGTTATCTAATAGACTCATCTTCTAATCGCAATTACTTTGCTAACTATGATCCTGCTAATGGCCCTGTTTCTCAGAGTGGTAAGGTTATTACTAGAGGGGGAATGGGAGAATATAACTTTGCCTTTGCCGCTAACTTTGAGCATAAGGTGTATTTTGGTGGAGGTCTTAATATTACTCAAGTAAACTATACAGAGACTAATACTTTTTCTGAAATAGATAACCCTCTGACCATAGGCAACTGGAGGTCTTTTGATTTTAAAAGAAACTTAGAAACCAAAGGATACGGAGTAAATGGTAGACTTGGGGTGATTTTTAGACCTAATAATAACATCAGAATTGGCGGTACGCTGCACACGCCTACTAAGCTAGTGCTCACAGATAATTACAATGACGAACTATATGTAGTACAAGATGATGGAGCCGTAGATGACCTGAGTACTATTGACAAAGAGTTCGAATACAATATCACTACTCCTGCCAAATACGGCCTACAAGCTGCGTACATTTTTGGTAAGCAGGGACTAATATCAGCAGAGCTAGAGTCTATAGATTATAGTACCATGAATCTTTCTTCTACAGATGAATTATTCGAAGCCAGTAATGACAATATTGCTAATAAGTATAGAAGCACTTTGAATCTAAAAGTAGGAGGTGAGTACGTGATAAATTCCTTTAGACTAAGAGGTGGTTTTGCTAGTATAGGGAATCCGCTAGCAGAAGGTTCTGAGTATAGTCGTAAGATTATAAGCGGAGGATTTGGGATGCACGAGCAAAACTGGGCGTTTGATTTTGGGATGTCTAGAGATATGACAAATGATGTCTATGTACCTTATTCTATAGCTGGAATGCCTAGTAACGGGGTGAATAATAAATTGACCAATACTAGACTAATGATCACGCTTACTACTAAGTTTTAGAATCTATCTTTGTGCTATGGAAGAAGATAAGCCCATAGATCCAAATCTACTAAAGCGAATGATGATGGGAGATTTTTCGTCTGCATTTTCTTCGCCCAAAGAAATTAAAAAATCCAGCTCACCTAAAAGAAAGGTGGAGCTGGATTTGCATTTTGATAAGCTTTTTCCTCACGGCAATAGCACTCCAGCAAATCAGAGATTGCCTATGCAAATGGAGTCATTAAAAGACTTCGTGGCAGACTGCAGAAAACAAAGTGTTACATCGGCTTATATCATTGTAGGTAAAGGAGATGGGATTTTGCGTAGCAAGGTGAAACAAGAATTGCAGAGAATCAAAATACGAAATTCGGAGGTAGCCGATCCGCCTTATTTTGGTAACGCAGTCAAGGTATATTTTTAAAGAATAATTCTCTAAATCACTGTCTTTTTTGAACTAGGAATGTATTTGATATATGACTAAAGAAAATACGTAAAAACAATTACTGACTAGGGCTTATAGATTCTACAGTCCAAGAAATTGAAAGATTTTCTTACACATACGATAAATACTTTAATTTCTGTAAATTTAAACATGAAAGCGTACAGCTCAGAATGCAGATTAGAGAATTTGAGATGAGAGATCGCAAGCTTTAATGAGTAAGTGATGAACCCGAGTTCGAAAATCTAAAAAGCCAAAGAAGAAGATATAACTATGGTAACTTTTAAAAAGTACTAAGCTACGTCGTCGTAGTTAGTAAACTTACCATCGTGCCAGAGGTCTTCTATTTCGTAAAAACCACGAACGTCTTTTTGAAAAACGTGCACTACCACATCTACATAGTCTAGTAGGACCCAGCGGTTTTCGCCTTGCCCTTCTCTGCCGCTTGGTTTTTGTTTTATAGCTTTTATTGTTTCTTCTTCTACGCTGTCTGCTATAGCTTTTACTTGTCTGTCGCTATCTCCGTGGCAAACTACAAAAAAATCTGCTGCAGCTTCATTTACATGGCTGAGATCTATTTTTACTATATTTTTTGCTTTCTTCTCCTGCATTCCCTTGATTATAACCTCGGCCAATGCATCCGCCATTTTACTCTTTTTTGCCATTTATTGCGATAACTTTGCTGCAAAATTAGTGCAATACTCTTACAGAACGTTATGCTGATTTTTTTATATAATTATTCTTTCATTGACCAAGTACAACATAGAATTTTTAAACGAAGTAGAATCTACCAATACGTATCTTAAAGAAAAAGTACGTAAGCAAGGTTTGGTGTCTCCATATTGTGTGACTGCCGCAGTGCAATCGCATGGGAAAGGACAGCGAAAAAAAGCCTGGGAATCAGAGCCTTACGACAATATTCTTGTGAGTTTTTTAGTCAATAAACCTAGAAGTTTTAATGATTTGTCTAAGCTTAATTACGTTGCAGCACTAGCCGTAGTAGACTGTTTGCAGAATGCAGGTATAGCTCATGTAGCTATAAAATGGCCGAATGATGTGTATGTGGCCGATAAAAAAATAGCAGGAATACTTATAGAAAATAGTTTGACTGCCCGTGAAGTGAAAAATGCAGTCGTAGGTATTGGACTAAATGTAAACCAGGTTCAGTTTGCTAGTTTTAATGCCACTTCTATGGCTTTGAAAACAGCCAAAACTTGGGATACCACTCAAGTGCTGCATCAGTTATACGATACTTTCTATTACTATCTTAAGCAAGATTTGAGTAAACTTCTTCTAAGCGTCAATGAGTTGCTTTTTAAAAAGAATGAACCTGTAACCTTTGAGCAAGATGGACGTATGATGGAATACAAGATTAAAGCAGTTTTAGCCAATGGAAATTTGGCTGTACTACTAAACGAGAATCCAATAGAACTAGAGCATCATAAAGTAAAATGGATACTGTAAATCTTTGCATAGATATAGGTAACACCACTACTAAAGCTGCTTTGTATAGTGGTGGGGAAGAAATGGCGTATATAAAACCATTTACCGCTGAGCTATTTAAAGAGTGGGTTAGCATGCACTCGCCTAGAGTTCTTGTCTCTAAAACAGGGAGTAATCCAGAATTAGAAGACTTGCTCCAAGATTCAGATTATCTAGATCACAATACAGCATTACCCATACAGATAGATTACAAAACTCCAGATACTCTTGGCAGAGATAGAATAGCGGCAGCAGTAGGTGCATATGTACTCCAAAAGGATGTATCTTGGCTTATTCTAGATTTAGGCACTTGCCTTACTATTGATTTGTTGGCTGATAATACATTTCGAGGTGGGCTTATTTCTCCAGGAGTGCAGATGCGTTTCAGGGCTATGGATGAGTTTACTGCTGGTCTACCTTTGGTTAATTTGGATTATAATGTCGCTTTCCCAGGCAAGAGTACCAAAGAGTCTATGCAAATAGGTGTGTGCCAAGGAGTCACTTATGAGATAAATGGGTACGTTAGTCAAATGAATACAGTACATGAAGACCTGCAAATCGTTGATTGCAGTAGTGAAAACATACATTTTGGTAAAGAAGTTAAAAATAAGATATTCGCACGCCAAAAATTGGTGCTCGAAGGACTAAATTACATAATACAGTATAATGCTAAAAAATAAAAATTGTTGGGCCACATTACTGATGTTAGTCTCAATTTCGTCTGTTGCACAAACAGGTACAAGTTCTCCCTATAGTCTTACCGGACTTGGAGAATTAAAATACAGAGGTTTTGCCCAGCATACGGCTATGGGTGGAGCTGCGATCTCACAGCAAAGTGATAATTCTTTTAACCCAGCAAATCCAGCAAGTTTTGCTAGTCTGCAATTTACGGTTTTTGATGTAGGAGCTAATATGAACCTTGGTACTTTGTCTAATGCAAGCCTATCTGCTGAAACACGCTCAGGCAACTTCACGCATTTTGCAATGGCTTTCCCCTTTGAGACCAAAAAGAAAATGGCAGCCAGCTTTGGTACAGGTCAATATAGTGATATAGGCTACGAGATTAAAAATACTGAGAATGCTGACACTCCTGTAAATTATAGTTTCTATAAAGGAGATGGAGGAATAAACAGGGTCTATGTGGGTTACGGTATAGAAATAATAAAAAACTTGAATATAGGAGCTAATGTAAATTATAGTTTTGGCAATATCCAAAATTTGAAAGCTAAGATCTATCCGCTCACTAATAACGTGTTCAGCTATAGTGACGAGACCTACTATGCCTACAGAGGAGTAGATTTAGATTTAGGTGTGCAATATTCTGTCTACGATACTATACGTTCTAATAAAGAAAAAGCAGGTGTGCTCAAGCATGCTTTTGGTGGGGCGTTTCACACCAAATCTAGTCTTAGAGGAAATGGATACAGATATAGCCAGTCGTTTTTTGGAACTCAATTTGAGCAAGGAAATGATGGTTTCATAGACTCTCTAATGATCAGAAATAACCTCAAAGACACTTTGACCAAACCTGCAGGTTTTACCTTAGGTTATACCCTTAGTAAAGGCAAGCAATGGAGCGTGTCTGCGGAGATAGAACAAAATTTATGGTCGAGTATTTCTTCTGGAGGGAATACTAAATATTTCAATAATACAAGATATAGTGCAGGTTTCGCTATAGTGCCAAAGCCATCATATGAGGTAGCTGGTGGCTTCTTTAAGAAGGTTAGATACAGTGCAGGATTCAGGTTCGAAAATCTGTATTACAACTTTGGTAATGAGCCTATCCAAGAACTTGGCATTAGTTTTGGATTAGGTTTACCGATTGTAAAATCTGTTAGATTAGAAGAAGAGAAAGTAGCAGTAGTAAGTATGATAAATATTACAGCCGAGTATGTGAAGCGGGGGCAAACAACTAATGGACTCATACAAGAAGAGTATTTAAATATAAGATTAGGATTAAATTTAAACGACAAATGGTTTACAAAAAGGAAATATCGATAAAAAGGAACAAGATGAAGAAGTATTTATTATTTATGCTAATGGCATTTGTGGGAATCACAGCATTCGCACAAGATGAGGATAACGAGGAGGAAGATGGAATAGACAATTCTGCTTGTGATAACAAGTGGGGAAAAGACAGTGTAGAAACTGCTAAACAACTGTCTCTGTTTAATCAATACTATCAAGAGAAAAAATATGTAGAGTCTTTTCCTTATTGGAAATACCTCATAGAGAATGCACCGTGTATTCAGAAGCGTATTACTTTCAGTGGGCCATACATTATTAAAAAAGTGTTACGAGTAGGGGAGTACAAACCGAGATTTAGCGGTTTAGTAGATACACTTCTTATGGTACATGATATGCGAATAGCGTTCTTTGGAAACGAAGGGTATGTGCTAGGTAAAAAAGCGGATGACATGGCTAAGTTAGCTCCAGCGCGTAGAGCTGAAGCTTTAGAAGTCTTTAATAAGTCTATTACATTGCAAGGGGATAATACTGCTTACGATATTCCTCAAGATTATATCTATGCGGGTATTAAAGAGTTGAAAAAAGAGAAGCTTTCTATGGATAGCTTGTTTATGATATTAGATATGGTAACACCTATTATAGATGCTAACATAGCCAAGTATACAGCTCTTGGACTTAGTGCCAAGGACTCTGCTAAAGGTTTAAAATGGGTGAAAACTCAGGATGGTATTATAGGTATGATGAAGCCATACCTAGACTGTGAAAGACTTAGAGATCTGAAAGAGCCAGCATATGCTGCAAATAAAGGTAATGTAACTTGGTTGAAATCTACAGTGAAGTTGCTCGATAGAGGTGGATGCGAAAGCAAACCATTTTATTTGAAATGTTCTGAAGCATTGTTTGGTCTAGAGCCAACCAGTGATGCAGCCCTTTCTCTAGCCAAAGCATTTGGCAAGCAAGGGGACGATGCTAAAGCAGTAATTTATTATACCAAAGCTGCGGACCTTGCTCCAGATGATAATGCTAAGTATGACATTTGGATAAAACTAGCCAAGACAGCAAAGAACAACGGTAAGTACGCTACTGTGAGAGATTACGCTAGACAAGCCCTTGCTATAAACCCAAACAGTGGCGAAGCATATATTTTAATAGGTGATGCCTATGCTGCCAGTGCAACTAGTTGTGGTACAGGTGACCTAGGTAGAGGAGGAGTATATCTAGTAGCTGTAGATAAATATGCTAAAGCAAAGAGCGTAGATGGAAGTGTGGCTGAAGATGCTCAAGGTAAAATAAATAAATATGCAGCATACTTCCCAAACAAGGAAGAAGCTTTCTTTAAAGGGATAAACGCTGGGGATCCTTACAGAGTAGGTTGTTGGATAGGCGAGTCTACTAAAGTAAGAGTAGGCGGATAAGCAAATTTGACAATCCAACAGTAATGAACTGGATACAAAATATACAAAAAGCGGCTATACTCAGTATGGCCGCTTTTTTATTTTCGTGCGGTAATGACTCTTCTGAGATAGCAGATATGTCTGAGCGTAATGCCATACGAGATAGTCTCACAGTAGAAATAGCACAAGATGTGACTATCACCTATACCGACTCAGCCATACTGCGAGCTACTATAGCTGCTCCGCTTATGAAACGATTTCCAGATAAGGAAAATCCACGGCTAGAAATGCCTGAAGGTGTGCATGCTGTATTCTTTGATGGGATAGGTGATACCTCTAGTGTGCTAGATGCGAAGTATGCTATGCATTACGAAAAAGACGATCGTATAGAAATACGAGATAGCGTAGTAGTGCTCAATAGAAATGATGAAGAAATCACCACAGATGAGCTTATCTGGGATAAGAAAAAACGAACTGTAACTTCTGATCGACCAGTGCGAGTGCGAATCCGAAACGAAAAAATAATCAAAGCTGAAGGTTTTGAGAGTGACGAGTCGTTTCTCAACTATAAGTTTAAAAAAGTAACGGGTATAGTGTATCTGGACGAGGAGATAGATACAGAGGAGTAGAATAACTTCCTTAGTCTTTTTTTTAGATTTTATTATTCAATCATTCATTTATTCTATACTTGTAAAGTGAAAAAATTACCACGCATATTACAAATTATCTGGTTGCTGATAGGAGCGGTATCTTTATTCGAAGCCTATTTGACATTTACTACCCCTGGTGCTAATACAACAACGGGTTACTTATTCTGTATGTTGGCCTTGTTTGCTACAGCTAGATATGTAATGTTACGTCGCAAGCAGTTTTTGCAAGATAAGAAAGACGGGAAGTTCAATTAAGAACTTGAGTTAAGTTATTTGTTACTAACAGAGATGTATTGTTTGCTTTTAAAGCATGGGTAGGGAGAGTTGTTGAGTATTTTGCACACCTCTTTCAAGAGGGTTTGTGTCAGGTATAGTAAAGAGACGGTACACTATTTTAAGTTAACTTACCCCAAAACATCAAGTTATATTTTTCATTAGTTCCCCGTTATATATTTAAGCAGTTTTAATGCCTTTCAAGTGAATTTTACTTTCTCAGCAATTCACTATCTCGAATCATTCAAAATTCCGACAAGGCTCATTACCCTTATCGTATAAAAAACTACCTTTGCTAGCAGTAAAAACAATGAGAAATACGTGGTGGAAAATACTCGCAATTATCTGCATTTGCTATGGTATCATAGGGGGCTTTCTTATGCCCGCCCCAGATGATATTGGCATATTGGCTAGAACTATTAGAAATCTGCACTTTCACGTGCCGATGTGGTTTACCATGATTGTCTTACTTGTGGTGTCTTACATCTACGGTATTAAGTTTTTACGTACTGGTGATATGCGACTAGATAGCATGTCTAGTAGTTTTGTAAAAGTGAGTATGCTATTTGGTCTCATAGGGCTAGCTACAGGATCATTTTGGGCTAGATTTACATGGGGCACTTGGTGGATAGAAGATGCCAAACTAAACGGTGCAGCCATAGGTTTGCTTATGTATGCAGCCTATTATATATTAAGAGGGAGTATAGAGGATGAAAACCAACGCGGAAAATTTTCTGCGGTGTATAATCTGTTTGCCTTTCCCATTTTCATTGTACTTATTATCATATATCCACGTATGGCCGAAACGAGTCTACATCCTGCAAGTGGTGATACCATCGGTTTTAGCACGTTAGATTTAGACAATGACCTACGTAAGGTCTTTTACCTAGCGGGTCTAGGTTGGATATTGCTCGGTGTGTGGATAGCAACATTAAAATATAGATTAACAGAAATAAAAAGAAAAGATGAGGAAATATAGTTGGATAGTAATGCTTGCCAGCCTTTCGGCCATGGCACAAACTCCGGTAGACGATTTCTTTTACCAAAGCGGAAAAATTTACGTAGTTGTTGCTATTTTAGTAATCATTTTTCTGCTTCTTACGTTATATCTAGTAAGGTTGGACAAAAAAATAGCACAATTAGAAAAAGAAAGAAATGAAGCCTAGCGTTATCGCATTGTTATTAATACTAGCTGTAGGTATAGCTGCTATTATGAGCACCTATTCTGGAGCAGAAGAGAGTGCTACTTTTGAATTGGCAGAGGCTAATGCAGGAGATACATATCACATTACTGGGTTTTTGGTAAAGGATAAACCATTTGAGTATGATCCTATTAAAGACCCAAACTATTTTGCTTTTTATCTAAAGGACAAAGCAGGAACCGTGCGTAAAGTAGTGTCTCACGAGCCAAAGCAACAAGATTTTGAACGAGCAGAGAGCGTAAGCATGTATGGCATAGCCAAAAATGATCACTTCCTTGCCACTAAAGTAATACCTAAGTGCCCGTCTAAATACAAAGACGAACAAAATAATAAAGCTGATAAGGCACCAAGCACAGTAGCCCTTTAAATCAATATGGAAACCATAACTTACGTAGGTGAAAACCTTTTTATAGGAAACCTAGGAAAATTCTTTGTAGTACTCTCTTTAATCTCAGCACTGCTTAGTGGGGTTTTTTATCTTAGAGCTAAAGAAGGCAAAAACATAGAACGTAATTTGGGTAGATTTTTTTATGCATTGCACTCTGGTGCAGTATTAGGGATTTTCATCACCCTTTTTGCGATCATTCAAAAACACTATTATGAGTATGCATATGCATACGAACACAGTAGCAATACGCTGCCACTTCGCTACATGATTTCTTGTTTTTGGGAAGGGCAAGAAGGTAGTTTCTTACTTTGGATGGTGTGGAATGCCTTGTTAGGTGTAGTACTAATCTTTACTGCCAAGCGATGGGAGCGAGGCGTTGTAGCTATTATGGCTATGTGCCAAGTGGTGCTTACAGCAATGATTCTTGGGGTCAATTTCTTTGATCTCTATACGCTAGGTAGCAGCCCTTTTGAACTACTCAGAGATAAGTTGCAAGCACCTATATTTTCATCACCAAACTATATAAAGAGTGTAGTAGATGGTAAAGGTCTTAATCCGCTTCTACAAAACTATTGGATGGTAATACATCCGCCTACGTTGTTTTTAGGTTTTGCGCTTACCATAGTACCTTTCGCATTTGCGGTTACATCCTTGTTTTATGGAGAGTTTAGAGCTTGGATAAAACCAGCCTTGCCTTGGGCTTTAGCTGGAGGAATGATATTGGGTGCAGGTATTATTATGGGTGGTTTCTGGGCGTATGAGTCACTTAGTTTTGGTGGCTACTGGGCGTGGGATCCTGTAGAGAATGCATCATTAGTTCCGTGGCTACTACTTATAAGTGGTATACACCTTATGCTTATTAAAAAAGTAACCAATAGCTCTACTATAGCCACATATACCTTGGTGATTTCTTCGTTTATTCTAGTGCTGTATGCGACTTTTTTAACACGAAGTGGAGTGCTTGGCGAAACGTCTGTTCACGCTTTCACTGACTTAGGTCTTGCAGGGCAACTCATGCAGTTTGTGGTCCTTTTTGTTTGGCTACCTATTATAGCGGTAATGCCAGGTAAGAAGTATAAATGGTTAATGATAATACCAGTTAGTATTTTAGTTATGCTATTACCATTCTATGCTAAACTAAGCTTTTACCCGTTGTTGATTCTTACTTTAGCCGGCCTTATTTGGTTTGTATTAAATCTCAATAAAAGAATAACAAATCACGCCAGTGAAGACAATGTATCTGGTCGTGAGTTTTGGATGTTTATAGGTTCACTTATGCTAGTGCTTAGTGCAGTACAAGTAACTGTGGGGACTTCTAAGCCCGTATTTAATAAGATTTTCGGGACGAATCTAGTGCCACCAGAAGATGTAATAGGCTACTATAATATGTATCAAATGCCTATTGCTATAGTAATAGCATTGCTTATGGGTATTGGTCAGTTTTTTAGATACCGTAGTACTCCAGATAAGAAAAAGCTAGGTTACGAAATAGCAGGTATAGCTTTAGTGTCTGTAGCCCTTACCATCGGCGGATTTTTTCTCTTTAAGATTTCTAATCCGATGTATCTCATCTTTATGTTTGCTGGGATCTTCGTGTTTGTAGGTAATCTGACATATCTTATTTTTCAGGTAAAGAAATTCAAACTATCAGGTTCTTCTATTGCTCATATTGGTTTTGGATTAATGCTACTAGGTGTTTTGGTTTCTAGTGCAAAGAAACAAGTAATTACTGCAGACTTTAGTGGTCAGCTTGGGAACTATGATAAGCAAGCACGTAGAGAAAACATGCTACTGATAAAAGATGAACCTACTAGATTAGGTGATTTTATGGTGACCTACCAAGGAGATAGTGTAAGCAATGCCGACAGATATTTTAAGGTTCATTATATATCTTTAAATGGAGAAGAAGAATTTACGTTAATGCCAAATGCTCAAATAAGTGATCAGATGGGACTTTTGCCAAATCCTGATACTCGACACTACTTGACTTATGACGTGTACACACATATCACCTCCCTGCCGAAACCTTCTGTGGATAGTATAAATTGGGAAAACGTGCAAGAGTTTCCTGTAAAGCGAGGAGATAGTATCCAAACTAATAATGGTATGGTCTATTTTACCGGGATAGAGCAAGGAGATGGAGAAGCTATAGGCCTTAAGAATACTACATTGGCTAGGGCACTGCTTACTGTCAAAAGCGGAAAGTCTGAATACAGTTCCGAGCCGTTATTCGGTGTGAATAGTAATACCTACTTTACCATACGAGATGAGTTAGAAGAAGCGGGACTTCGCTTTGGTTTTGAAATAAGACCGTCAGAAGTAGAAGGTGAAGATCCTAAGGCAATACTAGAAATAGCCGAGACTAAACCACAACCTAAGTTTATAGTCATGAAAGGAATTATATTTCCATATATCAACTTGTTATGGTTGGGTACTATATTTATGGTGATAGGTTTTGGTATTGCTATGTTCAATAGACTAGAACTAAGACGTGCTTCGTGAAATATAAAATCACATTCATAGGAAGTGGAAATGTAGCTACTAATCTAGCTTATGCTTGTGATAAGGCAGGACATGCTATCAATCAGGTTATCAGTCGCAATGAGCAAAGTGCGAAGGAACTAGCCAGTAAGTTCGGTGCATATTATGGAACCATAGGTAGCGAAATTTATACTGATGCAGATGTGATAATAATGTGTGTAAGCGATTCGGCTTATGCAGAGGCTATGTCTCTAGTGCCAGAGGGTTCTAAAGCTGTGCTATGCCATACTTCAGGTCCGGTTTCTATAGATGTTTTATCTAGTTATACTGGAGAAAGTGGAGTTTTTTACCCACTGCAGTCGCTTCGCAAAGAAGAGGTAAAGGATCTAATGCAGGTACCTATAATGGTAGAATGGAATGGGAGTAGATCCAAAGATATTCTCATAGACCTAGCTGACTCTATATCTAATATAGTACGGGAAATAAGTAGTGAAGACCGAGGGAAATATCATCTAGCAGCAGTTTTTGCCAATAATTTTACCAATTTGATGTATGTGCTATCAGAGCAATATTTGGTAGAGCAAGGATTAGATTTTAAAAATTTGTTGCCCATTATCCAAGAAACTGCCCTAAGACTGAAACAAGGAGCCCCAGACCAGTGGCAGACAGGACCAGCTAAAAGAAAAGATATGGAAGTGATTACTAAGCATATGGCTATGTTAGACAATCCTGAGCTTAGAGCTATTTATAAACAATTGTCAGATTTCATACTAAATCAAGCGTAATCAGCCGTTTTTTAGTTATCTTGTACCAAATAATTAGAGAAGAATCATGGAAAGTCAAGATATAGAATTCAATAGAAACTCATATAATGTTTTTGCAATCTGTGAGGAGTTTAGACAACGTTTAGCTCAATTGCAGCGTCTTAAGGATCAAGTAGTGAAAGAAACTACAGAAGAATAGCATTTAATTAATCAATGAAGTATCTTATAGGTTTTGTTTTTTGTGTGGCTATGGCCATGCAGTCTAGTGCCCAAGTAGTGGAGGTGAATCCCAATGTAAAGTGGAAGTATGTCCGCTCACAGAAACTTGAGCTACAGTCGGAAAGTGTGTACCAGTATGAGTTTCCTGCAGATAAGGCAAATGATTATATCTTTAATCTGTTTTATGATAAGGAGAATATAGTAACTCATATAAAGGTGCTAGATATGCAAATGAAGCCTATAGCGTCCATTTCGGACCCTAAGGCACAAAAGACTACTAAGCTGGAGTTTAACGTTCCAGCGTCTGGTATGTATATAGTAATATTAGGGTATCAAAGCAAAGATAAGACTGACGAAAGCACTACCCAAATTGAGGCTATCTTGATTACTAGGCCTATCGTAGAATAAAATTGTTCAATACAGTGTATTGCATAAAAAAGCCCGATTGTAATTTTCCAATCGGGCTTTTTAGTATGCTTTATATTTTTACTTATTTAAGCCATTGGTTAAACGTGTCACCACGTAAGCCTAGTCTTAATGTTTCTAGTGGAATAACTTCATTAGGTGCTATGTTTCCTAGGTTTATATTGTGACCATAGAGGGTCATGAACCATACTTGCTGTACTTTCTGAGGAGCTTCCCACAGAATGGTATCTAATGGTATGTGTTGTAAGATTTCTTCTATAAGCCCAGATCTAACTTCACCTGAGTTTCTGAAAATACCCACAGTGCCACTTTCTCTAGCTTCTGCTATTACTTTCCAAGCTCCAGCTTCTATCTCCGCTTTCATCATAGCTATCCATTTGTAAGGCGGTATTATTTTTTCAGCATCTTTACTTCCTACCTCACTTAACACGATGTAGTCTTTTGCCAAAGAGCGTATGTAGCCACATTTTTCTTCCTCAGAGATTTCTATGCTTCCATCAGATACTTCTGCGTGAGTAATATTATATCTTTCTAGAAGTCTTTTGTAGTCTTCGAACTGGCCTCGTATCACATATGCTTCAAAAAGAGTTCCTCCAAAATACAGTGGAATGTCTGCTTCTTGATATATAGCAATTTTTCGCTCTAGGTTAGGAGTAACACTACTGGTGCCAAAACCTAGTTTGACTATGTCGGTTTTATCTGCCGCAACTTCTAAAAAATCTTCTACTTCTCTGCAGCTTAATCCTTTGTCCATTACCATTGTAAGGCCAGCCTCTCTTGGCTTGGGGGTGCGTTCAGGAATGTTTTTCAGTTTAAAATCTGGATTTATCATTGGTTTATTTCGAGTACAAATCTATGATATTTGAGATACTATCTACAGTTTCTGTAAAAGGAGCAAATTCATATAGTAGAATATACTCCTCTGGTTTTATTCGTAAGCCAGCATGCAAGAAGTTATATCCCTTTTCATAAGTGCCAAGTGTAAATAGGTAAGCGGCTAGTCTGTAGTACATACGGTGATCTTCGTCGTGATTTTCTAAATGCTCTAGTAGCAAATCTACTGCTTCTTCTACTTCGTCTAATTCAAATTTAGCATGAGCAAAATCCAAAAGTATTTCTGTAGTCTCAGGATCTATCTCGTATGCATATTTGTAGTGCTCATAGCACTTCTGAGCATTTTTATCTATGAGATATAGTTCTGCTATCTCTATATGATACATGCTTTCGTATCGGTCTATGTCTATGGCTTTTAGCAGGTTGCGTTTAGCTTCGTTCCACTTCTCCCTACGCTTATTTACCATGGCTAGCCCAAAGTATGCATCGGAAAGATTAGGGTTTGTGCTTATAGATTTTTGGTAATAGAAGTGAGCACCATTGTCATCTTTCATGTTTTCATAGCACTCTGCTATGTTGCAGTATACTTCTGCATCGGACTCATCGCTATCCAGTGATAGTTGAAAAGACGTTATGGCATTTTCGTATTCGCTTTTTTCCATCAAGCAGTTTCCCTTACCTAAGTGTCCCATTGTATTGTCGTCATCTATTGCGATGCAGTATTCGTATGCATCTATCGCTTCAGTGTATTCTTCATTTCGTTGATGTACTAAGCCTCTGAAATACCACGCACTGTAGTTGTAAGGGTCTTGATTTATTACTTTTTCTAAGAAGAATATGGCTTCAGTATATTGACTGTAATCCATGTACAAGCGAATAAATTCTTGTACACTTAACTCATCATAAATATAGTCTTTTGGAAAACCATTGATGTAGTTGTGAGCCTTGCTGTGATTGCCTAGTGCAAAATTTACTCGAGCCAGTCTAAGTAGCAATTCGTCATTTTGAGGATCCTTATTTAGAGCAAATAAGTAGCTGTCTACCGCTCGTTTTAGCTGCATAGTTATACTATAGCAGTCACCGAGTAATTTTGCTATTTCGCTATTGTCAGGTTCTATGCTTTTGTATTTTTCGAGTAGTTTTATGGCACCGTTTACATTGCGTTCAGCCATATAAACTTCTGCTTTTTTAATCTTGTAGTATGTTTCGAATGGATAAATACTCTCTGCATAAGCAATGGCCTTATTGGCTTTGCTTATTTCCTCAAAATCTATGTAGTAATCGATGATGAGACCTAGTTCGTCATTATCGTAGAAGAAGCTCTCCCCACTAGCTAGCATTCTTTCGAAACTTTCTATTCTCTCATCCATTCCGTCTGCTCCTAAATCGTTAAAATCCATCATATCTCATTATCCTTCTTATAATTATTAAAGCCCTAAAAGCTTAGTTAAATTATGTTTATCCAAATCTACGCCCACTGAATTAAGAATTCTAATACAAAGTTCGCTATTAGCCTTTATTTTGCAAACAAATTATCTTCAAAACTATGCATAAGAACGTCATAATTAGCATTTCTACTTTTCAATTACCTTGGAGTTGCGGCTCAATCTAAGACACAATCAAGCTGGCAACAGCAGGTGGATTATATGGTAGACGTGAAATTAGATGATGTAAACCATACTCTAGATGGTGAAATTGCTATTACCTATACTAATAATAGCCCGGATACAATCAGTTTTATGTACATTCATCTTTGGCCCAATGCTTATAAGAATAATACTGCTGCATTTGCAAAGCAAATGGAAGAAAATGGCGAGATGGATTTTTATTATAGTGAAGATAAGGATCGTGGATTTATAGAGGGCTCAATACGGATTGATCTCTTCTAACTCTGTGCTCGCAGATTTAGCTAACCCAACGCCTTTCGATTCTAATGAACGACGATTTTTTCCTCATTTGAAGGATTCGTTAATATCAGCGAACTTACTTATGGTTTCATCTATTTTTAAATATGATTTAGATATTAGGCTTAAAAATAAGCCACCTCAATTTAGAGCTTATGGTAGCTATATTTTTGATTCTCCAGATGCTATTATTTAAAAAAAACCATTAGGAGTGGAGATAAAGCAGGATTATACGACTATCGTTTTGACGAATATTTAATGCATAGAAATGCGACGTATGGAATGTTCCAAAACCAAATTTCCAATCGTATAGCCTTTAGTAAGTTTGTTGGCTTATTGGCTAGCAATGAGACATGGTTGCTAGATTTTCAAATATCTGTTCCTTTGCCAGGCAAAACCCCTATTAGGCCATATGTAGAGTTTACGGCGTATGATGATTTGGATAAAGAAACGTGGAATTCTACAGGCAAGAAGTTGATTTATAATTTGGGTCTGGAGTTGCAAGTGATACCCGATAGGCTAGAGATGTTTTTCAACTTGGCCCAGTCTAGTATCGTTACGGACTATCAAGATGGAACTAACGGGGGGGGGGGTATCTTCTAACAGGCAGATAAATATTTTGCAGATCGAATCACTTTTGTGCTAGATCTAAACGGTCTAATGCCACAGAAACTTAAGAGGCAACTGAAGATGTTTTAGGTAATTTGCCCTTCATCTGC
>Ga0206131_10004145_pt1 | contig 16131 bp, 20 predicted proteins | sample Helgoland_Spring_FD_148636 | JGI IMG/M metagenome (GOLD analysis project Ga0206131, IMG submission 148636) | Pelagic subsurface seawater microbial communities from Kabeltonne, Helgoland, North Sea - Helgoland_Spring_Bloom_20160517_1 | ecosystem: Environmental > Aquatic > Marine > Epipelagic ...
TCCGCCTTTGCAGATCCTAGAATCGATACAGTGATGTCTGCCATTCATGCCAATCCGACCGAGGATTGGACAGTAGAAAAACTAGGTCGATTGGCAACTATGTCTAGATCATCGTTTTCTAATCTGTTTACACAGTTAGTCGAAATGACACCGATGAAGTACATTATTTTTGTCAGGCTTCAAATGGCGAGTCGATTACTAATAGAAACAACAATGTCCATTTCACGCATTGCACAACAAATTGGTTATCAGTCTGAAGCAGCATTTAGCCAAGCTTTTAAGAAAAAGTTTGATCATAGGCCTGGTGAATTTCGTCGGGTATATAATCAGCAAAAAAGCTCTAACGCTAGTACCTAAACTAGTCGGTGCTTTTTAGGCAGGGTGGATATAAAAAAGCCCGAATCTCCAAGAGAATATTCGGGCTTTCCTTTTTGATTAGAAATGAAGGTTAGACGTGTGCAATTTCACCTTTCATTGAATATAAAATGACAAGCACTTCGTCTCTTTCTTGTTTACCGACATTGTTTTTATCTAGTGCTTTTAGAACATCATCAGTAACAGCATTAAATTCTTCATCACTGATATTCATACCGGTATGAGCCGTTAACATATCATCACCTGAATAGGCTTGAGGTCCACCGGTACCAGCACAGAAAAATTCCCAAACAACTTGCTGTACATGCTCTCCGTCACTTTTTGCATAACGGTTCTGAATCAGTGGATTACTAGTGTGGTTAGCCCAGATATCAGCTACGATTTCCCGAATCTTGTCGCCGCCACCAAGACGTTCATATAAACTCGCTTCGCTCATTAAAAATCTCCCTAAAGTTATGGCTAATTATGTTTTGAAGTCGATAAGATATTGTCGGACAACAAGTCATGAATATAGTCAATATAGACCAGCTGGTCAATAACGATATGATTACACTGTACTTGCTAAATAGTTGCCAAGCGGTAACATGATCCGGATAGTGACTTATGTATCAACAAATAGAACAATTATGGCCAGTAAAATTCTTGTCGGTGTCTCAGCAGTAGTCGTAATCATAGTACTGTTTATGGCCGGTTTTGGCGGAGATTATATCGCCAACCCAAGATTTACGATAGTGAATGAATCTAACTCACCGGTTGTGTTGACTGTGGGCTGGGATGGAAAAGGCCAACCGTTTGGCAATATTCCGCCGGGGAAAAGGATAAAATTCAGTGTCAATGCCAAAGCAGAAATGACACTATTAGCAAAGTTTCCTAATGGGAATACCGTGGTCAGCCCATCGATGTATTTATCGTCTGGTACGATTACGAAGGCTAAGATATTTGAGACCCATATTGAATTTGAGTAAACATTTTTGTGTAATATAAAACAGGTATTATTAATACCTTGACAGGTCATCGAATAATTCCGATATTATTAAGATGACAATGTGTAAAGGAGTTTGTGGTGAAACGGTTCAAAAATATACTCTGCGTAATAGAGCCTGGAAAGGACAGCACTGCTGTAGTGGAACAGGCTGCTCGCCTTTCGGAAAATAATCAGGCTAGGTTAACAATAATGTCAGTGCTTCCCGCACTAGCTAACCATAATGGTCTGCTAGAAGATTATGCGATGGTGAATGAGCTAGAAGCCCTGTCTCTGAAAGCACAACAACAAACAGTAGAAAAGTTAATGGAGAGCTACCGTCAACGCGTTAAAATTGATGTTGAAGTGTCGACAGGAAGGACTTCCATAGAAGTTATTCGTAAAATACTACGTGATGATCATGATCTTGTTATCAAATGCCCAGATGCAACAAATGGCTCCAGCCACGCTTTTTCTGGAGAAGATAAACAGCTATTGCGTAAGTGTCCATGTCCTGTCTGGATGACTAGATTACAAAAAGGAGAAACTTACCACCGTATCTTAGCAGCAGTCGATGTGGATGATAACCATGCACCAGAGGTATTAAAAACACGCCAAGCGTTAAATGAATCGGTCATGACATTAGCTGGTTCGTTGGCAGTTTCTGAATTTGCTGAACTGAGTATAGTGAGTGCTTGGGAAGCAACGGCCGAAAGTGCGATTCGTTTTGCACCTTTTATTCAACGTCCTCAAAGTGAAGTCGATACATATGTGGAGAAAGCGCGCCAACATCATGCTGATTTGTTAAATGCACAGCTTGAGCAACTCAATACTGAGTTGGGACAAGAAGCCATGAATTACATTAAGCCAGAGCTACACAGCCCAAAAGGGCCTGCTAGGAAGAATATTCCGGAATTAGCTAAGGAACTGCAAGCGGATTGTATTGTGATGGGTACAGTAGGTAGAGTGGGTATTCCAGGGTTGATTATTGGTAATACAGCGGAGAGTTTGCTAGAGCAACTGACTTGTTCGATACTGGCGATTAAACCCAAAGGGTTCGCCACGCCAGTGACATTAGAATAATAGACAACTATTTATCCCATGCTTCGCGGGGTTTTGTTCTGTCTATTTCTATCTGAAGTGATTGTCCAGACTTGAGGATTTCAACCATAGAAATCAGCAGCGAAATGACAATCGCACCAAGACTCAAAATAAAGCAAATTTCCCCTAATTTTTGCTGTTGCCAAAACAGTGAGAGCATGGCGAAAACACAAAACAAAAAGGAAAGTACCCCAAAGGCCTGCATGTATTTGATCAGGTTGACACGTAAGTGCAAGTTTTCAATTTGCTCGATTTTATTCTTCTGGTCTTGTTTTTTGAGCTCCTTATTTAATGTTCGAATGACACTGGCTAATGCTAAATAACGATTGGTATAAGCAAGGAACAGCAGAGAGATACCAGGAAACATGATGGCCGGATCAGTAATATTTAAAGTCATTTGGCTTACCGAAAAAAAATTGAATGTGTATAGTTTAACGAATATCAAGGCCAAAGCGGCTGTCTGTCATTAAATAAAAACCTCAAGTAAAGTAATGGCATTACTTTTATTGAAAGTTTAACGTATATTGACGAATGTTTATTGACCAAATCCAAGCCAAAGCATGACACGTGTTTTTGAAGTTTTCTATCAATTTTTAATTCTCGGCTGTATCAGCTTTGGCGGCCCTGCAGCACACATTGGCTATTTTCAGACCACATTTGTTCAAAAACTGAATTGGCTAGATCAACAAGCTTACGGAAAGTTAGTTGCACTGAGCCAGTTTTTACCTGGTCCAGGATCTAGCCAAGTCGGGTTTGCCTTAGGCTTAAGGCAAGCGGGTTTGGCAGGGGGACTGGCAGCCTTTATAGGTTTTACGCTACCCTCATTTTTTTTGCTCTATTTGCTTGCGACATTTGCGTTGGATAGCCGTGATAGCATCATGATAAATGGCGTGATACAGGGTTTGAAACTGCTTGCGGTCATCGTGGTTGCTGATGCATGTCTGAGCATGTTTAAGTCCTTTTGCAAGGACAAACTATCCATTGCTTTGATGATAATATCAACACTTTGTTTGCTTGCTTTCCCCAGTTTATGTACCCAAGTGGCCGTGTTGCTCTTAGCTGCACTCGCTGGGATATTCTTGTCTACATCACCAGAAAAGCCCCAGTCGACATTGACGATGTTAGGAATAAAGCGATTTCCATTAATTGCTTTCAGCGTTTTATTTGTGGGACTCCCCTTTATCAATACAGAACTGTTCGCTAGTTTTTATCAAGCGGGTAGCTTGGTATTTGGCGGCGGCCATGTGGTGTTGCCGTTATTACAACAGACTGTAGGTGAACAGATTAGTAATGACCAGTTTCTGACGGGCTACGCAGTTGCACAAGCTGTGCCGGGACCGATGTTCACATTGGCGACATACTTAGGGGCAACATTATTGCCAGCAGAGCCTTTAATAGGGGCATTGCTTGCGACCTTTGGCATTTTTCTACCAGGGTTCTTATTAATCTATGGTTTGCAAAATGCTTGGGAGACACTCACACAAAATCCGAAAGTGGCTGGTGGTGCAGCAGCAATTAATGCAGCGGTGGTGGGGTTGTTGGTTTCAGCTTTATATAATCCCGTGTTGGTTAGTGCTGTGGCTCAACCCTTGGATTTGATAATAGTTGTGATCGGTTTTTTAGCGTTGAGAATAATGAAGTTACCTATTATTGCCATGGTAGCGGCTATGTCTACTATTGGTATTCTTTTATACTAAAAACTATTTCGTATTAGCTTCACGAATATTTTTAGCGCCGACACCCAAGATAAAAAAGCTGATAAAAGCAGAAACAACGGAAATAAGTAAGGCGAGATGCGGTTTTTGGCAACGAATATGCTCATGAAACAGTGAAAACTCACCCTGACAAAATTCTTGTGCGATATGAGCTGCCGAAAAATACCAAGCGAGTCCCCATAAGGCCGCTGGGAAAAGAATCATCGATAGGATGACAAGAGTGAAACCTTTTTTCATTAATTAGTCCTAAAGTTTTTGACTAGTTTAGAGCGTCTTATTATTTAATCAAGGTTTAGAAGAAAAATGATGCAGATAATTCATACTGGTGTAAAAAAATATAATGAATTGGAATTTTCTAGGAAGGGCAGTGTCATACAATGGACAGTAATTATTCCATCTCCTCGGTGTTACATAAATACTGTCATCAGAAGTAAAGCGTTAAATTTTTTCTATGTCTTGAAAAGCCTCCTTAATTGGGGGCTTTATATTAGGCTTTTCCGGTAGTCTAAATACACTATTTTAGTGAGTGAAAAAGAGAAAATGACTGAACAAAAAGAAGTAACAGAACAAAAAGATCCAACGATGTCGCAGATTGTATGGAGCGTACTTTGCTCCTTTTTTGGCGTGTCAAATAAAACAAATTATGACCGTGATCGAGTCTATCTTGAGAAAGCCGGGTTTAAGCCTTATCTCTATGCCGCAATTATTTTGACGATTTTGTTTGTTCTTTCAGTTTGGACAGTTGTTAATATCGTTCTAAATAATACTGGCCTTTAAAACAAAAGGTATTGTAAAAAAAAGCCCCTTTCTGAGGGGCTTTTTTTATGGCTAATCTTTTTTAGCCTGACGACGTTGGCTAGGACGCCTAGCTTTATCACGAGGACGTGTACGAGGTTTTCCAGACCGTTTTGATTTGCGTGGGCGCTCATTATCACCGTTTTGTTCTGGCGACTCAGACGCATTAAAATTCATTAAACTGATTTCTAACTGTTTATTACAGACCCAGACTTTACGGAGCTGTTGAAATAAGTCTTTTGGCATACCTTGGGGTAAATCAACAGTACTGAAATTATCCTGTAGGCTGATACGACCGATATCTTTACTATCAATGCCCGCTTCATTAGCAATGGCACCAACGAGGTTTTTGACTTCAACGCCGTGTTCACGACCGACTTCAACACGATAGGTTTGCATACCGGCTTCTGCTTCACGGATTGTGGAACCTGCACCACGTCTCGGTGATTTACCTTCACGTCGTGGATTTCTATCATTGCGGCTACGCTCATCGCGATCGCGGCGAGCTGGACGGGGTTCAACATGTTTAACCGGTTTAAGAGGGCGGTTTTTTTGAACTAAATAGGCAAGGGCAGCAGCGACTTCCATAGGATCAGCTTCATGTTCTTGCTGGTAATCATTAATGACATTTTGGAAGAAAGCCAAATCTTGTGACTCAATGGTCTCGCTAAGTTGTTGGTTAAACTGCATTACACGGCGGTCAGCAATATCTTCCGAGCTCGGTAATTGCATTTTAGTAATGGTTTGTTTCGTTGCCTTTTCAATCGCAAACAACATGCGTTTCTCACGTGGAGAAATAAATAAGATGGCTTCACCTTTGCGACCGGCACGGCCAGTACGACCAATACGGTGTACGTAGGATTCAGTGTCATAAGGGACATCGTAGTTCACAACATGGCTCATGCGATCAATATCCAAGCCTCGGGCTGCCACATCAGTGGCAATCAAAATATCGAGCTTGCCCTTTTTCATACGGTCGACAGTTTTCTCACGCAAAGCTTGGTTCATATCACCATTTAAGGGTGAGCTTGAGTAACCACGCGCTTCAAGTTTTTCTGCTAGTTCAACGGTGGCATTTTTAGTACGCACGAAGATGATCATGCCATCAAAATCTTCGACTTCTAAAATACGCGTCAAGGCATCTAATTTATGGGTACCCGTCACCTGCCAATAACGTTGATTGATAGTATCAACAGTCGATGTTTTAGATTTAATACGGATCTCGACCGGATCTTTAAGATAACGTGTAGCAACACGATGAATAGGTCTTGGCATCGTGGCAGAAAATAAGGCCACCTGACGTTGTTCAGGCGTTTCTTTTAGAATAGTTTCTACATCATCGATAAAACCCATACGTAACATTTCATCAGCTTCATCTAACACCAAGGATTGCAATTCACCTAATTTTAATGTGCCGCGACGAATATGATCTAAAACACGACCCGGCGTACCAACAATCACTTGAGGGTGTCGTTGTAATTGACGTAGTTGAATACCCATGCTTTGACCACCATAAATAGGCAACACATGTAAACCTTTAAGGTAACGAGCATAAGTTTGAATGGCTTCAGAAACTTGAATCGCTAATTCACGCGTTGGCGCTAGCACCAACATTTGAGGTGACTTGGCTTTGACATTAATCAGGCTAAGGAGAGGTAAAGAAAAGGCGGCTGTTTTACCGGTACCCGTTTGTGCCTGACCTAATAAATCACGGCCTGCTAATAAGGGCGCAATACTTTGTGCCTGGATAGGGGAAGGGGTTTCATAACCGGCTTCTTGTACAGCTTTGAGGATCGGTGCTGCTAGCCCTAATTCTGAAAATAGGGGCGTCGATGGTGCTTGTTCTGTTGACATGGTTAAACCTGTGAAAGTCAGTTTTAAAAGAATAAAACTGATAGAGGGGGAAATCAATCGGCAGAGTATACGCGATTATCACTATAAAATATAGTTAAATCAGACTGTTAAATATTTATAACGCATGTTGATGTCCAAAAGGACTTAATTCGGGCAGAATAAAGAGAATTGAACTGCAGAGAGGAATGACCATGGATAATTTCTCAGTTGATGTATACACACCTAAAGAAATTGCGGCGAGGATTGAAAAGGCCGGAATCAGCAAAAGTACCAATGATCCTATTCGAATACTTGCACTGGCTATTTTGGCCGGTGCCTTCATTGCATTAGGCGCAGTATTTTATACAACAGTCACTTTTGACAGTGCGGGAATTCCTGCCGGCTTAATGCGTTTGCTAGGGGGACTCGTTTTTAGCCTTGGCCTTATTTTAGTGGTGGTTGCTGGTGCAGAGCTGTTCACCGGTAACAACTTAATCGTCATAGCTTATGTCGATGGTAAAGTGAGTTTTTATCAGTTGATGAAAAATTGGTTACTTGTCTACATTGGCAATTTTATCGGTGCTTTAGGCGTTTTATTACTTATTTACTTGAGTAATCATTGGTCGACAGAAGGTGGGGCGCTTGGGGCCAAAGCTATTCTTATTGCCAATGCGAAAGTGAATTTAACGTGGATGGAAGCTTTCAGCAGAGGGGTACTATGTAATATCTTAGTCTGCATGGCTGTTTGGCTTTGTTTTGCGGGACGGAGTGTTACCGATAAAGTTATGGCAATTATCTTTCCTATTACAGCATTTGTAACAATGGGGTTCGAACATTCTGTAGCCAATATGTATTTTATCCCTGCTGGAATAATGGCAATGCAACAAGCGGATTTAGTCACTTTGATAGGTGAGAGTGTTGATTTAACGAATATGACTTTATCTGGTTTTTTCGTCACAAATTTATTACCCGTGACATTAGGTAATATTTTAGGAGGGAGTGTTTTTGTCGCACTGTTTTATTGGTTTATTTATTTACGGCATTAAAGGGGGAAAACGATGGAACATACCTATAAACATATTGAATTAACGGGGAGTTCAACTGAGGGCTCTGATCAGGCTGTAGAAAATGCTATTGCAAAAGCATCCCAAACAGTCAAAAACCTACATTGGTTTCAAGTGATTGATACGCGGGGTTACATTGAAGAGGGTGGTGTTAAATATTGGCAAGTGACGATTAAAGTCGGGTTTCGAATCAAGGATTAGCTTCCAATCTGAATGTTTAAATGCTGAGAAGAAGAACTATTAGGCGCCTTCCGAATGTAGTGGTATTGAAAAAGGATATTGTCCGTATGCCGAATTACGCCATACGGAGTTTACTATTTCGTAATCCGAGTAAATTTTGAGCCTTCGAGGGTTAAATTGACCATGAGGCCTTTATTACTAAATACAAAGCCAACAATAGGATCATGAATATTGATTGTATTAATATCCTCAGCTGCACCCCATTCAACAAGGGCGACAGAGCCATCAACACCGACTTTCCATCCTTCAATTTGTTGGAACTTTGTTAAAGCTTCCTCGGTGAGGAAAACTAGCACAATAGATTTAGATTGTGCACCAGCCTGGAAACCAATTGAGGCGGAGGCTGTATTGTAATAAGCTCGCGTTCGATCGTTGATGATAAGTGCACCTTCACCGTACTCTCCACCAATAAAGAAACCGGCTTTTAAGACTTTTGGAAAGACTAAAACGCCTTTAGCTCGCTTTAAAAATTCGCCGCCGCCGGGAACATCCTTGCGGAATTGTTTTAGTGTTTCATTGACACCAATATTGATTTCGGTTGATGAGGCAGCATAGCTGGTAGAGGATAAAGAAGAAAGAACAAAGGCGAGCAGGCCAAAAAAGATAATGAAATAGGGACGCCGGCGTTGATTGGGCATGCTTCATACTACCTTCTTCAATAAAGATAGGGCTTAAAGTAGCACGGAATGAAAATGGAATAAAGCCTCAATACCCAGAACATGATGGGGTATTGAGGTGTACGAATAGGCTGATTTAGCTGATACCTTGGCTGGTGAGGTATTCTTCATAATTACCTCTAAAATCAACAATGCCCGTTTCGGTCATATCAAAAATACGCGTGGCGAGAGAAGATACAAATTCGCGATCATGACTGACGAAGAACAAAGTACCGTCGTATTGCTCTAATGCCATATTCAGAGACTCGATTGACTCCATATCCATATGATTAGTGGGTTCATCCATAATCAGGATGTTGGGTTTTTGTAATAATAATTTACCGAACATCATTCGGCCTTTTTCGCCACCAGAGAGAACGCGGGCTTTTTTATCAATCATAGCGCCAGAAAATAATAAGCGGCCTAATGTGCCACGGATAACTTGCTCATCATCAGAGGTCTGTCCCCATTGCTGCATCCATTCAAATAGGGTTAAATCATTCTCAAAGAAATGTTCATGATCTTGTGCATAATAACCAATATTGGCATTTTCAGACCATTTTGCTTCACCTACTTTAGGTGGCATTTCATTCGCTAACGTTTTAGATAAAGTGGACTTACCTATTCCGTTTGGCCCGATAATCGCAATCCGCTCACCGACTTCAGTCATAAATTTAAAGTTTTCAAACAAGGCGGGTTCGTCATCGTAACCTTGACTAAGATTGGTGACTTCGAGGGCATTCCGGAACAATTTCTTTTCTTGTTCAAAGCGAATGAAAGGATTGACACGGCTCGAAGGCTTAATATCATCTAATTGGATTTTATCAATTTGTTTTGCACGAGAAGTCGCTTGTTTGGCTTTTGAGGCATTGGCAGAAAAGCGACGAACAAAGTCTTGCAGTTCTGTAATTTGTGCTTTCTTTTTCGCATTATCAGCAATTTGTCGAGCTCTGGCTTGGGTGGAAGCCAACATATATTCATCATAATTACCGGGGTAAATACGCAACTCACCAAAATCCATATCCGCCATATGCGTGCAGACACTATTTAGGAAGTGACGATCATGCGAGATGATGACCATGGTGCCATTTCGTTGATTGATAATATCTTCTAACCAACGAATAGTATTGATATCTAGGTGGTTAGTTGGTTCATCGAGTAGCAAAATATCAGGCTCTGCAAATAACACTTGAGTCAATAAAATACGCAGTTTCCAGCCGGGAGCGATTTCACTCATTGGGCCATAATGTTGTTCGGTTGGAATACCGACACCCAATAACAACTCTCCGGCACGTGATTCGGCCGTATAACCATCCATTTCAGCATATTGTCCTTCAAGCTCGGCTACTTTAAGGCCGTCTTCTTCAGACATTTCAGGTAAGTTATAAATACGATCACGTTCGTGGTGAACTTCCCATAATTCAGGATCACCCATAATAACGACATCGATAACACGCTGTTCTTCGTAAGCGAATTGATCTTGTTTAAGCACTGCAAAGGTTTCATTCACATCGAGACTGACATTGCCAGAGGTAGGTTCTAGTTGACCTGACATGATCTTCATAAATGTCGACTTACCGCAGCCATTGGCACCAATAAGGCCATAACGGTTGCCTTCACCAAACTTAACCGAAACATTTTCGAATAAGGGCTTAGCACCAAATTGCATGGTGATATTTGCAGTAGTTAACAAGGTAGGTGTCCTGTATGTATGGTGCTTAACGCAGTTCAGAAAAACGCGCCATTATACATGGTCTTACTGGTGTGCGATAAGGCTTATTTTGGCTTGTCGAGATAGTTTCTTAATCGCAGCTTCTCGTTTAGAGGCACTGCTACGATCTGGGTGTGATTCAGTAAACACCATTTGTTTGGCCGGACTGGTACTAAAGAAACGTGCGCCGGTGCGTTTGGATTGATGTTCTGAAAATCGGCGGTCTAAATCGGTTGTAATACCGGTATAAAAATGACCATTTTCCGCTTCAACAATATAGACAAACCAGGTGCTTTTTGAGTTGGCCATTAAGCCTCGTTGTCAAAGTCAATCGAAACAGAATTAATACAGTAGCGTAAACCTGTAGGTGCTGGCCCATCATTAAACACATGGCCTAAATGCGCATCACACTCAGGGCAACGGACTTCGACACGGCGCATGCCATGACTATCGTCAAAAACTTCTGTGATGCTATTGGCAATCAGCTGATCTGAAAAGCTTGGCCAGCCGCAGCCAGAATCAAATTTTGAATCGGAAGAAAACAAAGTATGTTGGCAACAAATACAGCGATAAGTGCCTGTTTCATGATGGTCGACATAAATGCCAGAGAAGGGAGGTTCAGTGCCTGCTTGACGGGTGACGCGGTATTGTTCGTCAGAGAGTTGTTCGCGCCATTGCGCATCGGTTTTTTTGATTGAAGCCATAATGCAAAACCAAAATAAAATCAGGAATGCTTATGGTAACTGATTTTCTTCTGGAGTGGCGTTAACGCCACTCCAAAAGAAGTTCAGTCTGGGGAAGTTTAAGCCGTTTTAGGTCTAAACTGTGCCATTAATGAACGTAGACCATCAATGGCATTATTGATTTCATCAGCGGCACTGAGTGTTTGATTAACCGTTTCAGTTGTACTATCTGCAACCGTTGAGATATTAGTAATATTTTTACCAATTTCATCGGTCACCACAGATTGCTGCTCTGTCGCAGAAGCAATTTGAGTACTCATATCGTTAATGGCAGAAGCAGAATTTAAGATAAGGTTTAAGGCATCGCCCGCTTGAGCAGCATGTTGAACACTTTCTTCAGTTTGCTGATTACTTTCATTAATCGCTGTGACGGCTTCTTGAGCTTGGCTTTGTAAACGTTCAACAATACTACGAATTTGTTCCGTTGATTGTTGAGTACGTTGGGCCAAAGTACGCACTTCATCTGCCACGACCGCAAAGCCACGACCCTGTTCACCAGCACGGGCTGCTTCAATCGCTGCGTTCAGTGCTAATAAGTTTGTTCAGCAATACCCGTGATAACTTCAAGGACTTGACCGACTTCTTGGCTATCGGCATCAAGCTTGTTAATAACGCTTGAAGCATTATTAATGCGGCTAGACATTGATTCATTACTCTCAATGGCTTGCGTGACGATATCACTACCGTTTGCGGCTTCTTTATTAGCCGTATCTGCAGCTTCAGCTGCTTGAATGGTATTTTGAACAACCACTTGTACTGTTGCTGTCATTTCATGCATTGCCGTGGCAACCATACCAATAGCGGCATGTTGTTCATTAACACCATCAGTTGTATCTTTTAATGTATCTAGGACTTTAGAGGCTTTACCAGTAATGGTCTCACTTGCGGTTTGGACACCGACAACTAAATCATTAACAAGGCGGAAGAACGCGTTGATGTTTTCTGCATCTTGCTTATCTTCTTCACGACGAATAGTCGCTGTATCAAGTTGAACATCAAAGTTCTTAATATCAATAGCAGAAGCCAACGTTGGCATTAAAGCGTGCACTCATCAAGAACTGTTCTTGCATATTAGCACCAAAGAACGTTAAAGCAACGACTTCGATACCAGCAAATGCAAAGTGAATAATGAATGTCACCCAGTTACAGTTTTCAGCGAATAACTGTAAAGGCACACCCATAAACTCGACGCCAGTTAATTGGAAATACATAAATACAAAGTGATGAACACCAATCAAACCTGTTGCGGCAACTAGAGGCCGCCAATCACGATAAATTAACATGAGGGCAAAGACGACAAAGACATGGAAATGCATTTCTATCCGGCCAAGCTGTTGTGTAACGAAGATAGTGGCAAAGGCCATCAAACACAGTGACAAAATAATACGTGAGGCCAAAGTCCCTTTCATAGTTGTATAAGTGAAAAAGGCAGCACCAGCAACGAGTAAGGCAGGAATACCACCTAATAGATGCGTACCATAACCCATAGGCACGATAAACCAAGCAAATGGCAAGTGGGCTAATAGGATATATAAGATATAGAGATCTGAGCGTTCGTAATCGAGTCGTAACTTCTCGGCTACTGTTTGTTCAATCTTATTCATTTATTGTCTCTCCAAGTGTTTGGTCATCCATGACTTTGTAATAATTAAAGTGTTTGTGTCATTTCTTACAAATCTAAATAGTCTTTCAAGACCGCTTTTCATTTAAATTTAAATAAGGATAGGTTTTAACCCACAGCCCGTTTTTATCAATTAACTGGATAGCAGAACCGTGCTCGGGCTCATCACCCGCTGTGACTCTAACGTAGGTATTGAATTGTTCTGCAAATGACTGCAAAACTGCTTGGTCAATACGCCAACCGATAATATTGGGGTCAATATTAGCGAGGTAATCTTTTAAATGTTCAATATTGTCACGTTCATTATCGACAGAAACAAAAATTAAGCGTGTATCTTCTGGCAGAACAGATTTGAGCTTAATAAATTGAGAAAGTGTAAAAGGACAACTACCTGCACAATGACTAAAGCCAAAGGTGAGGTAAGTGGTATAACCTTTCAAATCTTCAATGGAAGAAACACTTTCAACAGTACTAGCAATGGCAGGTGTCGTAATCGCTTTATCTCTTTTAAGCCCATAGCCATCATTTAATATATTGCTACCAAAAACAATCCATGCGAGGGCTAGCAATAGCAGCAATGACGGAATGAGAATATTTATTGTTTTTCTACGCATAGCGTGTCTAATTTTAGTCTCAATATTAAAAGTTAAACCGACACATTTATCTAAAGATAACTAGGTATCGGCACAATGCTAGAATAATTTAAGAGAGTGATTTAACGCTGTGATTATCATCACAAATCAGACAAATGGTAATCTGTCTTTATTAAATACATGTCAAAAACAATTCAACATCACGTTGGACGACATATTAGAACAGTAAACAAAGTCATTTTTTAGACTAAATCACATTTATAACAAGAATTTATATGAAAAATACGAGAAAGTTAATTAATTGTGACCTAGGCGAATGTTTACCCACAGACCCTGATGGTCAAATCATGCCATGGATTGATCAAGCAAGCATCGCATGTGGGGGACACGTTGGTAATGATGACAGTATGGAGAAGACAATTAAGCTCGCAAAGCAATATCAGGTTAGCATTGGAGCACACCCAAGTTATCCAGATAAGAAGCACTTTGGCAGGCGCAGTATACCTATGTCATTAGAACAGTTATTCGACAGTATTTTAATGCAAGTAAATGCCTTAAATGAGCAATGTCGACATCAAAATGTGACGATGGATTATATTAAACTGCATGGCGCTTTATATCATGACATGATGCATCAAGTGTCGATTGCCGAAGTGATATGTGATGTGATTGAAGCGACTAAGCAGGATCTCAAATTAGTTGTACAAGCTGGAATTAATACGGAACAAATGGTTGTATTGGCAGCAAAAAAAGGTGTGCAACTTCAATTCGAAGCATTTGCCGATAGAGCATATCAAGGCGTTCAATTAAAGCCCAGGACTGAAGAAGGGGCTGTATTAGCAACGCCAGAAGAAATTGAAAATCAGTATTATCAGCTCTCTGCCTCAAACGATGTTCAAATAGACACCATTTGTTTCCATTCAGATCATCCGCCTTCAGTTAAAGCAGTACAGCATCTACAGGTGACAGCTGCGTGCTAGATATTAAAGTGGCTGGCGAAAATGCCATCATTATTTATTTAGGCAATCAGATAGCAGAAAAGGTGGTTGAGGACATCACGTTTTTCACCGCCTTATTAAGACAAGAGTTAGGCAATGTCATCATCGATATTGTGCCTTCTTATACCAGCATAATGCTGTCCTATCGCCTAGATAAAATCGCCCATAAAAGCTTGTGCGAACAAATAACAATGTTGATTGAAAACACTACCATGATGATTAAGATGAATCAGGATGCGTTGTTTGAAATCCCTGTTTTATATGATGCTGACGTTGGTTTAGACCTGGATGACTACTTACATGAAAAAAGCTTAAATTTAGATACGTTAATTAAGTTACATACTGAGCGTGACTATCTGATCTATGCGGTTGGCTTTAGTCCTGCCTTTGCTTACTTAGGAACAGTAGAATCGAGGTTAGAAACGGCGCGATTAGAAACACCAAGGGTTAAAATACCAGCAGGTAGTGTGGGTATTGCCGATAATCAAACGGCCGTTTATCCCATTAGCTCGTCAGGCGGTTGGAAAATTATAGGCCGAACGCCTTTAGATTTATCATTGGCCAATCCAAATAACATTAACTTATTCAAGGTCGGCGATAAGGTACGTTTCCGTCCAATTCAATTGGCTGAGTTCTTAGCACTGGGCGGCGAAATATGAGTTTTCGTATTATCAAACCGGGGTTTCTAGCCACCATACAAGATACAGGAAGGGCTGGTTATGCTGAACAAGGCCTCAGTCAGTCAGGTATTGCTGACGAGCAAGCCTATCATTGGGCAAACTATTTGTTAGGTAACCATTTTGATAATGCAGCAGTTGAGCTCACGATAGGTAATGTCGAGTGGCAAGTATTAGATGATATGGAAATGGTGATCTGTGGTGCTGATATGGGGTTTACTGTAGACGAACGCCCCATTGCGATGTGGCAAACAGTATTAATCAAAGAAGGTGAAGTATTACGCTGCCAAACGGCCAAGAAAAATGGGGGAATGAGAGCAGTGATAGCCGTTAAGGGAGGCTTTCAGAATCAACCTGCCTTCGGCTCTAGCTCAGTCAACTTGCGTGAGCAAATCGGACAAGCAATAAAAGTCGACGATACATTGATGACATCACCTTTGGTGACACTGAAAAAAAATATCCGCCAGATACCGGATTATTTTAAACCTGATTACAGCCAACCATTGGTATTAAGGCTGATACCGGGCTATCAGTATGATGGTTTTACTGAGCAGCAGATTGGGACATTATTAAGTCAGCACTATTTATTAAACGCGACGTCAGATAGGACAGGCTGCAGATTACATGGTCAGGCTATCCAAAACGTCCCAGAAAAAATGATTTCTGAAGGTGTGACCTATGGCAGTGTTGAAATTACGACAAATGGCCAGCCCATTATTTTGCTGAAGGATAGGCCAACGATTGGGGGGTATCCCAAAATAGGCATAGTGATGTCACTTGATTTATCGCAACTAGCGCAAAGACAAGCCGGCACGCAGATAAAATTTGAATTAATGACCTTAGAACGAGCACAGCATCAACGCAGAGAATTTAACCTTTTCTTTGGCTTATATAACTAAATCATCACTTCTTGTTTCACTTTACTGCGCATATGAACAAATTGCAGGCTAACTGTTAACCAACTGGCTAAGGCAATAGACCACCAAATACCAAAGATATCGGTTTCTAATACGACCAATGCAATTGCAATAAACAGTGACGGTAATAT
>Ga0206131_10004156_pt1 | contig 16099 bp, 13 predicted proteins | sample Helgoland_Spring_FD_148636 | JGI IMG/M metagenome (GOLD analysis project Ga0206131, IMG submission 148636) | Pelagic subsurface seawater microbial communities from Kabeltonne, Helgoland, North Sea - Helgoland_Spring_Bloom_20160517_1 | ecosystem: Environmental > Aquatic > Marine > Epipelagic ...
TCATTAAATAAGGTATGTCCTATATGCTTTAAATGCACTCTAATTTGGTGAGTCCTACCGGTTTCCAATTTACAAGATACTAAAGTGACATAACCAAAGCGTTCCAAAACTTTATAATGAGTAACTGCTGGCTTACCTTTATGTGCATCGTCACCTATAAAAACCGTATTTTGGAGCCTATTTTTTGGATGACGACCAATAGCTCCTTCTATAGTTCCTTGATCTTCTTTTACATCGCCCCAAACCAAAGCTATATATTCTCGCTCAGAAGTTTTATCAAAAAATTGTTTAGCTAAATGGGTCATCGCTTCTTCCGTTTTTGCGACCACGAGTAGCCCACTAGTATCCTTGTCTATGCGATGTACCAATCCTGGGCGATTACTGCTATTATTTGGTAGATTTTCAAAATGAAAAGTCAATGCATTAATTAAAGTACCACTATAATTTCCATGTCCTGGATGCACTACCATCCCTGCGGTTTTGTTAACCACGAGCAATGCGTCATCTTCGTACACAATAGTTAGCGGAATGTCTTCTGGGACCAATAAAAATTCATAAGGGGGGTGCTCAAATAAAACTCGAACTACATCATTTGGCTTTACCTTATAATTGGATTTGACAGTGACATCATTTACATAAATATTTCCATCTTTAGCAGCTTGTTGAATTTTACTTCGTGTAGCATTTTCAATATAATTCATCAAATACTTATCGACCCGAAGCGGTTGCTGTCCTTTTTGTGCGACAAAATGAAAATGTTCGTATAAATCTTGGTTATCTCTGATTGGTCCCTCTAAACTATTTTCCTTCAGCATTCGATTTATTTTTTATCAAATTTTCTTTTTAAGCTTCCTTCACCATCCCCCAAAACAAAATCTATAATGGAGGTTTTTTGCAGCTTATCTCCAGGAATTATCTTTTTTCCTTTATAGCTCATTTCTAATACTTCGTCCAATGCTATATATGAACTGTATTCAATTTTTCCTATTTGAAAACCCATCGAAACCAAGGTAGGAGCTGCTTGTCTTTTCGTTTTACCAATGACGTTAGGAACTTCTAAAAAAACATACCCAGACCTATTGAGTGTTAAATAAATTTTGCGATTTTCTTTCACAAATTCACCAGCTTCAGGTAATTGTTCAATAACAGAATGTTTTGGGAAATCAGGGTTGTAATTTGAAGAATCCAATACCACAAATCTTAGATCTAATTCAGCTAATTTTTCTTCGGCTATGTCTAAACTAAGTTTAGCTAAATCCGGAACCTTAATTTTTTGGTTGTGGTTGGTACTAGATTTTAACCAAAAAAGTGTTGTTATAACACAAATAAGGAGGACAAAACCTGCAATTAAAAGTTGTTTTATAAAAACTCTAGTAAACAAAAATTTAATAAATGACATAAGATGATGTTATTTTACAAAAATATAAAACCTAAAGTTAGTATCTTTATAATGAATAATGATATTTTTGTTAAACGTAGCTTTTAAAGTTTTGTTATGAATAAAAAGCATATAGCAGTTGTAATGGGAGGCTATTCAAGTGAATTTGAAATTTCTCTTAAAAGCGGAAATGTAGTTTGTGAATTTATAAATGCTGAAAAATACCATATTTACCCCATTCATGTTCTAAAAGAAGGTTGGGATTACATAGCACCAAACGGCAACAAATATCCTATTAATAGAACAGACTTTAGTTTCTCCGATGGCACCAACGTCATAAAACCTGATGTCGTTTTTAATACTATTCACGGAACACCTGGCGAAGATGGTTATCTGCAAGCTTATTTATCCTTGATAAATATACCTCAAACAAGTGCTCCTTTTTATCAAGCAGCTTTAAGTTTTAATAAGAGAGATTGTCTATCGGTTCTAAAAAATGCAGGCATAACATGCGCCAAATCCTACTATCTTACTAAAGGAGATACCATTTCTCACAAGGAAATTATAGAGACCGTTGGTTTACCTTGCTTTGTAAAGCCAAACCGTGCTGGGTCTAGTTTTGGCATCAGTAAAGTGTCTAACAGCGAAGAATTAGATTCTGCTATCCATAAAGCTTATCAAGAAGATGAGGAAATCATCATTGAAAAGGCAATCAAGGGGGTAGAAGTCTCCGTCGGTGTTTTTAAGAATCAAGAAAATCTCATTATACTACCCTTTACTGAAATTGTTTCGGAAACTGAGTTTTTTGATTATGAAGCTAAATATCTTGGTAAATCTAATGAAATAACTCCAGCTCGAATTTCTGAGGAGGATGCCGAAAAAGTAAGACGAGAAATTAAAAAAATCTATAAAGTCCTTAATATGATAGGGCTTACTCGAACTGAATTTATCATTCAAGATGGAATACCTTATTTTTTAGAAATAAATACCAATCCTGGATTATCAAAAGAGAGTATTATCCCCAAACAGATAAAAGAAATTGGAATGAGTCTCACAGATTTATTTGATAGAATGATTCAAAATGTTATTTAGTAAATTTAAAAAAACCAATCATGAAAAAAGCTGTATTTCCTGGTTCTTTTGACCCTATTACCTTAGGTCATGTAGACCTTATTTATAGAGGGCTTAAAATTTTTGATGAAATTGTAATTGCTATTGGCGTAAACGCTGATAAAAAACAACTATTTTCTTTGGAGGATAAAATTCGTCAAATCGAAAATACGTTTAAAGAGGAACCTAGAGTTAAAGTCGAATCCTACAAAGGCATGACTATTGATTTTTGTAAATCAGTAAATTCAAAATATATTCTAAGAGGGTTAAGAAATAGTTCCGATTTTAATTACGAACAATCCATCGCTCAAACAAATTCCTCACTATCTTCCATAGATAGTGTTTTCTTAATTACTAGCCCCCAATTAGCTTTCATATCATCTACAATTGTCAGGGACCTTATAAAAAATGGAGGCGATTACAAAAGTTTAGTCCCAGAAAGTGTGATGTACTAAAATAAAAAAACTCCTATGTAGAATAGGAGTTTTTTTTTATGAAGTATTTTTTTCTTACAAAGAAGCAACGTGCTTTGCCATGTTAGATTTTAAGTTTGAAGCTTTATTATTGTGAATAACATTGTTTTTAGCTAACTTATCTATCATAGAAATAACGCCTGAGAACATTTTTTCAGCTTCTTTTTTGTCGGTAGTTTCAACAAATTTTTTCATTGCATTACGAGTTGTTTTGTGCTGATAGCGATTACGTAAACGTTTCACTTCACTATTTCTTATTCTCTTTAATGCTGACTTATGATTTGCCATGATATTGTTTTTTGATTCTTATTTGTAGTCCGTAGGGGAATCGAACCCCTGTTACCAGGATGAAAACCTGGCGTCCTAACCCCTAGACGAACGGACCATTTATTTTTAAATGCGAGTGCAAAAATACAACTATTTTTAAATGCAACAAGTTTACAGGAAGTTTTTTTTAAAAATTAATAGGCCTTGGCAAATAACACTTTTTTAGTCGATGGTTTACCAGTAACCATGCACGATCCAAGCTCTTCTTTAGCATCTAAAGGAATACACCTTATCGTTGCTTTTGTTTCGTTTTTTATCTTTTCTTCAGTACCTGATGTCCCGTCCCAATGAGCTAAAATAAATCCTCCTTTAGAGTTTAAAACTTCTTTAAATTCATCATAACTATTTACTTCAGTTGTATTTTTAGACCTGTAATCAACTGCTTTGTTATATAAATTATTTTGAATTTCATCCATAAGTTCTACAACAGTCGTTACTACCTCCTTCCTTGAAATCGTTTCCTTGGTTAAGGTGTCTCTTCTTGCTAACTCCAGGGTGCCATTTTCAACATCTCTTGGTCCTATAGCTAATCTAACTGGAACCCCCTTTAGCTCATATTCATTAAATTTCCAACCCGGTTTATGGGTGTCTCTATTGTCAAATTTAACTCGAATTCCTTTAGCTCTTAATTCTTTCATTACTTCTTTTGCAACATCACTAACCAAATCAAATTGTTCTTCACTTCTATATATAGGTACAATTACTACTTGATTTGGTGCTAATTTTGGAGGCAAAACCAATCCGTGATCATCGCTATGAGTCATAATTAGCGCTCCCATTAATCGGGTAGAAACTCCCCAAGAAGTTGCCCAAACAAAGTCTTGCTTTCCATCTTTGGCTGTAAACTTAACATCAAATGCTTTTGCAAAATTTTGACCTAAAAAGTGAGAGGTTCCAGCTTGTAGCGCTTTCCCATCCTGCATCAGGGCTTCTATGCAATAAGTTTCTTCTGCTCCAGCAAAGCGTTCACTCGCTGTTTTAAAACCTTTTATTACTGGAACAGCCATAAACTCTTGCACAAAATCAGCATATATATTAACCATTTGCTCTGTTTCCTCAATGGCTTCTTTTTTAGTAGCATGAGCAGTATGACCTTCTTGCCATAAAAACTCTGCTGTTCGAAGAAATAATCTTGTTCTCATTTCCCAACGAACAACGTTTGCCCATTGATTTACTAATAATGGCAAATCTCTGTAGGACTGAATCCACTTTCTGTATGTATCCCATATAATGGTTTCAGAAGTAGGCCTAACAATCAATTCTTCCTCTAGTTTAGCATCAGGGTCGACCATAACTCCACCCGCCCCATCTTCTTTTAATCTGTAATGAGTTACTACCGCACATTCCTTCGCAAAACCATCCACATGACTTGCTTCTTTGCTAAAATAGGACTTGGGAATAAACAGTGGGAAATAAGCATTTTGATGACCTGTTTCTTTAAACATTCGATCCAATTCAGCTTGCATTTTTTCCCAAATAGAGTACCCATAAGGCTTGATAACCATACATCCTCTTACACCCGAATTTTCAGCTAAATCGGCATTAATCACTAGATCATTATACCATTTTGAATAGTCCTCACTTCTTTTTGTTAGATTTTTAGCCATAGTAATGTGTTTGGCACAAATATTGTAATTAGTGTTAAAATTAGTTTAGTTCTCGGCAAAACTACTTAAATTTATAATGTCCAACAATTAAATTGCTATTGTTATGAAAACCTTTATCTATTTTAAAAAATTAAATTTGATACCAATCCTTGTGTTGGTATCCTTAATCTTTGGTTCGTGCGGAACTTATAACGTTGAAAATTATGATAAAGACGACGGAATATACGCTTCTAACAATACACCCGTAGCTGAAGATATAATTGTTGAAGTAGAAGATAAAAATAATTATTACAAGCAATATTTTCAGACAAAGTCACTTGATTATCAAGATCTCCCAGAGGACAACACTATTCTAACAGATATCGAAGCTTATCATTCAAAAGACACGCTGGACGCTGACGGTTATGTAATAACAGAAAAAAGAGACTACATTTCAGAATACGATGAGCAATACGGTGCTTGGGGAACTAATTCAACACAAATTTCTATTAATGTGTATGGTGGATATAATTATGCTCCTTATTACGGAGGTTGGAATATTGGATTTGGTCCTGCATGGGGCTACCCTTACTACTGGGGCGGATATTATCCATATTATGGATATGGATGGGGCTATCCTTACCCATATCCGATGTATGCTTATGGTGGATACTATGGATACGGTGGGTATTACGGACACGGTGGGTATCATGGATATACCTATAACAGAGGACGAAGCAATTACAACTATACAGGAGCAAGAAGTTATAACAGAGGGAGGAGCAACAACAATTATGCAAGTAGAGGAAATAATAATTACAATCGAAGAGGAAATTACAATAGTTCAAATATGAATTATTCAAGATCTAAATCCAACAGAAGATCCACTTTAAATAGCGGAAATACTGGAGCAACAAATAGGGGAAGCTATCAAGTAAATTCAACCAATGGAAGTTCTTCAAAAAGAAACTATAATACTTCCAAAACCCCAACAAGATCTAACACCAGCAATAGAGCAAGATCCAGTACAAAACCAAGCAGCTCCTACAGAAGCAATACTTCCAGAAGTGGCAGTTATGGTGGTGGGTCTCGTGGAGGAAGCGTTTCACGCGGTGGTAGTGGAAGACGTGGAGGGCTTTAAAAATTAATTTTATATTTTATGACAATTAGGTTGATGTTTTTGTTGATTGTATTTATATCAATCTCAAAAGGGAAGGCACAAACCATTGAAGATGCCTTAAGATATTCTTCAGAATCGCTCAATGGAACTGCAAGATTTAATGCATTAAGTGGTGCTTTTGGTGCCTTAGGAGCAGATGTTTCTTCGGTAGCTATTAATCCAGCAGCCAGTGCAATTTTTGTTAAAAGTACTGGTTCAGCAACAATTTCAATACTCAACCACAAAAACAACGCTACTTATTTTGGTTCAACTACCGAGACTACACATACCCATTCAAAGTTTAATCAAGCTGGTTTTATTTTTTCATCAGATTATAGAAATAAAAAATCTACAATTAATAAGTTCTCTGGCGGTTTCAATTACGTTGCAACTAATAATTTTGACAATGATATTTTTGTAGCGGGAACAGGCACTAACTCCATTGCTAATTACTTTCTGGCGCAAGCTGAAGGAATTTCACTTGATTTGCTGCAATTACAAAATACTGAAACGATTTCTAGTTTATATGCTTATTTGGGAACCAACTATGGAGTCTCTGCACAAAATGCGTTTCTAGGATACCAGAGCTTTATAATAGATCCAGAAAATATCGATAATCCTGAAAATACTGAATACTATTCTAATATTGCACCTGGCAGTTTTAATCAAAAATATTACTATAGTTCTTCTGGTTACAATGGAAAATACACCTTTAATTTTGCAGCTGAGATTAAAAATATTATTTCTGTTGGAATCAATCTTAATAGTAATAATTTTAATTTCAGACAAAGCACCTTTTTAAATGAAACCAATAACAATCCAGGAAGCACAGTTAGTTATGTTGGTTTTCAAAACGATTTATATGCCTATGGCGGAGGTTTTTCCGCGCAAATTGGGGCTATTGCAAAAATCACCAACTCTTTAAAAATTGCGGCAACTTTTGACACTCCTACTTGGTATAATATCTATGAGGAGACTTCGCAGTATTTGGAAACCACCAGAGAAGTAGAGGGATTAATGTACAACGAATTTATCAATCCAAGAATTGTAAATATTTTCTCCAAATATCGTTTAACAACTCCATGGAAATTAGCGTTTAGCGGCGCCTATATCTTCGGAAAAAAAGGTTTAATAAGTGTTGACTATTCCTATAAAGATTACAAAGCCACCCGTTTCAACTCCTCTAGCACCTATTTTAATAATGAAAACAATATAATTAAAAACGAGTTTAAAGGGGCTTCTACCATCAAAATCGGTGGAGAATACAGATTAAATAGATTAAGCTTAAGAGGCGGTTATCAATATCAAGAAAGTCCTTATAAGGAATTAAGTTCAAGAGGAAACCTAAATGGTTTTTCTGGAGGAATCGGGTTTTATTTGGGAAGCTATAGTCTTGATTTTTCCTATTCAAGAATCCAACAAAATGGAAATTCATCTCTTTATCATATTGGCTTGACCGATAAAGCAACTATTGACCATATCCAAAATAACTTTACGTTTACCGTTAACTACGTGATTTATTAAAAAGCCATCTATAATTATAGACGGCTTTTTTAACTATAATTTTATTTTCTAACTATTTTCTTGGAAACAGATCCTGCTGTTGTAATGATATCTAAAAGATATAAGCCTGAAGACAAATTAGAAACATCCAATCGTGATGTATTTGCATTTTTTAAAACTAAGTTACCAAGTACATCGAATAATTTCATTGAAACTACTTCTATATTTGATGGCATCTTGACGGTAACGATATCGTTTGTAGGATTTGGATAAACTGATAATTGTGATAAAATATGATCATTAACTGATAACGCTTCACAAGTAGCTCCAAAATATAAATTTCCAACTAACTCACCACTATCTTGCTCACCCTGAATTTCAATTTTTGAAATTGGTTCGTCTGCTATCATTCCAAAAAACACTTGAAGATTTGTTGGAACATCCCACTGGATAGTTTCTATTAAATCTCCTGTTTCTCCATAAACTCGAATATCGGTTAATGGAGCATTATTTTCCCATAAATCCATTGCAATTGCATGAACGCTAGGCGTAAATTCGATAATTGTATACTCAGCAAAAGTTATTGCTCCAGCTAGAGGGTCTGCATTTCCAATTGCACCTGCTGGTATACTTACTGTATTAGATCCATTTGAAGCAGAAATTTGAAATCCAATTTCAAGTTCTCCTGGATCATAACAACCATCACCTGCGTTACTCATGGTAAGACCACAATCGAAAATTTCTATTGGACCTCCGAGAAAATCTTCGTAAGTGACTGTTGGTTCTGAACAATTCTCTTCCAATCCAATATCAAAAAGCACTTTAGCAACATACGTTGCAATGATACCTTGAGAACTATTATTTATAACAGTGGCGGTTTCACTATTATACTCATTCGTTTGGTTTTGATTGGATAATTCTAGATAAGACTGCGGTTGTTGAGCAAACATTATACCTCCCACAAAAATAAAAAATAACGTAATTTTTCTCATAATTTAAAGATTTTTAACAGGTTAATAATCTTCAATATAATCAATTTATTTTAGAAGCCACCTCACACTATCCCCATTTTCAATTCCCCAGCGATCAGAAAGTCCAGCTTTAATTTCTAACACATATAAAACAGGTTCCCCTGAGGGTAACGAATTTTTATCATATGGGATAGTATTTTTTTGAATACTCACTACTTTTTTTTTCTTATTGATGTAAATAATATCCAATGAAAACTCTGTATTTTTCATGTAAAACGATCGAGGTTGCTCTTCCTGAAATATAAATAACATTCCTTGGTGCTCCTCCATCGACTTACGATACATTAAACCCGTTTGAGTTTCATAATCGGTTCGAGCAATTTCAATATCTAAGGTTTTAAATATGGAATCATTTGTTTTTCTCAGAGTTAATTCACCTTCTTTCGAAAAATTGATTTCTTTCGTAATAGATATTGATTTTTTCACCTTTTGGTCACAGGATTGAACCCCACTCAAAAAAAAGAATAAAAAAATTATAACCAGCCCCTTATAAATCATTAACAGGTCGTTTAGAAGATGAACTCATTAGATAGATTCCCATTAATATAAAAGGTATACTTAACCACTGCCCTGTATTTAAAATCCATTCAGCTCTGTTATCTACTTGAGCTTCTTTTACAAATTCAACAAAAAATCTGACAGTCCAAAGCAGTACTAAAAAAGTACCGAGTAAATACCCCATTTGGTTTCTCTTATCTGTTTTCCAATACAAATAATAAAGTATAGCGAATACAAAAACATAGCAAAACGATTCATATAATTGAGCAGGGTGTCTGGGAAAATCTTCTCCTAGTTGTGTAAAAACAACTCCAAAATCACTATTAGTTGCTTTTCCAATAATTTCAGAATTGATAAAATTTCCGATTCGAACAAATACAGCACCACTTGCAACGGCTATAACGATTCTGTCCAGTATCCACAATATTGGCTTTTTTAATACTTTTTTACTGTAAAAGTACATGGCAGTAATAATACCTATTGCAGCTCCGTGGCTTGCTAAGCCCCTAAAACCAGTAAATTGAAACCCATTTTTAAAGCTAAAAGGGAGAAAAACCGAAAAGAAATCATCTTTTAGCAACTCTGGTTGATAAAAAAATACGTGACCCAACCGAGCTCCAATAAGAGTAGCTACCACCACATAGATAAAAAGACTGTCCAACCTATCGTCGGGTTGACCTTCATTTTTAAAAATTTTTTTTGTTAAAAACCAACCAATTGAAAAGGCAATTACAAACATTAAACTGTAATACCTTATGATAAAAAAACCTAAATCTATTCCAGGTGACGGATCCCAAACAAAACTTAATATTTGCATAAACTATTCTCTATAAATTAAAAAGTAAATATATGAAAGGTATTCCTTTATTTAGTTACTTTTCTTTTTTTTCAGGTACTGGATCAAAACCAGAGCCTCCCCATGGATGACAAGACCCAATACGCTTTATTGCTAACCAACCTCCTTTTAATAGGCCATGAATTTTTAGGGCTTTAATAGTATAATGAGAACAGGTAGGATCGTATCTGCATGTGGCGGGTAGTAGCGGCGAAATTAATTGTTGATATCCCTTAACTATTAGGATAAAGGGGACAATTTGAATTTTTTTTAAATAAAATTTAATATTATTCATTGTAGGTAATTGACCTCAATAGTTAGTTGAGAGAAAAAGAAGTACCGTCTTTACCGTCTTTTAAATTTATTCCAGCAGCTTTTAATTGATCCCTTATCAAATCGCTTGTTGTAAAATCTTTATTAATTCTAGCTTGATTTCTCAATTTAATCAAAATAGCGACGGCTCCCTCTAACTTAGAATCATCAGTTGTGTTTGCAATTAAATTTTCTTGTAAACCCAACACATCAAAAATAAATAGTTTCATGGTATCCTGAAGAATCGTGATTGCGTTTTGGTCGAGTTTAATATTTCCTTCTTGAGCTGAATTGATAATTTTTACCGCTTCGAATAGCTGAGCGATTAAAATTGGACTGTTAAAATCGTCATTCATTGCGTCATAGCAAGATTGTTTCCAAGCTGTTGGATCAAAATCACATTCATCTGAAATCGAAATTTCAGAAAGCATTTTAAAAGCCTCCATCATTTTGTTAAAACCCTTTTCTGAGGCTATCAAAGCATTATTTGAAAAATCAAGAATACTCCTATAATTTGCTTGATACATAAAAAACTTAGTAACTGTAGGTGAAAAAGCTTTACTTAATATAGAATTATTGCCAGAAAATATTTCATGGGGTAAAATGTTATTACCCGTTGATTTTGCCATTTTTTTACCATTGAGAGTCAACATATTAGCATGCATCCAATAATTTACTGGATTTGTTTTTAAAGCGGCTTCAGATTGAGCAATTTCACACTCGTGATGTGGAAATTTTAGATCCATACCTCCCCCATGTATATCGAATTGTTTGCCTAAATATTTTGTACTCATTGCAGTACATTCCAAATGCCATCCTGGAAAACCTTGACTCCAAGGAGAAAGCCAACGCATAATGTGTTCCGGTTCAGCTTTTTTCCATAATGCAAAATCTTGTGGGTTTTTTTTGTCGGATTGAGCAGCTAAATCACGAGTATTTGCAACCATATCCTGTAAATTCCTTCCACTTAGCTTACCGTACGAATTGGTTTCGTTAAACTTATGTACATCAAAGTAAACCGACCCATTTACGACATAAGCAAAGCCTTCAAATATAATTTTTTCAATAATTTCTATTTGCTCAATGATATGCCCTGTGGCAGTAGGTTCAATACTGGGTGGCAATGCATTAAATAAGGACATAGTCTCGTGAAAATCTACAGTATATCTTTGTACAATTTCCATAGGCTCCACCATTTCAATTCTTGCTTTTTTTGCTATTCGATCTTCTCCACTATCGGCATCATTTTCTAGATGACCTGCATCGGTTATATTTCGGACGTATCTTACTTTATAACCTAGATGTTTTAAATATCTAAAAATCAAATCAAAAGACAAAAAAGTACGACAATTCCCTAAATGAACATTACTGTATACCGTTGGCCCACAGACATACATTCCAATGCTACCATCATTTATTGGTTTAAATTTTTCCTTGGTCTTAGAAATAGAATTATAAATAACCAATTCTTGTTGCTCGAAAAGTTTCATTTATGATAGGGATTCATTTATTTTTCTCATACCTAAATATAAGCTTATTATATACGTTTATCTTCTATATTAAATTTTATATAGTCTAAAAATTCTCTTTTAATTTCTGTATTTTTAAATTGACCACCGTATTCACTGGTAACAGTACTACTATCGATATCTCTTATTCCTCTCGAATTTACACACAAGTGTTTAGCATCAATAACACAAGCTACATCATCTGTATTTAATATTATTTGTAGTTCTTTAACTATCTGTATAGTTAACCGTTCTTGCACTTGAGGTCTTTTAGCAAAATAGTCAACGATTCTATTCATTTTTGATAAGCCTACCACCGTTCCATTCGAGATGTATGCAATATGAGCTTTCCCTACAATGGGTAGTAGGTGGTGCTCGCAGGTAGAATACAAGGTGATATTTTTCTCTACTAACATCTCACCATAATTATATTTATTTTCGAAAGTTGAGGCTTGTGGTTTTTTTTCGGGACTCAATCCTCCAAATATTTCATTAACAAACATTTTAGCAACTCTTTTTGGAGTTCCTTTTAAACTATCGTCCGTCAAATCCATTCCTAACGTATTGAGGATATTTTTTACATCAGCTTGTATAGCATCAATTTTTTCCAAATCAGTCAATAAAAAAGCATCTTTTCTAATTGGATTGTCTGCAGAAGTTGCAATATGGTCATCACCAAGAGCGTCAGTTAATTTGTTATGATTGTCTAATTTCATGATTATTTTTAAAAATATAATTCGCAAAGATACAAATTGAATAATTTTTATTGTGAACAAAAATTATTTTTTGAATAATTGAAATTGAAATATATCATAAAATTTCCTTAATTTCCCAAAAAAAAAAAAATGAAAAGAAAATTATTTATTCTATTCACTCTTATTTCTTTTTTTATTGTAGGAAAAAGTTACTCACAAGGCGGCACCTGTGCTGCAATGGATCCATTTTGTGCAGGTGATCAAGCCTTAATTTTTCCAAATTGTAATAATACCGAACCTACCTGTAACGCAAATTCTGAGACAGGACCTGATTATGGCTGTTTATTTACACAACCCTATCCTGCTTGGTTTTATCTTCAAATAGATCAAACTGGTACATTAGAATTTGATATTATTCAAAATACCTCTTTTGATGTAGATGGTAACCCTACCGGAACAGGTTTAGATGTCGATTTTATTGCATGGGGACCATTTGCTGAAGGTGATAATTTATGTGATTTTACGGAATTACAAGCTTTTAATGAAATTGACTGTAGCTACTCTATTGATAATGTTGAAAATTTTACCATTCCAAATGGTCAACCCGGAGAAGTTTATGTTTTACTGATAACTAATTATAGTGACGATCCAGGGTTTATTCAATTAGTGCAAACAAATACAGGAGATACTGGAGCTGGAGATACGGATTGTTCCATTATTAGTTCAACAGAGGGATGCGAAGGAGATACCATTACTTTAGATGGAACCACAGCAGGTGCGACCAATTATATATGGGAATATGATGATGGTCTTGGTGGAGGATTTATTGAAATATTTAATGGCATTGGCTTTCCTACGATCGATGTTACAAATTCTGGAATTTACCAAGTAACTGTTGCCCCAACTAATATTACCATTCCTTTTGATATTATTTTCCATCCAAATCCAATTGTTGATACTCCCCCCGATAATCTTTTTCAATGTGATGATGGAACCAATACCGGTGTTTTTGATCTTACAATTAATACTCCCATTGTTTTAGGTCCACAAAATGCTGCTGATTTTGAAGTTAAATATTATGAAACTTTTGCAGGAAGTGATACTGATACAGGGGAGATAATAAATCCAACTGCTTTCCCTATCGGAATGCCTCCGCAACAGACCATCTTTTTAAGAATACAAGATATTGCATCGGGAACTTGTTACAGTCTAGATGATTTTATAATTGATTTTTCACCAGTAACCACAGGAACAATGACCGAAGACAGAATTTGTGATGCTGACGGAGATGGTGTGGTAGAAATAGATTTATCGTTTAGGAAAGATGCTGAAGCTTTAGGCACTCAAAATCCTTTAGACTATACTGTTACTTACCATAGTTCTCAAATAGATGCTGATGCTGGAACTCCATTTCTTCCTAATCCCTATCCAGCAAATGATGGAGATCAAATCTTCGTAAGAGTTCAAAATAATGCATTTTCTACCTGTTTTGATACAACTGAAAGTTTCTTTATAAACTTAGCTGCTCCAGAAATAGATAGTCCTGCGATAGACATTTCACAATGTAATAATGAAATTTTTGATCTTACGATTAATACTCCCATTGTTTTGGGGACACCTCCACCACCTGACCAACTCGTTTCTTACCACAATAATCCAACAGATGCGGATACTGGTGAAAACCCTATCCCTACTCCTGACAACTATACAATCACAGGAAACGAAGAAGAAATTTTTGTTCGTATAGAAGAATCAATTGAAGACATTACATTCCAAGAAGATTTTGGTACGGGACTAGGCAGAGTAACTCATCCTTTTACAATTTACAATTTTAATCCTGCCACCACATTAAATGCTGGAGAATATGCTGTTACCAATATTTCGACTGGACTCAATGGTGGCTGGCATCAAGCAATGGAGGACTTCACTCCTGGTGATATCGACGGCAGAATGATTGTCTTTGATGCTACTGATGGGCTTGATGAACTTTACAGAAGAGAAATAACAGTAACTCCAAATACCGAATATCGTTTTGAATTTGCAATGACTACCATGTACGATGTTGACACTGGTATTTGTCCTGGAACAGGTATAGATTCTAGAATTGTCTTTGAGGTTGAAGATGCTACGGGTGCAATTCTTGCAACCAATACAACTGGAAATGTAGTCAACGAATCCAATCCTAATTGGATTATTTATTCGCTTAACTTTAATAGTGGAACCAATACAAATGTAGAGATTGTTCTGAATAATGATATCACTGGGGCGTGTGGAAATGATCTTGCCATTGATGATATTAAAATTATCAGTCAGGAACATTGTTTTGTAACTGATTCATTTGACATCAAATACGCTCCTGTATCCATAGAACTTTTAACAGACGAAGAGTTTTGCGATGATGATACCGATGGGATTTTAGAAGTTAACTTACCCGATTTAAAAGATCTAGAGGCCTTAGGTTTATTAGATCCGCTACTTTATACCGTTACTTATCACAATTCACAACCAGATGCTGATGCTGGAACCCCTATTCTTGCGAATCCTTATCCAGTGACTGGTCCTTCCGAAGAAATTTTTGTCAGAATAGAAAACAACGCACTAATAGCTGAAAATCCTACGGATTGTTTTGTAACCGACAGCTTTGAATTATTTGTGTACCCACTAGTTGAAGCAATTGAACCACAACCCTTTATTCTTTGTGACGAATTTCCAAATGATGGTTTTGCAGAGTTTGATCTGTCAATTGATAATGATGGTGATGGTTTTCCTGATTTGTGGAACGAAATTACCGGAGGAGACCCTAATTTAGTAGTGACTTATCACGAGTTGTTGACAGATGCAGAGACTGGACTAAATCCTATAGATACTGCTACTCCATTTATTAATACCACACTTAGCTATCAAATTATATATCCAAGAGTAGAAAGTATTAGTAATGCTATTTGTTTTGATGTTACTGAACTTGTATTACAAGTTGACGAGGCTCCTGCGCTTACAGATCCAATATCGGATTTTTTCATTTGTGATGGTCCTCTTGATGGTCCTCTTGACGTCGGGATTGAGAATTTTGATTTATTATCAAAAGACGCAGAGATTTTAAATACCCAAATTGGGATTACCCTTTCTTATTTTGAAACAGAACCTGAAGCTATTGCAGGTACTCTACCAATAACAAATCCTGCTGCTTACGAAAATACAAGCAACCCTCAGACAGTTTGGGTACGAGCGGACAATTCAGCGGGTTGTGTAACTGTACTTAGTTTTGATCTGGTAGTTGGAAGTATCCCAGTTTATTCACCTGTTCCTAGCTACAACCTTTGTGATAATAATAATGATGGTGTTGCTGAGTTTGAATTAAACTCTCAAAATACGGAAATTACTGGTGGAGATCCATTTTTAAGCGTGTCTTATCATTTGGATCAACCAGCTGCAGATACGGGTGCTAATCCGTTAACAAGCCCTTATACAAACGTTTCAAATCCAATACAAATTATTTTTGTGAGGGTAGAAAGTGTGATTACGGGATGTTATACAACCTTTCCAATGGAACTTACAGTCGTTCCACCACCAGCAATTTTTCCTCCCGACCCTATAGAGTATTGTGATCCAGACAACGATGGATTTGGGGTTTTCACCTTAACCGATGCCAACAGTCAGGTTACTGGTGGGATACCGACAGGAAAT
>Ga0206131_10004163_pt1 | contig 16076 bp, 9 predicted proteins | sample Helgoland_Spring_FD_148636 | JGI IMG/M metagenome (GOLD analysis project Ga0206131, IMG submission 148636) | Pelagic subsurface seawater microbial communities from Kabeltonne, Helgoland, North Sea - Helgoland_Spring_Bloom_20160517_1 | ecosystem: Environmental > Aquatic > Marine > Epipelagic ...
CTCGCTGTTGCTTTTCGCTCGGATCAAATGTCGTCTACGTGTGTAGAGTGGGGAGAAATTTTTTTTCCAACCTCCCCCTTTGCCTTCCAAACTGAGCCGAAGTTTCTCCATTGCATAAAAAGAAGACAAAATGAAGAGACGAAATGTTCGGACGGAGGGCCAAACGTCTTCCGATCAAATGTTCAGAAGCAGCAATGGCAACAAGAACTTTGTTGTTAAGGCGATAGCTTCTTTGGACGCGTATCCCAAAGTGAAGGAGGATTACGCCCGAGGATCGACTTTAGGCGCTGCAATCACCTTAATCTGTTTCCTCGCCTGCTTGTGCTTGTTTTTCAGCGAATACCGAACGCATCTGGTGAGCAAAATAGAGAGCGAGCTGGATGTCGACACCATGGGAGTGAATAAATTTGAATCGAACGCCGAGCGGTTACACGTGTACGTGGATGTAACATTTCACAGTTTGGCGTGTGAGTTGATTACTCTAGATAGTTTAGACGCGGCGGGAGAAGTCCATCACGACGTCCACGACGGACACATCACGAAGCGGCGTTTGGACCGAGACGGAAAACCAATACCACGACGCGATTCATCTGCGAAAGACGACGTCGCGGTTACTCGCGAAAAACCAAACAAACACAAACACATAGAAAAGTTAGTTCGGGAGAAGGAAAAGGAGGAGGAAGGAAAGAAGAACGAAGGAGAACAAGAACAAGAACAACAAGAACAAAATCACGAACAACACGACGAAAAGAGACGTAAGCTTCAGAACACGGCGTTGGCTGGTTTTGGAGGCGGATTCTTTGATATCAACGCTTTAATTCACGAGCAGTTTCCAAACGGACTCGAAGAGGCGTTTAAGAACAAAAACAAGGAAGGATGTGAAGTGATGGGATATTTGGAAGTCAATCGCGTTCCAGGATCTTTTTCAATATCGCCAGGAAAGTCTTTGCAAATCGGCATGTCTCATATTCAATTGAATGTCGTCTCCCATTTGAACATGTCTCATACCATTAATAGACTCGCATTCGGTGAAGCATTTCCGGGGGCTCTGAATCTGTTGGATAAGAATACAAGATATTTACCTCCCAACGCCGTCCATCAGTACTTTCTCAAAGTCGTTCCGACTTCGTTCGCTCGACTGAAAGATACCACTTTGGCGACGAACCAGTACAGCGTAACTGAGAGTTCATCGTCCGCGAAACAAAGTTTCTTTGGCATGGGTAGCAGTGGAAAACCGTCAGGAATATATTTCCATTACGAACTGAGTCCTATTCGAATAGACTTCAAGGAGAGGAGAAATAGTTTTGGAGAATTCATGCTGAGCGTGTGCTCGATAATTGGCGGAGTGGCAACATCATCTGGAATCCTTCACAAGCTCATCGTATTCATTCAAACCCGAGCGCGAAGTAAAAAATAGAGAACAGAACAGAACAAGCCTTTCGTTATTTCCATTATTGTTATTATTGATATTAGTATATAGTACCATGGTAGTTATTCAATAAAATTTGATGCACTTAAAGATAGACAATAACGCAACTTTACTTTCGCGGTGCGATTGTTTCCGGATGTTCCGGGTTGAATACCGTCATTGGCGTATGCTCAGCGTTATACCCGTCAAGCCGCAACTTTTGAACGTAAAATTCTGGAAACTTTTTTTCGATTTCGTTTCGAGTATCTTCGACTCTCTCCGTTGCATCGGAAATATACAGCGGCTCACGGAATTTGATGTTTAGCCATGGCGTCGGATCTAAGCGACCATCGATCATGCGCTTCAGAAATTCGGACCATTTTCCAGAGCCGAGGTTCAAATCGATTTCGTCACGAACCATTTGAGTCATAGATATTCGTTGATATCCGCGAACAGTGCCAAGATCGATCCAATCAGTTTCTTCCGCGCTTCCTATAATTTGTAACCAATGTTTGATATTTCCCGCACCTACGACTTCACCAACTCTTCGTTCCAGATCTCTGCTCACGAGTATTTCCAGCGACTCGTCGCTTCTGACTCTCTGCCCAGCGGCAACTGAGATTTCCAAAGCAACGTGCTCAGCACACAACCCATGCTCGTGTCTCCACCAACCCGATGGAATGTAAAGGATGTCTCCTGGTTCGAGTATGCAAGTCATCCCTCGCACGCCAGAAAAGTTCGGAAACTGTCCGTCGTTCACGTCGTCCAAATCAACCATGCTAAATTTGTCGTACGGATGGGCAATCGGGTACGGGTACATGCCCTTGTAAGTTTGATCTGGATTTATCAGGAGAATTCGTCTGCGACCGTGGATCTGAACTATGAACGAGTCTTCGAGACTATAACGGGAAGGACGAAGACTGTCTCGACAACCCGCCGACAGCTTCATAGAGAGAATCGAACCAAAGCGTTGAAAGCTCAGTAAACTCTGGAACCATTTCCAATCGAATAAACTTTCTAAATCTCCTATGGCTAATGGTCCAATTTTTGAATCAAAGATACCTTTCTCCATCACGTTGGAGGAAGACATCGTTTTTCTCGAGATTGAATCTTTCGTAAGAACGCTCTCGAAATAAATTGACTTATCTTTCCACGCACGCGCACACTGAACAAACTCGTGGAAAGTACAATCGAGCGACTGTGTTTCTGGTTCTCTGACGTAATAATCCGAGCCGAGGATATTTTTTGATTCATCGTGCTCGATGAATCTGTGTTTATCCGAGGGGCAAACGAAACATTTCCACGTATGCGTGGGCGCGCCGTTTCCTCCATCATCTGGTACACCCAGGATTTTAGCGAGGTGATCGAAATTCCACACCTGAGCAAGTCCGATTTTCGAATCGGCGTTGAACTTTGCGTCGAGCTTTCCAACGACTCCAGAATTTCTCAGCAACACTGGTTCACCGCGTAACATTGCGTCCATAACTTTGTTCTTTCTCCGAATATCTCGCGCGTTCAAATCGCACCGGGAAATGACGCAACTTGTTCTTGTTTCTTCTTTTTCTTTTTCGAGATCGCATGCGAAAGATATGTTTGTGAGATCAGAAAGAAGAGATTTTGGAAATCTGAGAGGAGGATCGGTCGCCACAGCGCCGAGCTCGAAATCTTCGTGAGAAACGTCGTTGATCCGCAGAGGAGGAACAATGGCTGCTGCTATGGTATCAATTCCTCTCTCGATTTGCGCTTTGCGCGGTTGCAAGATCCCGTTTCCGAATTTATTCGACGTCGTCCTCTTCTCGTTGAGTTTTTTGGAACGAATTTGATTCCGCAACAAACTCTCTAAATCGTTCTCGCTTTTCTCATCATCATCATCGCCATTATTATTCGTTGTTGTTGCTGTCATTTGAGTTACTCCAGTAGGAGTTGGAGGAATGCAACAGGTTTTCAACCCTCTTCTTCTTTACTTCCAGTTAGTTCACTTCTACAACAATGCGGAAAAGAAAAGAAAGAGTTTCAGAGGAAAAACGCCTGCTTTTTTTTTGGGCGTTTTTTTCAGAAGAAGAGAGACTGCTTTTCAACGACAGAGTTTGAACCAATTTTTTGCAGAACAAAAAAGAGCTGTTCTTTCTGTTTGGGAGCCGACGAGCCGCCACTACGTACTCGTAAAATGCAAAAAGAAAAAGAATTCACCACACGCACGACGCGCGGACAAAGAGAAAATATTTATTAAAACAATAATGAGCGACGACGAGGAGAGGAAGAAGAAGAAGTTTAAGAAGGAGAAGAAGAAAGAGAAGAAAGAAAAGAAGAGAAAAGAGCGGGAGGAAGAGAAGGAGAAGAGTAAGAAGAGTAAAAAGAAGAACAAAGTGGTGAAAGAAGACGAGGAAGGAGAAACGACGACAAATGCCAAAATCGTTGGCGATTTCGGCTTGGCAAAGAGCGGTGCCCCGTTCAAGAAGAAGTTCTACGAGCCTTCTGAATCTATTCTTCGTTTATCCGAGAAAGATGTCAAGGAACGACGCGATTCTTTGGCGATTACCATAGAAAATGACGGCAAGAAATATAATTTTACGCCGCTCGCTACGTTTCAAGAGGCTGGGTTTCCAAAGGAAATTTTAGCTGTCTGCAAAAATTTCCAAAAACCTTCTCCCATTCAAGCGCAATCGTGGCCAATCATCATGTCTGGCCACGACATGGTTGGAATTGCCGCGACTGGGTCTGGCAAGACTTTAGCCTTTGGATTGCCAGCTTTGACACAAATCAAAGCACAGCCACCGTGTAAACCTGGGCAACCAGCGTGCCTCGTTCTCGCTCCTACTAGAGAACTCGCACAACAAACAGCGAAGGTTTTTGACGACGCTGGAGATGCGACGGGTATAAAATGCGTGTGTGTGTACGGCGGAGGACCAAAATATTTACAGAAACAAGAGATGAAACAGAGCGGTTTTGCCGTAATCGTCGCAACACCCGGGCGCTTGCGAGATTTCATGAACGACGGAGACGTACGTTTAGATAGAGTTACGATCTTAATTTTAGATGAAGCAGATCGAATGTTAGATTTAGGCTTTGAGCCTGAGATTCGAGCCATTGCAGGAGCAACGAGAGCAGACAGGCAGACGGTAATGTTTAGTGCTACTTGGCCGAACTCTGTCCAAGGATTGGCGGCTGAGTTCATGACGAATCCCATCAAGTGCAGAATAGGTGCGGAAGGTTTGAAAGCCTCTCACAGCATCAAACAAATCGTTGAAGTCGTAGAGCCGCACGAAAAAGATCAGCACTTACACCGTCTTTTGAATAAGTACTTAGGTTCGGAAAAAGTTACGCCGCGTTGCCTGGTTTTTGCGCTGTATAAGAAAGAGTGTGCCCGAGTCCATGATTTACTGCGGAGAAACTGGAAATCTGCATCTATTCATGGCGACATGTCCCAGCATGACAGGGAGCAATCTGTTGCTTCATTTAAAAGTGGAAAAACTCCAATATTAGTTGCCACTGACGTTGCTGCTCGAGGATTGGACATACCGGGTGTCGAATATGTGATTAACTATACTTTTCCGTTAACCACGGAAGACTATGTACATCGAATCGGGAGAACTGGGCGCGCTGGGGCGACTGGTGTCGCGCACACACTATTCACCGTACACGACAAATCGAGGGCCGGAGAACTAGCAAACGTTCTTCGAGAAGCTGGTGAAACAGTTCCTGAGAGTTTATCAAAATTTGGGACACACGTTAAGAAGAAAGAATCTAAATTATATGGCGCACATTTCAAAGATATTGACATGAGTGCAAAAGCGACGAAAATTACTTTTGATTGATTTTATTACCCCAACGCCGACGACGTTAGGGGCTAGGATAAACAGCTACGTAGATTATTTGTCTTATTCAATACTAAAACTACTATCACGCTATTTCGCTAAGTCAAATTCTTTGAGTAAATGGGATGAATTAGGGTAGACGCCTCCATCAAATGATTTTTCCAGAGTGTTTGGACCCAAGACATTTTCTAATATGTGGGCTGGATCACGACTTCCACCGTATTTTAGCATCTTATCCCGCAGTATCGTGCACCCTCCTTGTCCAATTTTATCGTTTGTGAACTCTTGTTGCCATATCTTTGCAGATAAACACTTCGCATATAAATAGCTGTAATATGATGATCCATAGCCAACGGTGTGACCGAACCGAAGTTCCCACGACGTCCCAGGCTCGCTCGGGATGAAGCTATGTTCGGATTGAATCTCCGAAGCTAGTTTACTTATTTCCGACGAATTCTCCACATCTATTTGATTACTATGAAGCTCAAGATCGAGTAAGGCGTAAACAATCTGTTGCTGTAAATCCATAGCCGCGAAAGCACGCTTTGATTGCTTCAGTTTTCTCAAGAGTGCAGCCGGTATCGCTTCGCCAGTTTGATAGTGGCGCCCCAAAAAATGAAGCGCGTTTGCGTCCCACGCAAAGTATTCAAACACATGGCTGGGAACCTCAACATAATCCATAGCACCTCTCGTTCCAGAAAGATGCTGAAATTCCGTATCAGACAGGACAGAATGCATTGCGTGGCCAAATTCGTGCAAGAATGTTTCGAGCTCTTGGTGTGTCAATAAAGTTTCTCGTGAGAAAGATTTTGCAGCAAAGTTGCAGACCAAGGCAACAGAAGCTGTTTGACGGGTTCCACCGCTTTTTTGCCGATGCCCACATCTAATAACAAAATGCGCCGCGTGGGGAAACTTTCCTTGCCTTGGAATGAGATCTAAATATATAATCCCTTCTGTATCAGTCCCTGGCACAGTGACTCGAAGTTTTTTTATTGCCTCGCCACACCACGATTCCCCCGGAATCAGACTATCTACTGCAATTTCTACGCCTAGAACTTTCCCGAAGAACTCATTCATACCCTTAAGGACACCATCGAGAGGAAAATACTGTGCTACAGTGTTTATGTCTGGATAATCATCCTTTGCTCGCATTTGTCGCATCAAGTGTAGAACATCCCAGCCACGAATTTTTTCTTCTCTTCCTCCACTTGCATTCTGCTTTTGTAGTTTTTCCAACATTTTAAATTCTCCTTCTGCTATGTCCCTTACCTGCGAGCTCAAATCTCTCAAAAACACTTTCGCACCGTTTGGCGTCTTCGATAACATAGAAGCCGTCATAAAATCCGCGTGAGAGGGAAACCCGAGAATCTCAGCGGCATCGTTTCGTGACTTTATTAAGTTACTCAGCGCCAGTCTGTTTCCTTCCGGACTTGAGTTTCCAGCTTCATACATTTGCCGCCGCACTTCACGATTATCGCACGCGCGCAGAATAGAATTCATAGTATTTTGATCCGCTGGAATTAGAGTTTGATTTCCTTTTTTACTACCAGAATGAATCCATGTCGGTATCGCTTCAAGCTCCTCGCGTTTTTTCAACTCAACATGTCTGATTTGTCGCGGATCTATCAAGTTCTGCTGGAATTGGAAGCCATGTCGCAACGCGTCGTCTGAATGTACCTCTAGCCTTTTTCGTTTTTCATCCGTTAAATGAATACCGCCTCGTTCAAAGTCTTGTCTAAGCGTTTGAGCAACCCTTCGTAACTCCTCCGTTTGTGACTCGTCTTCTTCTATCTTTGCGTCAACAAGACTTTGGTATAAGTCCACGTTTCCATTCAAAGTTTGCACAAAATTTTGCAATTTCAAGTACGTTCTTTCGGCAGCCTGTACGAATTCTCGATCAGGATGTGTATTGCGGCACAGTTCGGCAACATCTACGACCGCGCATATGGTGTCCGAAATCTCATCCAGTTGATGGACGATATTTTTTTCTCCCCACGTTGCGATTCTTTCTTCAACAACGCCAGCGGCCACCGTAGTATTACTGCGGTGCTTCCGAAGAACCTTTTTCTCTTGCTTTCCTTTAATATCACTGATGATATCGTTTACTCTATCAATGACATCTGCGGCCAATCGCTCGAAATCCTTTGGTGCATGTAAGCCAACTAAGCCGTACACTCCACTTTTCTTTCGTTCGTTATTAGAATTACGAAGCTTCTGCTCTTGCTGAGGATGGTAAAGTCGAGAAAAAGAAGAAGAAAAAGAACGCGACAAAGAGGAAAAAGAGATGGATGAAAGAGATCGCCAGTTACTTCGATGACGATATCGATTCATGTTTCCTTCTTCTTTCTGTTGCAAGTATTTTTAAAGAACAACAACAACATTTTTGTTTGTGTGTTTACACGCAGTTTTGTTTTGAAGAACTTTCTTTCAAGGGATGAAAATCGCTAAATCGCTAATTTGGCTACTGTGCGTGAAACTTTACGAGCCAATCACTGTCGGCTATTCTAGATCTCCGACAAACTAATCCAATCGCGTGTGCTATTTCACGCGATTACTACCTAGTAAAATACAAATTGTCGTAGGACCTGAGAAGAGTATCGTTCCTCTCGGGAGAAAATGTTTTAGCCTCTTGAAAAGTTTGTTGCAACCAAAACATATCTTCGTCCAAAACGAACAAGCCAACGTTGAAAGAGGGAAGGGAAAGAGAAGACTTCGTAGCTAAAATCTCTGCGACGCACTCTCCAGCGAAGCAGTCTGGATAGTCGATGAACTCGTTTACGAATTCCATAGCAATCCCTCGCGAAACAAGAATCGGCCACAAGTCTTCATACAATCGCTTTCTTATAAATTTTCCTCTCTGAGAAACTCTGATGACAGCCTTCATCAAGTTCAGATGCACAGTTTTGTGATAATGCAGTCGAAACGACTGCACGAGGTGTGGCCAAAGATTGTGCACTAATGGCAGCACATTTTCTTCTTTTGTTGAAAAAATATTCAATAAAGCCTTCGCAATAATCTCCGCCGCGAGCGAACGGACTTTGAACTCAGTGCTCTCCAACAGTGCAGAACTGTACAAAAGTATATCCCGAGCAATAGACGTGTTGTCACTTTTGCAAACGAATAAAACCTGTTTGAAACAGTTCAATAAGACAACAGCGTGTTCCGAAAATAACTTTCTACTGCTCTTTGTTACTTTCAAAGTTTGTTGCAGAGATACGCTCAAAGGTTCCTCGATGAGTGAATCGATTGAATTGTTATTCTTGGAACTCAATCGCAATACCGTGCGGAATAACTGAGGAGCGCGCGGATATTCATCTAGATGTCGTAACTGGCGAACGAGTAGATCCACAACAAAATCACAGTTCTCAGAAATGAGTTCTACAGCACTGTCATAATTTGCGCTGGCGGCCACAGATTCCAGGGAACGTTGTGCAACTTCCGATGTGGTTTTATCACCGCCTTCGTCTGTAACACGACCGGAGTATTCTAAGAGCACGCGGAGCACTTTCGTCAAAAACGTCGTGTTTTTAATGTGATAAGGTCCGAGGGTTTCAGCGACGATGGCGAGTCCTTCAAGGAGTAATTCTTTCTGTTGTTGAAGTTCACGGTCATCGTTTGAGGAGAGCAAGTCCAATTTTGAGACGTACTCGTCAACAATCAAATTGAGCGCTACTTTTTTAGACGACACGTTTTCAGACGAAGTAGCGCCGCGTAAAATTTCGTTCGCAATAAAAACGTAGGTTGCAATCGCTTCATGCTGGAAACTCGATATTGACGTCACGACATCGTTTATTAAAAGCTCAAAAAATTTCGGATTCGCCACTGCGCCAATCTTTCTGAGAAGAATTTTACTCTGAGCACGCTGTGCTAACGCATGTACAAGCTCCCGTCTTGTTGACGTGCTCGACAAAAGTAAGTGCGAAGTTTCGTCTCCGCCTAATAAATCAATCGTTGCCAAAAGTCTCATTTCATTTTCTTGATAGAAAAAGCTAGAGTAGGATTTTGAAGTGGTAGAATCGAATCCTAAGTCGGCTTTCAATATGACTTTTATCATTTCAAGCGGGATGAGATTTTTCTCTTTCAAATGATCGATCTCACCTTTCGCGAACGCGGAGACTAATTCCCAGGAATCGTTCGATAAACTCAAAAGCGTTTCGAGTAGTATTCTTTGACTTTCGGGAAGGGTTTCTTTACAGTGTTCGAGAACTGTAGCGGAGAAAGCCGCGCAGGCTTTCCGCACCGTCGCGTGAGCGTGGTTCGCAAAGATTGGAATTGTAGAATTCAGAACAGAAGTCACCTTAGAAACGGTATCATCGAACCATTCTTTTGAATATTTGATCGTAAAAGGAGAAGCAGTAACGTTCAGTGATGGTAAATTTACCTCTTTACCTTGAATCCAATCTTCGCGATGTTGAGCATCCTCTGATAAAACGCAGCAAACAATCTCGCTCAAACAATATAAACACTGCTCGATTGCCAAGTCGTCTATCCACTCGTTTTTGCTGCTGTGTAATAATTTAACGATTGCGCTAACAATACCAGGTAAGAAAAACGCTAGCGTTGAAACCTTGTGTTTCACGAAGCGTATGAGCTCAAATACTACTTTCAAGGAGGACTGCCGAATCTTTTGATGGTTTGCGTTTGTTTTGCCGCCAGATGCCAACTCGAGCAAACTACTAAACGCGAATCCCAAGAACGACGAATCAATATCCATCGTCCTCGTACCGTTGCGAATAACATTCACCTCCTTCAAAAGTATTAAGATGGTGTCATTTGTTGCTAGCAGAAGTTCTTCCGTTTCTTTCACTTTGGGAACCTGGAGGAGTGAAATCAAGTTTTGTAACAGGAGATGTTTTTCCTCCTCCTCCTCCTCCTCCTTCTCAATAAAAGAAGCACGCGAGGACGACGTAACGTTCTTTCCGATGGACTTCAAAACGTTCTCTAGAACTCGTTTCCGCTGCGCCAGAGCTTTGTTGCTAATGTTACTCTTTTCGTTGCTGTAAAATTCTTGAAGCTCTGACTGTATGATAACAAGCGCGACATCGATATCAATTTGTTTCTCCTCGTTCAATTCTTCTTCTTCTTCTTCTTCTTCGTCTCCTCGTTGTCGTTGTTGTCCCGTGTAAAGAGAAGCACTCATGCCGCCCCTCTATCTCTGCGTAAAAGCACGTCTCTGCTCTCGCCGCGCATATTTCTCGATTTTTCCCTTGTTGTTTGTTGTTTCACGCGCGCGTAACGAACGAACGACAAAGGAATGAATGCGGAGGGAAAGCTTTGAGGACGACGAAAAAAGAAACGAAAAAAAGAAGAATTTGGAGCAGGAGAGGAGGAGAAAATTTTAGGTCACAGAAGAGAAAAAAGAAGTCACAGAAAAAGAAGAAGAAAAATGATGCGTTTGCGTAGCTCACGACACGTTTCTCTGTCAAGGACGCGCCAAGGACGCACAGTACACATATATTACACAACGCTTTCTCCTTTTTCCTCCTTCTACTTTCTCTCTCAATTCATCATATCAGTTGAACGGCGGCGATGGAAGGAATCTTTTCGCGAAGCTTTTGCGTGACCGCGACACGTACGGTCATGACTTTTGCAGCTGGTCCCGTAAGTTTCACCTTCACAATCGGTGCATCGACTTCGACCAGTTCGAGTTCTCCACCTCCTGTTCCGGCTAAGTACGGCCTTATTTCATCTAAAGTTGCTTCGATGTTTTCCTCCGTCAATTCTAATCCTTCCTCCTCGTCCACGAGTTGCATGACTTCCTGAATCTCTGGGATTTTTTCCATCAAGCGGCGCTCAATACCCATTCGCATTGTCACCGTGGAGCTCGGACAGCTTCCACAGGCGCCTTGCAATCTCAATTTAACCACTAATCCGTCTATTTCCACCAGCTCAACGTTTCCACCATCGGAGATTAAATACGGTCGAACTTCATCTAACACTTTTTCTACGTTATCGCCTGTCAACTCCAAGGTTTCGTTGATGGAAGAAGCGGGTTCTCCTGCGGCTCTCGTCGTCGTCGGCGAGGACGACGATTTCTTTCCTCCTCCAACTTTTATTCTTTGCAACACTAGCGATGATACTTTCTGATGTCGTCTGATGTGTTTGTGTTGGTGGTACGAAGTGCTCGCAGCGGCGGAGAGAAGGCCCCGGGATCCGCAAGGAGAAGAGGGCAACGTGGCCAAAGAGTTCATGAATTTTTTTCTTTTTTTGTGTCGTTTGTTGTGTGGGGCGTTGATTCGTTGTCCTTTTTTTGTATCGCAAAAGCTCCGTTGTGTGTGTCCCCCTTCTTATCAAAAAACACTCAAATTACCTCGTCAGAACTTCAGAAGAAGAGAGCGGATACAAAAAATGTTGCACACGTTTTGTGCTCGAGCCGCGAATCGGACGGTCGTCGTCGGCAAGAACGTCAGCAGCAGCAGCGGCGGAGGGAGAACAACATCGCGTTCAACAACAACGAGCAGCAGCAGCGCGGTTTGGGTGAGGGCGAGACAACGAAGAATTTCTCCGTCGTCTTGGTCGTCGAAAAAGGGGAGCACTTTGCGGCGGTTTTCGACGGCTGCCGCTCGCACGAGCACGACAAGCAACAACGGCGACGAGGAGAGCGAAACGAGGAAACAGTCCTCTCACAAGATAGCGCCCACGATATTACAAAACCGCTTGGTTCGACCCGAGCGCATCGCCGTGCAAAGAAACTTCTCCTCCTCTAATGCTGCTGCAGCAGGAGCGTCGCCTTCACCACCTCCCACGAATGCCGCAGAAGATAAAAACGAACAGACGACACAGACGCTAATGTTACACAACACGATGTCTAGAAAGAAAGAAATTTTCAAACCTCGCGCAGAGAATGGAAACAAAGTTCAAATGTATGTCTGCGGCGTAACTGTGTACGATTATTCGCACATCGGTCACGCTCGCGTATACGTAGCTTTTGATGTCTTGTATCGCACTTTACGACAGCTCGGGTACGACGTAACGTATTGCAGAAACTTCACGGATATAGATGACAAAATTATTAATCGTGCGAATGAATCCGGCACATCTTGCGAAGAGTTAACGGAAAAGTTTATTCAGGCGTTTCACGAAGATATGGAAGCACTTGGGTGTTTACGTCCGGACTTGGAACCCCGGGCAACGCAGCACGTTGGCGATATAATAGATTTAATCACGCGCCTAATCGAAAAGAACCACGCGTATGCAGTCGATGGTGATGTATACTTTTCGGTCGACTCTTTATCAAAGTATGGATCTTTATCTGGTAGAAATCAAGAAGATAATCGTGCGGGAGAGCGGGTTGTAGTTGACGGCAGGAAGAAAAACCCGGCAGACTTTGCTCTATGGAAAACAGCAAAGCCGAATGAACCTGTGTGGGAGTCTCCTTGGGGTAACGGACGTCCAGGATGGCACATTGAGTGCTCTGCTATGATAGAAAAACTTCTCGGCCCGGTAATTGATATTCACGGAGGAGGTCAAGATCTCGTGTTTCCACATCATGAAAATGAACTCGCTCAATCCAGTGCTGCCTGCGATTGCGAGATACACAAATCAGAAGATAAAAAATTTGTAAGATATTGGGTTCATAATGGTTTCGTGAAAGTTGATTCGGAGAAGATGTCGAAGTCGCTTGGAAACTTTTTTACCATCCGAGAAGTTTTGGCGCGATATCATCCAATGGTACTACGTTTCATGCTCTTGGGTGCTCATTATCGAGCGCCAATAAATTACACTCAAAAAGCTCTCGAGGAATCCTCTGATCGCTTGTACTATATTTATCAGACACTTTTGGATGCCCGCGCTGCTTTGGAGCTCAAAGACGAGGAATTTCGAGCTGAACTGGAGAATTCCAAGCTTAAATTATCTCCACTTGCAGCAGATGCTAAGAAGCTCGCAGAGGAAACAAAAGTCAGCGTTGCGCAAGCTTTATACGATGACTTAAATACGCCGCTCGCAATAGCTTCATTGTCGGGACCATTGAAAACTACGAATGATTTTTTGACGACGAAAGCGGGGAAAAAAGCCGTCGGTCGACTCTCTGCTTTGAGCTCCCTCGTGAGTGAGTTGGAAAACACTTTGTCGATTCTCGGTCTACCAACAGCTGTCGATAAGAGCACTTCTATTTTAGCAGAACTTAAAGCTCTGGCCCTCAAGCGAGCTGGATTAGAAGAGAAAGACTTAGAAGCGCTTATGGCACAAAGAGCTAACGCTCGCGCGGCAAAGAATTTCGAGGAATCCGATAGATTAAGAGAAGAATTAGCGTCGAAAGGAATCGGCTTGATGGATGGCGGTGGCGGCGACGATGCGTGGAGACCAATTGTTCCAGCTGAAATGTGATATTATTATTCTTATTATTCTTAGTTTACAACGCTATAAGAAAACAAAGTCTTCTATATCTTTCGCGAGCGTGCATTCTCCACTTTCATATTTCACGAGCGAGTTAGGGTCAAACGCGTTCAATGCCTGCAATAATCCATCGGGCTTTGTCCACGCGACGTGTCCCAAAGATGCCAACGTTTCCGCCAACTCTACCTGATGGTTATCCATCAAGGATTCATTCACGACGACTAGCGTAGGTTTTCCCAACGATAAGGACTCGAAAACACTACCAGCGCCGGCGTGTGAGATGACCAAAGACGCCTCCTTTAAAATGGCATCTAAAGAAGGAAGAAACTCGACGACTTGAACTTTAATAGCAGAGCTTCTTTCCGACGACGTTGAAGTAACTATGTGCTTCGGCACGTACGTGCCTCTTCCGCGTTGGATGGTGAGAGAATCGTACCCTCTTTCGATGAGCGTTTGGATCAATTCCTCCGAGTCCATGGCTTCAACGAGCGCATCGAACGATGTCGTGCCCACGGTGACAAACACACTCTTCTTCTTCTTCTTCTTCTTCATCTTCTTCTGTACGACATCTTCGGAGTTGTCCAGCTGCTTTTTTTCTTGTGTGCTTGCTTCTGTCTGTGGAGAAAAGTGCTGCAAAAAAAGCTGAACACCAAACAAAACAAAAAAAGAAAATCACCCTGCTTCCCTCCAATACCTCCTCTCTGCTGCGAGAGCGGTGCGCGGTTGCTCCCCTTTTAGACCACCTTCATGTCGTGGCAAACGACAGCGAATGACCGTCTTTCTGATTACAAAGAAAACGCGATGAAGAAAATGTCCGCCACGACCAGCAGAAGCGGCGGCAACGACGTCGAAGCGCGAGCGAGGAAAGAAAAAAACACAGAGGAAGATGGCAAAGTCGAATCGTTGTTGTTAAAAAATATGGCGCCGCCCCCGAACGAAGATGATGACGAGAACGATGCGGATGCAAACATCGTCGACAGATGTTGCAGAGTGATGAGGGGAGAGAGTTGTAAAAAGTTTGGGCTTTGCTGGCTTTTACTTCTTTTCTCCTTCTTCATGATTGGTTCGGTTCTTCTCTTTTGGGAAGATATGCACGCGAATAACAGAGCAGCGGTTGGCAGGCCTCTCGTAAGCGAAGCTGCAGACGAAAATGTGGCCGAGGAAGCCGAGGAATTCGGAACTTCGATAACAGAACTGGCAGAAGAACTAAAAGACGAAGCTTTAGAAGCAGAAGTAGTAGATCCCGCGGCGTTTCAAGGTAGCAACGATGACGCCCACTAACGCGCCTATGTTCGTTTCACGTGTACAAAAATTATTCTTATTCTTATTAAACTGCATTCGCTACATTCGACTTATGAGAAAGAGCTGAAGTGGAAACTGCACACAGGCGGCAACTAAAAACACGTAATTTGCTCCTTTCGACTGACTGTAACCGCCGGTTGAATTGTATCCACTACCGCCGTTATTTTGACTCGCCCGATTCCTGGCTTCGCTAAACGTTATTCTTTTCATCGTTTTGACTATAAATATAGAGCTCGCTAACGATCCCCACGCTATGGATGTCCAACCAAACCATCCTTTTATGCTTTTCGCAAACAATCCGCACGATGCGAGAAGAAAAGTATAACCAGTGTAACTCAATATGTCTAAGCTAGAAGCTGTGTTCCCGGCTCCGCAACTCCGAAGGGAAATCACAAGAAATAACCAGTGGCAAAACCACGCTAGGCTCGCCCACCACGCATGCTTCGCGACGGAATCCGGGGTGAAATTTGAAAAGATGAAGGATTGGCGGAAGCAGCAGAGTAAAACGTACGTCCAATACGAACAGAAAGGAATGAACAAGTCCGGGGCATGTACATCCGATCGAGGTGGCTTGTATCGCGTCCCAACGGAGTGAACGTTCTCGGAAACTCGCGCCCAGCTTCCACGAGCTAAGAAAGGGCACAATACGAGCCGTATTTTATGAAAGCAGTACGTTTCCGTAACGTCAAAGTACACACGAATGCCTTCGCTCGTGAAGTACCTTTGCATAAAATTTGAGCCGGAAGATACGAGCTTTTCTCCGTAAGCTCCTAAGCCGGCTCTGGCGAGAGAGTTTGGACTGGTTGGGAAGAATGTATTTTCTCCCACGCTGTTATTTCCCCAGTGCTGATTCGTAGGCACGTGATTACCTGGACTCATTTGTCCGTGTTGATAGTGTTGAAAGTTTTGTTGTTGTTGTTGTTGATGCTGCTTGAATGTAGTGAAAACAGAGAGAGAAGGTGAGTATCGTTGACGGACGATTTTCTTTTCCGCCAATACATAAATCAAGGCGCTCGTTTTCTTTTTTCGAATATAAATCAAAAAAGAGAATGTGCGCGCCGCGCGAGAGAGAGATGACGATACAACGTATTTACCATCACGGGAGGATTTTCCGCCGCGGGGGGCCACCCTCCGCCGCTCATCCCTCTCTTTTTTCCTTCGTCTTTTGCTCAATGAGTTCAAAAGAAAGAGAGGTGCTTTTTGAAGAGGATTCT
>Ga0206131_10004165_pt1 | contig 16075 bp, 14 predicted proteins | sample Helgoland_Spring_FD_148636 | JGI IMG/M metagenome (GOLD analysis project Ga0206131, IMG submission 148636) | Pelagic subsurface seawater microbial communities from Kabeltonne, Helgoland, North Sea - Helgoland_Spring_Bloom_20160517_1 | ecosystem: Environmental > Aquatic > Marine > Epipelagic ...
ATGCCGCAAGGTCTGAAGACTCTTTAAGGGCACTACAAAGAAGAAACCAAGTCTTGTTTCAATGGCTTAGAAATAGCGATAAAGGGAACCCTGCTTTAACCAATAAATTGAACCGCAGTACCTATGACTCATTAAAGCAGACACCCATAACTATCGATTATACGACGGTCGATCATAAAGAAGGGCTCGCACCGTACTTTAGAGAGAGCTTAAGAAAAGAAGTTAGCACACTACTAAAGAGCAAAAATAAAAACGGAATTTACAACTATGCCAAGAAAGATGGAGCGCCCTATAATATTTATCGAGATGGATTGAAAATATATACCACGCTTAACACCTCGTTACAAGAAAAAGCAGAAGCTGCAGTTGTTAAACATTTAAGTGGCTCTGACCCTCTCGATAAAGCCGCTAAAAAAGTACCTTCACTTCAAGAAAAGTTTGATAAAAACAATAGAAACCTTAGGCGGTTTCCGTTTTCAAATACGCTCTCAGCGACAACTGTTAAATCTATTTTAGCGCGTGCAAAACGTCAGAGCGCTAGAACAATCGCCATGAAACGCGCAGGCTACAGCTCCACTGAAATAGATGATGCCTTTGAACAGCCTACGGGGATGAAGGTTTTTAGCTGGGGCGGGGAAGTTGATACGGTAATGACACCTATGGACTCTATAAAATACTATAAGTCCTTTTTACATACTGGTTTAATTTCTATTGAACCTGAAACTGGTTTTGTTAAAGCTTGGGTTGGAGGAGCGAATTTCAAGCATTTTTCTTATGACCATGCAAGGCAAGGGAAACGACAAGTAGGCTCTACCATCAAACCTTTTGTGTATGCTACTGCGCTATCCATGAAAGTAGTTAACCCGTGTACGCAATTTACAGAGGAAGAGCACTGTGTGGATATCGTGGATGAAAACAATGTATTAATTAAACAATACTGTCCGGGAGGAGATGCCGCAGAAACAGTGAGTTTAGGTATTGCTAAATCATCAAATCCTACTACTGCAGGAGTTATGGGGCGTATGGGGCGTTTTAATTCATTTTTAAAGACAGGTGGGCCTTTTCAAATAGACAAGCTACTTAGAAAAATGAACGTCTTTCTTCGGCCTGAAGACTTAGTCCCTGCGATGTGTCTTGGTAGTATGGATCTTTCACTATTCGAGCTCGTCTCTGCCCAATGCGTTTTTGCAAATAATGGTTTGTATATAAAGCCCACTACTATAGAAAGAATCGAAGATAGAAATGGAAAAGTCATCTATGCAGCCAAGCCTGAGGAAAAAGAGGTCCTTAGCCCTACTGTTGCACACGAAATACTCAAAATGATGCTTGGTGTGGTTCAAGGTGGAACAGGTTCAAGTCTTCGAGGAACTTGGAAGCCTTGGGGGGGTGTTACTGCTCAAACTGCCGGAAAAACAGGCACGACTCAAAATAATTCTGATGGGTGGTTTATGGGTTTAACACCTGGCTTAGTTACGGGAGTATGGGTGGGTGCAGAGGACCGATCAGTTAGATTTAAAACAATGACTTGGGGACAGGGTGCTAGAATGGCATTACCTATTTATGGGTATTATATGCAGAAAGCATATGCTGATACTAAGCTTAATTTATCTCGAGAAGATTTTGTAATACCAGAAGAGTATAATCCAGAAGAATTCAAATGCGATAAAACCGACACACCTGACGATGGTGACATCAGAGGTGGTGAACCTGATTTTTAAAATATGAATAAAGTAGTGAACACTGTATCCGAGGCGGTACACGGAATTAAAGATAATATGACCCTAATGCTTGGGGGTTTTGGCCTTTGTGGTATTCCTGAAAACTCAATTGCTGAATTGGTAAGAAAAGGTATTTCTGGGCTTACATGTATCAGTAATAATGCTGGGGTTGACGATTTTGGACTCGGATTGTTGCTTCAAAAGAAACAAATCAAAAAGATGATCAGCTCGTATGTTGGTGAAAACGATGAGTTTGAAAGACAAATGCTTTCAGGAGAACTAGAGGTTGATCTTATTCCTCAAGGAAGCCTTGCAGAAAGGTGTAGAGCAGGCGGTGCAGGAATTCCAGCTTTCTATACTCCTGCAGGCTTCGGAACCGAGGTTGCTGAAGGTAAAGAAGTTCGCGAATTTAATGGTAAGCCTCATATTTTGGAGCATGCCTTGCACGCCGACTATGCCATAGTAAAAGCGTGGAAGGGAGACACTGAAGGTAACCTAGTATTCAAGGCAACGGCAAGAAATTTTAACCCCATGATGGCTATGGCCGGTAAAATTACGATTGCTGAAGTAGAAGAGCTAGTTCCAGCAGGAACCCTCAAACCAAATGAAATACACACGCCGGGGATATTCGTTCAACGCATATTTCAAGGAGCCCGGTTTGAAAAAAGAATAGAACAAAGAACAACAAGAACGAAGTAATATGGCTTTAGATAAAAATGGAATTGCTCAAAGAATTGCTCAAGAGCTTAGAGATGGTTGGTATGTCAATTTAGGAATTGGTATACCAACACTTGTAGCAAACTATATCCCAGAAGGGATTGAGGTTGAGTTTCAATCAGAAAATGGTGTGCTAGGTATGGGGCCTTTTCCATTTGACGGTGAAGAAGATGCTGACCTCATAAATGCAGGAAAACAAACTATTACAACAATGAAAGGGGCTTCCTTTTTTGATTCTGCAACATCATTTGCCATGATTCGTGGGCAACATGTACAACTGACAGTATTAGGCGCTATGGAGGTTTCTGAAAATGGTGATATTGCCAACTGGAAAATTCCAGGAAAAATGGTAAAGGGTATGGGGGGCGCTATGGATTTAGTGGCCTCGGCGGATAATATTATTGTCGCCATGATGCACTCCAATCGTGCTGGTGTTTCTAAGCTTTTAAAGGCTTGTTCATTACCCTTAACTGGTGTGGGATGCGTAAAAAAGGTCGTTACCGACCTTGCTGTTCTTGAAATTAAAACCGGCGCATTTCACCTTTTAGAACGGGCGCCAGGTGTAAGTGTCGAAGAAATTCAAGCTAAGACCGAAGGAACGCTAATTGTTAATGGGATTATTCCAGAAATGTCCTTTTAAATTCTTGGAAACATTGGAAGTCAAATATATTACCGCAATAAGAGCTGCTGTTGAAGCCTCCAAAAAAATTATGGACATTTATGAAAATGAATTTGACACCATAATCAAAGATGATGGGTCTCCTTTAACGAAAGCAGACTTGGCATCCACGAAGATCATCCATAAACATCTCGAACCATTAGACATTCCTATCACGGGCGAAGAAACAGACAAAATGCCTTTCTCTGAACGTAAACACTGGATAGAGTGTTGGTGTATAGACCCCCTTGATGGAACAAAAGAATTTATCAATAGAAATGGGGAGTTCGCTGTAAATATTGCCTTGTTACGTGATGGAAAACCTGTCTTTGGACTAATAGCATCTCCCGTCCAAAAACTGATGTATGTCGGAGGTACCGAAACTGGTGTTTTCAAAATTGCATTTGATGCAATTGAAAAAAGTACGGAATGGATTAAATTAAATGACCCAACTGAAATTAATAACCCAATTATAATGACGTGCTCACGCAGCCACCATTCTGGTCCGGTTATTCACTTTATAAATGAACTAAAAAAAATATCACCCACTGTATCTTTCGCTAAAAAGGGATCTTCTTTAAAGTTTTTCGATCTAGCCACTGGGGCTGCTGATGCCTACCCACGCTTTGCGCCTACAATGGAGTGGGATATTGCAGCAGGACAAGCTATTCTTGAAGCACTCGGGGGTTCGGTTGTTCATGCCGAAACGGGGTTGCCCTTATACTACAATAAAGAAAACCTCACCAATCCTTATTTTATAGCCAAAACTAAACCTTTATTAGCTCTGTCTTCATGAAAAAACTAAGTGGCCTCGTAGTTATCATGATTGCCTTTTCAGCGTTTTCCCAAACGAGTTCACTTGCAGTCAATACATATTATCGTGACTTTTCACTTAAACCTATTGTAATGTCATCCAAGCCATTTATGCCAAAAGTGGTTCTTAAGAACATTGCAACTATTCCCGGTAATAATGATACTGATAGTAAATCCAAGTTTATGTCACGCGTTAAAAAGCATTTTTGCGATCAATATCTATTTGAGGTGCATGATGAAGCCGTCCATTTATATTTTTCACCTATCATAAATTTTCAGCTTGGACAAAATTGGCTCAACAATGAAGGCTCAACATTGTATCAGAATACTCGTGGTATATATGTTAAAGGGACCTTACTTAAAAACTTTTCGTTCTCTACGGCTTTTGTAGAGAACCAGGCTCGGTTTAGCGATTACGAAAATCATTTTATATCCAATCATGGTGAGTTTTATCCGAACGCATCGACTGAACAGCAAAATGGAGTAATTCCCGGTGGGGGTCGAACAAAGCCCTTTAAAGACGGAGGTTACGATTATGGCTACGCCATTGGTTCATTTTTATACCAACCCATTAAAAATCTCGAAATAAGGGCAGGTAATGCACCTGCTTTTGTGGGTTCCGGTTACCGCTCTTTAATTCTATCCGATAACAGTTATCAGGCGCCAAATATTGACATAAAATACACTTTTCTAAAAAAATGGAGCTACGGTGCGCGCAAGGCAAGAGGATTTAATTTAATTCGAAAAACAGCTTTTTCTACAGTGGAAGGCTATTACCAACCAAAAGCTTATTCAAGGCACTATTTAAACTATCAAGTCAATCAAAACATAATTGTTGGACTCTCTGAAAATTCCATTTGGGCAATGGGAGACACGCTCAGTAAACCTCCAAATGGCTTATATTATGCTCCGGTCCCCTTTCTTGGTTTGACGCAATCTACAAATCATACAATCTATGGTTTTGATGCCTCGGAAGTGGCAGGAAAAAAAACAAGGTTTTACCAACAATTTGTGCTTTCAGGGTTGGGTATATCGCAGATGGGTTTCCAGTTGGGAGTACGTTTTTATGACGTGCTTCCAAATTCATTGCTTCAAATCGAATATAACAAAGTGGGTGGTGAATTGTATGCCGCTGACGCACCAAATATGAGCTATACCCACTACAACCTTCCGTTGGCTCATCCAAAAGGACAGGGTTTTAATGAGCTGGTTATTCGTGCGAATGTCTCGGTCAATCGTATTTATGGAGAAAGCAAAACCGTTTGCTATTGGCTTAAAAATTATAACGAACGCGATCTTCTTCCAATGGACAACGAGGGTAATAAAATTGAAGATCGAATTATTCACCAACAATTCGAATTAGGCTATCGTATCAATCCAAAAATCAATTTTTGTTTTTTTGGACGCACCATACTTCGAATTTCTGACAATGACCCAACTCAAATATTACTGCATATTGGCCTGACTACAAATCTTTTTAACAGCTACAATGATTATTAGAAGTGTCCTGCTGTTTTTATTACTTAATCTAAGCCTCAAGCTCTTTAGCCAATCTGATGTGGGTTATCTTAACGGTGCATTTATAAGCGCAGGGCCTCAAAATAATTCCTTACAAGACAGCACTACGCACTCTCAAAAAAGTTATGCGCGAAGTGATTTACGTCCAGCTATACGGCTTCGGAATACATCTCTAGGATATGATCTATTCAAAAAACAAAAAACCAATCTCGTTCCTATTGTGAATTTTGGAGGTCAATATAACTATGGCCTTCAGCACAGAAATGGATTGGGTTTTCTTTTTGAATCTAGGCCTGTAAAAAATAGCTATCTACGTATCGGGGGCCTCTTTGATATCTCAAATTCAACTATTCTAAATCCAGGAAGTATCAATCTCTCTAAACAAGAATCAGGACAGCAGTTCTGGTTTTTACCAATGGCGCGTTTGGCATACACACCAAATGAGATATTCTCTTTTCATTTGGGTTATGACAAAAACTTTATTGGAGCTGGAAGGCGGTCGTTATTTTTAAGTGATTATGGAAAACCCATGCCTTTTGGACAAATTAGAGCACAGTTTTGGCATATGGAATACAGCGTAAATTATCAGTTTCTATCTGAAAACTATGAAGGGCAAAGACAGTCAAAATTTGTAACAAGTCACCACCTCAGCTGGGATCTTTTACCTTGGTTGAACTTAGGCATTTTTGAAGCGGTGGTTTTTCAACCCAAAGACACCTTACTCAATCGAGGCTATGATGTAGAATATCTTAACCCTTTTGTGTTTTATCGCCCACAGGAATATTCAATGGGGTCTTCTGATAATGTTATTATAGGTTTATCCCTAAAGGCGTCATTAAAAAACACAACGGTTTATTCGCAAGTTGTTCTCGATGAGTTCTTACTATCGGAGTTACGTGCAAGGAGTGGCTGGTGGGCTAATAAGTTTGGTCTGCAATTAGGTATCAAAGGCAAAATATCTGACAACCTCAATTATCGGGTTGAAGGTAACCTGGTTCGCCCTTATACTTTTTCACATTTAACTCCCTTACAGGTGTATGGGCATAGGGGGGCTGCACTGGCACATCCTTATGGTAGTAATTTTGCAGAAGTTCTTTCAGAATTGAACTGGCGAAAAAAAATGAATGCAAAATTGCGATTTAAATTTTTCGCTTCGTTCGGAATAATTGGAAGAGATTTCGATGGAATGAATTACGGATCAGACATATATGAAAGCTATATTAATCGACCGAATGATTACGGAAACTTCATTGGACAAGGGCAAACACAATCCTTTTTCATTACATCTACCCGAATCTCATATCCTATGCTAAAAGAAGGCAGAATACATGCCTTTGCGGAATTTCAAACACAATTCTTAAAATCTGATGACTTTAAAGAGCTTAACCTATTGCCTATGATCGGGGTTCGGTCGTATTTATGGAACGATTATAGAAACTATTGATATGATTGGTGAACAAAAAAACAACCCCCTGCACGGCGTTAAGCTTGCTGATATATTAGAGGCTTTAGTAAACGAATATGGTTGGGAGGAACTTGGTTACCGCATAGATATTCGGTGCTTTAACTATGACCCGTCCATCAAGTCCAGCTTAAAGTTTTTAAGGCGCACACCGTGGGCTCGGCAAAAAGTAGAACGCTTATATTTAAAAACGTTTTAGCAATGCGAAGAAAGAAATTCAAAAAGTCTAAATTCTTTACTGGGGCCCTTATTATGTGTCTTTTTGGTGGGTTTTATTTGTTCTCTTCAAAACCTGAAGCTGTAAAAAAAGTGCTAAAAAAAACCATTAATTACACCAAGCTTAAGGTTTCAGGGTCATACAGCTCGCGGCTAAAAGACAAGATGTCCGCTTATATTAGTACCGTTGAACGCACAGGAATTACGCCTTGCCGAAATGAAGAAGATTTAAGTTCCCGGAGAAATTTATACAAACTTAAATCAGGTACTTACTACTCTATCGATCACCTAGATTACAGCCATGCTTACCTATCAAAAAAAGGTAAAGCGCTGCTGGAGGCTATCGAAACTGATTTCGGAGAGAAACTTTCGACCACAGATTTACACGATTCTAGATTTATTGTTACCTCACTTACAAGAACGAAGGAGAACGTAAGACGTTTGAGAAAAAACAATGGCAACGCAAGCGATAAAAGCGCACACATGTACGGGGGGTGTTTTGATATAACCTATGCGCGCTTTGAGAACGACAGCAGAAGATTGAACTCTAATGATATTTATCGTTTAAAAGAGACCTTAGCACAGGTCATCTTTGAATTGAAAGAAAAGAAAAAGTGCTGGGCAATCACTGAAAAAAGACAGCCTTGCTTTCATGTCGTAGCGCGATAAAGTTTCGGCTTTTTATTTAGGTACAAGAACGGAATGTATCTGAATCATTCTGTAAAAATCAAATCAATATAAGGGACTGCATAATTCAGCAAAGACCCACCTCCCGATGGGGTCGCTTGGTAAAAGTTTGCACTTGTTATTGTCATTGTACCTTCTGTGTACGGAAAACTCATTTCACCTTTACGCGCAACTCTTCCAATAAGGTTAATAAACTGCCCGTTAGCATTGTCCAACAAGAGGGTTCTTCTTAAAGTATAGGTCACTCCTGACTGTAAATCAATCATTGATACTACAGGGGCAGCAAATGGCGAATCAATCGTTGATGTTGGTGTTACGAAAGAGGTTTCAGATGAAGAAAAATTGTGATTACCATCATAAATAGTTGTGCCGGTTGCACTGTCAATTATTTCTATCAAATAAAGCGCCGACGATATTGCGGGTTGACTTTGGTAACCAATCTCACAGACTTCTTTATCTTCTAGAAGCACAAACGTATATTCATGAATTTCTGTATCGAAGAAGACTTCATCCGTGTGTTCATTCAAAATCATATTTTGAAAAATTGATTGAAATGAAGAAGAAGAATGATCACATGAACTTTTGACCTCCTGTTTTCGACAGGAAAGACCTATTATTAGAATGCTAAGAAGCCAAATGAAATTATTTAAACGATTTTGCTTCATGCATATTTAAACGACAGACAAGCCCTTTTATTGTCTATTACTGATGGAGGATTATCGAAGTTAAAGGTCTTATAATTATTTCACTAATGCGTGACAATTACGTATCTTGTTTAAAAAATGTGATGCCCAAACTGGTCTTTTCCTTATTTAATGTGTTCTTTTTCGGAGCCTCTTTTTGTTTCAGTCAAATGTTACGCGTCGGCCCCTATCTTCAAAATGCAAGCCCTACTACAATAACTGTTATGTGGGAGACAAGTAGTATTGATGAAAGTATTGTCGAATGGGGAAACACTTCTTCCTTCGGAAATACCGCTTTGGGAACATTTGTTTCTGGAAATGGCTTGTCAAAAGTACATACGGTTAAAATAACGGGGCTGACTCCTGATACTCGTTATTACTATAGAATTCACACAGATGCAGTTGTAGGTCAAACTTATGACTTTATTAGCCCTCCCCTTCCTGAAAGTGAAAAAAGCTTCAATCTTATTTCTATGAGTGATATGCAACAAGATGGGGCGCATCCTGAAGTTTTTTCTGATATCGTAAATAATGATCTCATTCCTTTCGTCAACGACCGTTATGGTAATAATAACGACCTCGCAAATGATATCGCATATGTTTTTATCCCAGGAGACCTTGTAACAACTGGGGGGAATTATCCATCTTGGAAAAGTACATTTTTCGATCCCGCACAGACCCTTTTTAACCATGTGCCTGTATACCCCGTAGCGGGCAATCATGAACAAAACTCGGAGAATTACTTTAGATATTTCAATTTACCAGAAAATGGAACAAACAACAATGATTACCTGGAGCATTGGTATTATACTGATTACTCAAATGTGAGGCTTGTTGGTCTAGAAACAAATAATGGATACCGCATCCAAGAACAGCTCGATTGGTTACAAGGTGTTCTAGATGATGCTTGTGCAAACGAAAACATAGACTTTGTTTTTGCACAACTTCATCACCCGCACAAATCAGAATTATGGATTGCTGGAAACACAGATTATACGGGTCAAATCATTGAAATTCTAGAATCTTTCTCAACAAACTGCGGTAAACCTAGTGTCCATTTTTTTGGACATACACACGGCTATTCGAGAGGTCAAAGTAGAGACCACCAACATTTAATGATAAATGTTGCCTCTTCTGGGGGGGCAATTGATAACTGGGGAGAATACGCACAGCAAGATTATAAAGAATACTCTAAAAGCACGGATGATTATGGTTTTGTGCTCGTGGAAGTAGAGGCTGGAGTAAGCCCACAATTTCTTTTGTCCCGTGTGAGTCACGGTAGCTTTGAAAATGGCATAGTAAACGCAGAAATCAGAGACACCTTTAGGGTGATGAAAAACAACATTCCTCCTAACCAACCAACAGGTCTATTCCCAAATGAGGGTGCTTCGCTCAACCCCGACTGCATCAAGTTTCTTGGTTCTAGTTTTAGCGATGAAAATGGTGGGTCTCACGGAGCGACACATTGGCAAATAGCGAGTGATAATAATTTTCAGAACCTTTTATATAACGAATGGTTTCAACATGAAAATTGGTATTTCGATGAAGATCTAGAAGCGGGGAATAGCCTTAATGAGAAAAAAATAACAGCACTAGCTGAAAATACTACTTACTTTTGGAGACTTCGTTACCGAGACAGAAACTTAGGTTGGAGCCCCTGGTCAACTGATATTTCGTTTAATACCACAAGCTCAATGCTTTCAGAAAACCTATTATTGAATGGTGGGGCTGAAAACGGCACAATGAATTGGACTGAGGTCTCTGGTTCTTTTGAATCTATTTTAAGTGGAGAATGCGCAGGTAATGATTCTCATTCCGGGGCCAGTTTATTTGCAGTTGGTGGCGTTTGTGAGCCGAATGCCTATGGAGAAGGGTATCAAGATATTTCATTGACGGACTTTACTTCGAGTATTGATAATGATTCTGCGGCAGTCAGTTTTGGAGGCTACCTTAGTGATTACGCTGGTTCTGATATCCCAGAGCTCAAACTTGTTTTCTTTGATGGCGCAGGAAATTTAATTTCAGAATCCGAAAGCTACTCAAACCAAACACCAAGTTGGACTTATATTCAGAATTCAATTCCTATCCCTAATGGCAGTCGAACTGTTCGTATGGTTTTAATAGGCACTAGAAATGCTGGGACTGATAATGACTCTTACTTCGATGATTTATTTATTCGGGTACAAAACGGCTTATTTGATTGTGAAGAGCAAACTTTAAGTGTCGGTAGTTTAAATAACACCTCTTTACTTGAGGTTTATCCTAATCCATCGACAGGTATTATTTCCTTTAATACAGACGAACAGCTGAAAGGTGTTTCCTATATCATTTTCAATTCAAAAGGAGCTGAAGTTTTCCAAGGACATTTTATGGATAGTGTTGAAAATGTAAATCTTTCATCGATCGGAAAAGGTGTCTATGTTGTAACTGTTCCTGGATTTGCCGTTAACAAACGATTTGTAATTCATTAATTTGCCAAAATTATAAGCCTTTTGAAAACCTATAACATCAAATTATTTCTTGTATCGTTGCTGTTTTTTTTAAGTGTACTTTTTAGTTTAAGCTCTGAATTTCCTAAGCAACAACTTCTTCAGCACCTAGGAACTTTATTGGTTTCATCGATATTACTTTTTGACCTTATAGTAAAACGCTTAAGCTTGCCTTCATTTATTGGTGTATTTCTATTTATTTTATTGCATATCATAGGCGCAAAATGGATTTATTCTTTTGTTCCTTATGAAAGTTTCTTTAGTGCTTTTGGGATAGATCTTAATGAGCTTTTAAAACTAAGTGGCCATAGAAACCACTACGATCGTTTTGTTCATTTTTCATTTGGAGTATTGATGCTTCCCTATGTTTATGAAGTCTTTAAACATCGAATTAAAAACAGTTTACTTTGTCTATTGCTGGCTTGGCTTTCCATTCAAACTTTCAGTATGATTTACGAAGTCTTTGAATGGCTTTTAACTGTTGTGATTTCTGGAGAGGCTGCAACCGATTACAATGGACAGCAAGGAGATATTTGGGACGCTCAAAAAGACATGGCCCTGGCCATGCTTGGTTCGAGTTTGGTATCAATTGTATACCTTTACAAACAACTAAAAAAACGAAAATGAAATTAATAATAGCCTGTGTTAGTGTTTTAATATCTCTGAATAGCTTTAGTCAAAAAATATTCTCTGTTGATTATGAATCTCGGGCAGATGTTAAGGTTTTTGTTGTTGATTATGAATCTCGGGCAGACTTACTCGTCCATAAGGTAGACTATGAATCTCGCGCTAAGGGTAATGATGGCCGCTGGTTTTTTGTAGATTATGAATCAAGGGCCGATAAAAAAATATTCTTTGTAGAATATGAATCAAGAGCCGACCTTAAGGTTTTCTTTGTGGATTATGAATCAAGGGCTGGATGGAAAAACACTAGTAAAAAGCATTTGTTATACTAAATCATGAAGTTATTATCGCGTTACTCAGGCGTGTTTTCAAGTCTTTATTTAATCTTTTTTTTACTGTTATTGGCTTGTCAAGAACACATGGAGGAAAATCCTTCAAAAGAGAAGATATCACAAGTAGCTGAACCTGAACATCTCATAGCGGAATTGCCTCAAGACTCAATATTTGAAATTGACGTCCCTGACGACTCTATATTAACCATACAAATTATCAATTCAATGGAACTTGATAGTTTTACAAGGTTCGCCTTTTACGAAACCATACAAATAAATAACACACGGTTTTGCCCCTCGGGTTTTGTTATAGAAACAAGCTCCCAGGGAGGTACACCATGTGAACAAATACAAGTGAGCAGCTTTGACAGAAATGCAAAAATTATTCAAGTTGTGCCGTTAACGCTGGGTTGCGATTGTCCTTCAGAATGCGAAGGTTGTGAATGGCAAAAATCCATAGATTGGCAGGACAATACCCATTTCAATATTAATGAAGAAGCGACAAATGTATTGAACTCAAATGAAGAACTTGCAAGACTTAATTATGAGGATTGCGACACAAAAACAACCTATTCAAAAACAGCGTGTTCCATCGACGGTCAAGGAGCAATAAATATAGGCCAGAAAAAAAACATAACCCGAAAAGAGGCACTTTTACAGGCGCTAAAAGGCAAGCACTCTTTGAGTGCAATAAGCGGTTTTTCGGGAGCCAATACAATGTATGATTATACCCAAACAAATCACGTTTGGAATGCGTTTGGATCTTCTATTCATCAAGCTAGAAGAGAGCCCTTTGATATAGCGCTTGATGCTGAAGAGATTTCTATTTTACAAGGACTACAAATTTCTGTTCAAAAGGATTTAAGTGTTGCTGTTATGGTAAATGACACCTCTATAATTTCGATTCCATTTAACCCTAATGGCCTACTCTTAGAGCTTTCACAAAAACCAGAAGCTTATATTATGGGAGTTCCTGATTCTCTAACTCCATCTACCACAGTAATTAATGAAGTACTTTATCTTGCTACAAAAGATCAGTTAGAGGGCAATGCGCTAAATCCAATCGACCTGGTTATCGGTATCGCCGATGCTTACACGCTAGCATTCAATGTCATTGAGAACCGATTTGAACTAACGCTTTTCTATGCGGACTGCTGCGACAATGCAATCTATTTGTTCAAAAATCAAAACAACTATTAGCATATGTCTGAAATTACACCCGTCAACATCCGTGATAAATTTAATGCGTTTAATAAAACCTGGACGCCACATATCATTGGAGAGCTCAACGAACAATACGTCAAACTCTGTAAGCTCAAAGATGAATTTGTATGGCATAGCCATGAACATGAAGACGAGCTGTTTATGGTTTTTGAGGGTTCACTTTTTATGGATTTCAAAGATCAAGATACGGTAGAAGTTAAAGCAGGTGAGATATTAATTGTTCCAAAAGGAATTGAGCACCGCCCTAGGACAAATGGAGAAATCGTGTTAAATTTACTTTTCGAGCCTAAAGAAACTAAACATACTGGCACCGTAAAAAGCACAAAAACCGTTGAGAAACAAGACTGGATCTAAAACCTACTTATTTAATATTAATAGAATTCAAACCATGAAATTCAAACATATTCTTTTGGGAGTTGCCTTACTTTTCACAAGTAGCAGCTTAAAAAGCCAAGAAATATACAACCCTCAAGCCCTCTATGATGCTCCTGGGGGAGTTTTTGATATTTCCTTTGTGCGCGAAATGAATCTCGTTTTTGAAGACCCTAATTATCACAGTGTATTGGTGAACTCCTTCTTTAATGCGCCTAGCTATAGAATTCCTGCCACACTCAACTTCGAAGGGGAAAGCTATGATAGCGTAGGAGTTCGATATAAAGGAAATTCAACGTTTTGTCTTCCAACAGATCAGGGGAATAGAAAGGTCCCGTACAACATTGAAATGAATCATTTTATACAAGGCCAAAAACTTGAAAACCTTAAAAAAATAAAGTTGGCCAATGCTTGGATGGATCCAACCTTTGCCAAAGAAATTACTGCATCACATATCTACAAAAAATACCTACCCAGTCCAGAGGTTAATTTATTGAAATTAAATGTACAAGGCAACTATCTCGGTATTTACGTAAATACTGAGTCTATTGACAAGCAGTTTTTACAAAAGCACTTTGGAGAAAAAGATGGCGTCTTTTTTAAATGTGACCCTGTACAGGTGTTTTGTGGAGAAAACACGGGAAATGGAAATCCAGATTTAAAATGGCTCGGTGCAGATAGCGCCAGTTATTATAACAGCTATGATTTAAAATCGGATAGGGGTTGGGGAGCACTGATGGAGCTTATAGAGAAAATCAACTTTGACTTTGATAATTTAGGAGAGGTCTTGAATATAGATCGAACATTATGGGCTTTTGCTGTTAACTCTTCCATCTTAAATCTCGATACCTACAACGGCTACTATGTTCACAATTATTATTTATACCAAACGGAAGATGGATTGTTTCAAATGATTCCTTGGGATTTTGACAATGCTTTTGCGGGTGCTATATTGGGCTGGGAATTTTTTGAGCCTGAAGTTGTGCACAATTATGATACCTATGGCAATCAATATTTTCCTAATGAAAGACCTTTACTTCAAAAGCTTTTGAATGACCCGCTCCGCAAAAAACAATACAATGCGCATCTTCGAACAATTTTAACAGAAACTCTACTCGATACCGCAACTATTCGTGGCGGAATAAACGAGCTTCATAACCTAGCATATAGTGCCGTTCAATCTGACTTCAATAAAGCATTCTCCATGCAACAATTCAGCTCCAATGTGGAAGAAGACCTTTGGACAGGTTGGGGTTTTGGGGGCATTCTATCTATGGTAGACGCAAGAAATAACTACCTATCCAACCTGTCAACCATGGTGCTGCCTGTACCAAACATTTCAAACATGAGCTTAAATAATGGTGTGCTTACTGTAGATGTGGAATTGGCATCACAAGTTGATGTGATGGCAACAACGAGCAATCACAATTCTAAGTTTGAAGCTTTTGAGATGTTCGATGACGGAACGAATGGAGATCTTATTGCTAATGACAATACCTATACCGCCTTTCTTCCATATGTCGTTTCAGGCGATGCCGTAAAGTTCTACATTCGCGCACAAAACTCTTCAAACATGAGTTTACTTCCCGAACGTGCAGAATATGAATTCTTTATTTATGACCCGAATGCAAGCATAGCAGACAACAACTTCAGCACAGTAGTCAATGTATACCCAAACCCAGCCTCCTCCATGCTGAACGTAAGCAGTAAAGAAACGCAAAAACTTCACTGTGAATTGTATTCGATGATGGGGGAAAAAGTCTTAGAAAAAGACTATTGGGGCGCTAATGCGAGTCTTAATATAGCAACGCTTCGTTCCGGAGCATATATTCTCAAAGTCAACGGACAAAGCTTTAAGGTCCTAAAAAAATAGCCAGTATTAATTTAGTTTTAATACTGTCAATGTTGATTTGGCAAGATGATTGCCTAAGTGCTTTTCGTAAATAAATAACTACTTTTAAATTTAACCAAAAAACAAAACATGAAAAGCTTGAAACTTACCGTAACATTCTTCTTTTTTTTGCTCGCATTTTTTAATTTTTCACAATCCAATACTCTAGTTGTTTTCTCGCAAGACCCAACACCATTTTACATAGTTCTTGACGGCGTCAAAAAAAATGAAGTTGCAGAAACGAGGGTTGTCGTTCCTGGTATCAGACAAACAAATAGTAATGTTCAAATCTATTTCAAGGATGAAAGCATAGCACCAATTACCAAAAATATTTGGTGGGAAGAGGGACATGAAAATGACGAGGTTACCTATCGTATTGTACCCGTAAAAAGGGGCTACAAGCTGCGTTTTTTCAGTACGGTGCCAAATAAAGTAACACCAACCCCACCGCCTACCACTGCAGTAATTGCAGGGAATACAGTTACGGCTCCTGCATCTTTAGTAGGATGTGTGAATCCTGTTCAGGACATAGGAAGCATTATGGGTGCCATTGACGATGAAAGTTTTGATGAAGGGAAAATGACTGTCGCAAAGCAAGCGACATCAAAAAAGTGTTTGACGGTAAATCAAATCAAACAAATCATGGATGAATTTAGCTTCAGCAAAAACAA
>Ga0206131_10004171_pt1 | contig 16066 bp, 9 predicted proteins | sample Helgoland_Spring_FD_148636 | JGI IMG/M metagenome (GOLD analysis project Ga0206131, IMG submission 148636) | Pelagic subsurface seawater microbial communities from Kabeltonne, Helgoland, North Sea - Helgoland_Spring_Bloom_20160517_1 | ecosystem: Environmental > Aquatic > Marine > Epipelagic ...
AGCCCGGTTTTCACCTTGTTATCCGGGGGAGCAGGATAACACCTTTTGATTTTTGGGCCTTGGGCGGAATTGCTTCTTTCCCGTTCATTATCGATTTTTTCACTCAATGGATGAAGGTAGGCCAAGGCTTTCTTTCGGCGGCTTGGGGAGTTTTCGATGGCTGGGGATGCTCCTAAGCCTCGAAGGGTGTCAGAGTGGGCACCAAGAGCGTGAGAGACCGCTGATGAGAGCGGTGGTTTTCACGATGGGCATGTGGGCTGGACAAGAACTCTCCAAACGGGATCGCAAAAAGTCTGTGGGTGTCTTTATGCTCTAGTTTTTAGTTTTCAGGATGGATCGGATGGAGGATCAGGTGGAGGGATAAGATCAAGGGGACTGGGTGCTCCGGCACCTTTCCGGTCGGTGAGGTGAAGATAGGTCATGGCGACCCGGCTTCGCGGCGCAGAATACAAGATTCGCCGGGTGTGATTTTTATCGGTGTATTCGCCTGACGCAGTCCAATCCATTCAATCATGGTAGGGCTGATCCGGCTCGGTCAGCCCTGATCAAAAACGCAAGCGGCGTATCTCCGGAAAGGGAGTGAAGACACGGCAAGACACGGCATTCCCCCCGGGATCTCACTTCCGTGTGGATGCGGCGGACTGCTAGATTTTTAAAGTGGGCTGACCGAGCCGGATCAGCCCTACCGTGTGAGAAACACCGATGAAAATCACACCCGATTCGCTCTGCGGCTTGCCGCCAATGGGAATGGAGTGCAGGACGCCCGCTGCACCCAGAAAAACGGCGCTCTCTCGGCAGCGGGAGCGGAGACATAGCCCTTGACCCGTGTCGGCTGTAACAGGATTGTTTGCCACTTCCATTTCCCCACCAATATGAGCCGTCCTATCCTTTCGCTATTGCCCTTCCTGACAATCATCTCGCTTTCCTGCACCGAGGAAAAGATTCGCACCTATCGGGTGGCGGCGGACGATGCCTCGTCCGAGCCAGTCGCAACCGCAGCTGTGCCGAACGCACCTGCGGCAGCTGGCCCGCTGCGTTGGCAGGTGCCGGAGGGCTGGAAGGAGGAAGCTGTGGGGCAGTTCCAGACCGCCCTATATTCGCTCGGCGGCGATGCCAAGGTTTCGGTTTCCAAGCTGCCGGGTGATGCCGGCGGGGAAGCAGCCAACGTGAACCGCTGGCAGCAGCAGGTCGGCCTTGAGCCCAGCGATGAGGTTTTCATGGAGACCGTCGCGGTGGAGGACGATGGGATCTCCGTGAAATGGTGCCAATTGGAAGGGAAGACCGACAGCATCATGGCGGCGATTATTTCACTTCCCGACGAAACCTGGTTTTTCAAACTCACCGCGCCGACACTCTCGATCGAGACGAAAGCCAAGGAGTTCTCCTCCCTTCTGACCAGTGTGGAGTTCGCAGCGAAAGCCGCCGAGCCTCCTGCCGCACCCGCACCCGCACCCGCCGAGAAACCCGGGATCGGACTCGATGTCCCGGAGGGCTGGGTGAAAAGCGAGGGCAGCGCGATGCGGGTGGCGAGCTTCAGCATCCCGGGTGACGGCACCCCGGATGGCGATGTCTCGGTGATCCCGCTGGCCGGTCAGTCGGGGACTACACTCGAAAACGTGAACCGCTGGCGCGCCCAGTTGCAGCTCGCGGCACTTGCCTCGGAGGACGACCCAGCGCTCGGCAAGAAAGCGACGGGAGTTTCCGGCGAAATGCTCATCACCCACATGGTCAGCGAGAAAAACGTCTTCGACGACGACAGCAAGGGTGGAATCAGCACCGCCATCCTCAGGGCGGGTGAGACCACCTGGTTCTTCAAGCTCGGCGGCGAGGCGGAACTCGTCGGCCGGAACCGTGAGAAATTCGAAGCGTTCGTGCTTTCAGCCAAACTGCCGTGAGCAGCCCAAGGAACAGAAAGGGGATCGTCGGATCGGTCGTCGCCGTACTCAGCTCGCTGCGCCTGACGGTGCTGCTGCTGTCGCTCTGCATGATTCTAATTTTCGTGGCCACCCTGCTGCAGGTCGAGATGGGCATCCATGAGGTGCAACTGAAATTTTTCCGTTCCTGGATCGCATGGTTCGATATTGTGCCGGGTGAGAAACGTTTCCCCATCCCCTTCCCCGGCGGAATGCTTCTCGGTGCGTTGCTGCTCTTGAACCTGCTCGCCGCACACATCCGCCGGTTCAAGCTCAGTTGGGGGAAGGCGGGAATGCTCCTCGTCCACACTGGCATCGTGCTCATGCTTCTTGGCGAGCTTTTCACCGCAGTGCTCTCTGTGGAATCGCAGATTCGACTCGATGAGGGAGAAACCTCGAATTACTCGCTCAGCCCCCGCGAAATCGAATTGGCGCTCATCGGGCCGGGGGAAAACGGAATTGAAACGGTGAATGCGATCCCCTTCGGCCGGCTCCGCGAAGGTGCTAGTTTCGGCTTCGACGGCTTCGAGCTGCGTGTGACCCATTTTTTCCGCAACAGCCATATCGAGGATGAACGCTTGGCAGGCGCGGATTACGATCCCATGCGTGCGAACCGTGGCATGGGCGTCAGCCTCGCGGTCAAGGGCAAGCCACGCGAGACCGCGATGGATCTCCGCGATCTCACTTCCGTCTTCGTCGAGATCATTTCGCCGGATGGAAAGTCCCAAGGCCGTTGGCTACTGTCGAACGCCCTTGCAGGGGTGCAGGAATTCGAGGTAAACGGGAAAACATGGAAGATGGCTATCCGTCAGCAGCGTTTCTACCATCCGTTTTCCATCCGCCTGCTGGATTTTACGCACGAACGATACCTCGGCACACAGATCCCCAAGAATTTCTCCAGCCGGATCCGACTCCTCAATCCCGAAACAGGAGAGGATCGTGAGACGCTCATCTACATGAATCACCCGCTGCGCTACGGCGGGCTGACCTTCTATCAGGCCGGATTCGATAACAACGACAGCACCAGCATACTACAGGTCGTCCGCAACCCGGCGTGGACGATGCCCTACGTGTCCTGCGCGATGGTCGGTATCGGCCTCGTCTGGATTTTTTCACAACACCTCATCAAGGCGTTCGCCCGCCGCCGCACCTTCGCCGCATGAAATCACTGAACCGACATATTTCCTGGTTGATCCCCGCCATCTGTATTGTCGCGCTTGCCGTCGGGGCATGGCGTGCCACACGATCTTCGGAAGGCTTCGACCTGCAGGGATTCGGGACACTACCCGTGGTCGCCAACGGCCGCATCCAGCCGCTCGATGCTCTAGCGAGGAACCGGCTTCTTTCCATCTACGGCAAGCAGAGTGTTCCCGGTGAAAATCCCCCTCCATCACCGGCCGGTTGGCTGGCGGAGCTCGCCTTCAAGCCGCAGGACGCCGACCAACGCCCGATTTTCCTGATCCACCACGACGAGGTGCTGGGACTGCTCGAACTCAAGCAAGAGGACGGTAAATCGTTTTCCTTCAAGCGGCTCGCACCCCGCCTCGGCGAAATGGCAGGCGAAGCATCCCGTATCGCGATCAAGGATTCGCAAACCTGGAGTCCCTACGAGAAAGCTCTTATGAAGCTTTGGCGAAATCTCGGCAACTACCAGCAGCTCAAGTTCGCCATCGCCCATCCGGAGTCGCTCGGGCTCGAGTCCGATCTCACCTTGCTTCTTCAGAAAGCCCGTGAAGCTCTCGCTGAAACGGAAAAGCGCGAGCGTGGCGAGAAATTCGACGCGGCGGCGGTTGAGGCCGCAACAGCGCGCATGCAAGTGCTCCTCGAATGGTCCACCCAAACCGAGGTTTTCACCAAGCCACCGTCCATGGGCGGGCTCGCTGCCGAATGGCTCAAGTTTCCCGATGCCGCAAGCGCTGCCATCGACAATGGCGAACTGGATCCATCGACCCTCGCCTTTGCACGCATGGGTGATGCCTGGCGCAGTGGCGATGTTGCAATCTTCAACACAACCGTTTCCGAATACCTTTCATGGCTAAGGAATTACCGAGGCAGCGATCTCCGCAAGACCCGCGCCGAATCGACCTTCAATCACCTCGCTCCTTTCTATGCCTGCATGGGCGTCTATGTCGCCGCATTTCTTTGCGCGGCCATCTCCTGGCTCCTGCCCGGCGGCGACCTGCGCCGCGCCGCGTTCCGGCTGCTGCTGGTCGGCCTCGCAATCCATACCGTCGGGTTGATCGTGCGCATGACTCTCGAAGGCCGCCCGCCCGTCACCAATCTCTACTCTTCGGCGGTATTCATCGGTTGGGGCGCGATCGTCCTGAGCGTGATGCTTGAGCTGTTTTACAAAAACGCGATTGGAACCGCGGTCGCATCCATGACCGGTTTCGGCACGTTGATCATCGCACACCACCTTTCGCTCTCCGGCGACACCCTGGAGATGATGCGGGCTGTGCTCGACACGAATTTCTGGCTCGCCACGCACGTGATCGTCATCACCCTCGGCTACTCCGCCACCTTCCTCGCCGGCGCCATCGCCATCGCCTACATCATCCGCCGCATTTTCGGAAAAATCCCGGAATCGACGGCAACTTCGATGCGCGGCATGGTCTATGGTGTGATCTGTTTCGCCACTCTCGCCAGCTTCGTCGGGACAGTTCTCGGCGGCATCTGGGCGGATCAGTCATGGGGTCGCTTCTGGGGCTGGGATCCCAAGGAAAACGGCGCACTGCTCATCGTCATCTGGAACGTGATCATCCTCCACGCCCGCTGGGGTGGCATGGTGAAAGAGCGCGGCATGATGGTCATGGCCGTTTTCGGAAACATCGTCACAAGCTGGTCATGGTTCGGCACCAACATGCTCGGTATCGGCCTGCATTCCTACGGATTCACCGATGCCGCATTCTTCTGGCTCAGCGCATTCATCCTCAGCCAACTGGTCGTGATGGCCATTGGGATCATCCAAGGCAGACTGAATGCGAAGCCGAGCGGATCGCAGCCTATTTCGACCTGATCGTAACCGAACCGCTGCTGGCACATTCCGGTGATGAGACCCGCGCGGATGGCGAACATTGCGGCGCTGTAATATAGCCCGCCGTGCACCTCACCCCCGCCCCCGCGCGGGCGTCGATGTGCGGTATTCTCACGTCCTTGATCTGCCCGTTCGCACCGATGTCGGCATACCCTTGATCGTCGGTAAAAACGACGACCACATTCGGCTACCGTTCAGCGAAAGCGACCGGACAGGAGGCAAAGAAAACGACGGCGACGGAGCTTACGGGGAATCTCATGGGCAAAAACCCCCAAGGAGGGGCTGCATTCTGCTGCCCAGCAACCCAAGCACACATCCCCAGCCATCTCGCTCCATTCTTATTTGAGGGATGGATTATCATTTTTATGTCCCTCCATCTCCGCTGCGCTCCGGTTGGCGGAAGAATGCCGCCACTCCTTGGCTTTGGCCTCGAGCCAAGCCTCCTCCATCTCCCCGACGGAGGCCTCCTCAATGGCTTTCCCATCGGCTTTGAGCGTCTTCTCCATCTCGCCGAAGCGGCGCTCGAACTTCGTGTTCGCACCAGCCATCAGTACCTCGGGATCAATCTTCCGGAAGCGCGCCAAATTCACCACGGAGAAAAGTAGATCGCCGAGTTCCTCCTCGACCGCCGCCATATCCTGCACGTCGATCGCCGACTGCAACTCCAGCAGCTCTTCGCGAATTTTCGCAAGGACACCTGTTTCCGCCGGCCAATCGAAGCCGGACTTCGCTGCTTTCTTCTGGAGCTTCGCCGCGCGGACGAGTGCCGGCAGACCCTTGCCGGTGCCGTGCAGATAAGGAACATCGACCTCACCCTTCTCCCCTCGCTTGATCTCATCCCACTGCTTGAGCACCTGATCCGAATCCTCAGCCGATGACTCCCCGAAAACATGCGGATGCCGGCGCACGAGCTTTTCGGAAATCCCATCCGCCACCGCATCGAGGTCGAAACGTCCCTGCCCCTCCGCGATCTCAGCATGGAAAACAACCTGGAGCAGCAGATCTCCCAGCTCCTCGCACATGTCGGTGTCGTCGCCGCGCCGGATCGCATCCACCGTCTCGTAGGCTTCCTCGATCAGATTCGGGACAATCGACTCATGCGACTGCTCGGCATCCCACGGGCAGCCGCCGGGAGCACGCAGGCGGTGCATGATTGCTTTCAGCCGCGCAACCGCCCCGCCCTCACCCGTCCCCGCGATCATTTCCTCATCTGTCATAAGCCATCGCCGTTCTTCGCCGCCTTGTGCAGTGAATCCCGTTCCTCGTCCGTCAAGCTCTGGAAGCCATCCCGGGAAATCTTGTCAAGTATCCTGTCCACCTCGGACGAAGCCTGTAGATCCACACTCGTCCGCGGCCGGATCTTGGGCGTGAAATCAGATACGGGCCTGCCTTTCCGGCCATGTGAGGCATTGCGAACCCAGCTCATCCAGCCGTGGGTCTTCATCATGAAATACCCCATGACAGCACCTCCGAGATGGCCTGCCTCGCCGCCTTCGTTGCCACCGAATTTCAACAAGATCGAGCCCACCGAGATCGCCAGCAATGCCAGCGCGAGCTGCCGCATCGTCAGTGTGATCGGTGGAAACAGCAACGAGACTCGAAGTGTGGGGGCGATCACCGCGACGCCCACCAGAATGCCGTAGATCCCCGCCGAGGCACCGACCAGCGGCGCCAATGTGGCGGAGACGAGTTCCTGAGAACCGTCCGCCATGGTGGCGACAATCGTCTGCGGAAGAATACCGGCAAACACCAAACTGGAATAAAGCATCGCCCCTGCGGCACCGCAGACGAGGTAGAAGAAAAGGAACTGCTTCGCCCCCCACCACCGCTCCATCCACGGACCAAAGAAAAACAACCCGATGCAGTTAAAAAGCACATGCCCCACGCTGCCGTGGATGAACTGGAAGGAGAGGAACTCCCAAATGCGGTATTCAAACAGCGCGGACTGGATCGTGAACGCGCACTCATTCCTGATCCGCCAATCGAAGAGCAGCATGTCTCCGAAATAGATCCCGAGATTCAGGATCAGCAGCCATTTCACCACAGGCGTCAGCTGCGCCAACATCCCCCCACCTTGTGAATCCCTGCGCTCCGCGAATGCCATCGCGCTGAGTATCGACATCCCGCCCCATCCTGCAAGCACGCTTGCGCGGGATGGAGCGATGTGTCTCCGAGCCGAATCGTCTCACCCCAGCTCCACGCACACCGCCTTGAGATACTCCGCCTCGCGGAAATCCGCCGGATGATCCACCGCGTGGCCGCTGCGCCAGAGTTCCCGATACGGACAACCGTTTTCCCGGGCTGCGGTTTCCACCGCTTGGAAAAACTCATCCGCCGAGACATGAGCGGAGCAGGATGCCGCAACAAGTATCCCACCGGGCCGGAGCCGCCGCAGCGCCGCAGCGTTCAGCCGCGCATAAGCACGCTGTGCGCCTTCCCTTTCCGATTCCCGCTTGGCGAGGCTGGGGGGGTCGGTAATAATGAGATCGTAATTCCCCTCCGCTTCTTCCAGCCAACGGAAGGCATCCGCCTGCACGGCATGGCGCTCCACGGCGGCGAGCGACGGGTTCAGGGAGAAATTCCGCTCCGCGCTTTCGAGCGCATGGCGGCTGATATCGAGATCCGTGACGGAGCGGGCGCCGCCCCGGGCGGCATAGAGGGAGAATCCACCGGTAAAGCTAAAGACATTCAGCACATCCCGCCCCTTGGACAGCTCTTCGGTGCGGGCACGGTTGTCCCGCTGATCGAGAAAAAAACCGGTCTTCTGCCCGTGCCGCACCGCCGCCTCAAAGCGAATCCCGTTCTCCGAAAAGACCACCGTCTCATCTCCAGGCTCGCCCCGAAAGCCCTCGACGATACCCATCTCTGCCGCAACGCCAGTGATATTCCGACTGAACCTGAGGACGAGATGCGCGGGCGAAAACACCTCGCGGAACAGCCCTTCGATCTCCTCCCAGCGCGGCAGCCAGCCCGCAGCATAGATTTTCACCACCAGAGTATCCGCATACCTGTCCGCCACGATCCCGGGAAAGCCCTCGCTCTCGCCGTTGATCAGGCGGGCGCCGTCCGTGCCCTCGTTCAGCACGACTCCTTCCCGCCTTGCTAGGCAGGCACGCGCCTTTTCCAGCCACCATTCCCTGCCAATCGTCGCCGGTTTTCCACAGTGAAGGATGCGGGCGCGTATCGGCGAGACATCATCGAACAGCCCGATCGCCAGGAAGCGGTCTTTGCGGTCATACATCACCGCCAGTTCGCCGGTCACGCCGGGGCGGTTCTGCGATTTCACGCTGTCTGCAAACACCCACGGGTGCCCGGATCGCACCGCCGTTTCAGCCCTCGGGTAGAGCACCAGTCGGAGCCTTGTCTGCGCTTTTTCAGTATCCATTTGCGTGCGAATCATTCACCGGCTGCCACGCGGTATTCGGAGTCACCGCCATGCGGGCGGAGCGGCCAGGAATCCGGCGGGAACGGGAAGGCCGCCAGTTCCTCCGCCCCGAGGCTCCCGCACAGGGAACAAGCCTCCCCAACGATTATCGCCTTCTTCATTCGTTGCTTCATGTTGCTGCAAGCGTCAGCAGGAACCCCGGGGATTGCCAGATTTTCTTTGCACCTCCTGCGCCGGGGCAGATGCCACATCATGAAATAAAGGTAACCATTCAGGCATCGAAGAGCCGTTTCTCAGCTTCGACTGGATCGGCGAAAAGTTTCTGCAGGACTCCGTAGACATCAACCGATCTCTTTTTAGCGCTCGCGATCACACTGCGAACCTTTGCGAATGCTCTCAACCAAGCTAAGGAATTTCACAAAGCGAGCCCACTGGACTGCCTGATCATCAAGAGGCTATGCCACAAAGTAGGGCTAGCATCACTGCTAGCTGCAGCTCCCCTCCAAGGTCAGACCTCCTTGGATTTCGTCCGTTTCCAATCCGAGACCATCTCTCATACCGATTTGGACTACATCGATATCAACGCAATCGTCTACCAGAACGGTGCATCTGTTCGTATCCGAATCTCCAACGACAGGCTCCCTAGCGGTTCCGCGTCGCTTACCAAACCAACTGTCGCGAGCATCTATTTCGATGGAAGCCCGCCTTTGAGTTCTACCCCGACCTTCAACGTAGCGGAGAGTTCATCAGGTATTGAATTCGAGTTCGGCGGATCTCCTGGAGATCTTCCAGGTGGTAGTGAAATCGGCTTCACCGCTGATTCAAACTTCACCGCAACTCCTCCGCCGCCGAAAAACGGCCTTAATCCTGGCGAGTTCGCATACTTCGATTTCGCTGGCTCAAATTATAACTCGGTCGTCGCCGGTATCTATAGCGGTGAGGTTCGATTCGGCGTTCACGTCCTACAAGTTGGAGCTGACGCCGAAGACTCGGTCTCGCTCGTCACTGTAGTTCCCGAACCTTCGGCTGCATTACTCGGACTCATCGGAGTCGGTTCCCTGCTTATCCGCAGAAGGCGCTAACGCACTCTTAGCTGCCTGGCTAATTTCTGTTTCTACCGGAACCATCTTCTTTGTTGAAGATAGCTCCGTTTCGTTAATGGGTCGGTGAATTCACACCGAAATTCTCACTGTGCACTCGCCAGAAATTCTTTATCCAGCAACTCCGCCCGAGCTTCCCCTACAAGAAAAAGCGATCCGGCCACGAGCACGACCTCGCCATATTCCCGAGCGGCAATCAACGCCCTGGAAAACGTGTCGCACAGCTCCATTCCCTCACGAAGCTCTTCAGGCAACCAACTCATCAACTCAGCAGCGGATAGGCCGCGACGGCTGGGAATACTCAGCGGACAAAATCTCGCGACTACTTTTCATTCGCAAAGCGCTTCTGGCACGGCTAGAAATCCCACTGAGTGATTTCTCGTAATACCAATGCTCCCTGCCCGTCCTAGCCTCCCCATCATCCTGCTCGCACTCGGCAATCTCCCACTGTCGGCGGAGCGCCCGGTCGATTTTAACCGCGACATTCGCCCCATCCTCTCCGACCGCTGCTACAAATGCCACGGCCCGGATGCGAAAAACCAGAAATCCGACTTCCGCCTCGATACCCGTGAACATGCCATCACCGACCTCGGCGGATACTTCGGCATCGTCCCCGGAGATCTGGAAAAAAGCGACCTGCATCTACTCATCCGCTCGGACGACAAGAGCGAGGTCATGCCTCCTCCAAAATCAAAGATGTCCCTCAGTGAGAAGGAGAAGGATCTCCTCGACCGCTGGATCAAGGAAGGCGCCCGCTACGACAAGCATTGGTCCTTGAAGGAACTTCCCAGCGAAATCCCCGTCCCCGCGGCCACCGACTGGGCCAGCACGCCTGTCGATCCATTCATCCTCCGGGCCGCCACCGATTTCGGCCTGAAACCCTCCCCGCAAGCCTCCCGCGAAAGTTGGCTGCGCCGCGTCACTTTCGACCTCACCGGGCTTCCGCCGACCATTGCAGAGATCAAGGCTTTCCTTGCCGAGAAAGCTCCGGATGCTTTTGAGAAAGTGGTCGATCGCCTCCTCTCCAGCCATGCCTATGCCGAACGCATGACCAGCGAATGGCTGGACGTGGCGCGCTACTCGGATTCCTTCGGTTATCAGCGCGACAACGAACGCCATGTCTGGCCCTACCGCGATTGGGTCCTACGAGCCTTCCGCGACAACCTCTCCTATGACCAGTTCGCCACCTGGCAGATCGCCGGCGATCTACTTCCCAATGCCACCCGCGACCAGATTCTTGCCACAACTTTTAATCGTCTCCACCCTCAGAAGGTGGAAGGCGGCAGCGTCCCTGAGGAATTCCGTATCGAGTATGTCTCCGATCGCCTCCACACCTTTGGCACCGCCTTTCTCGGCCTCACCATGGAATGCACCCGCTGCCACGATCACAAATACGATCCGATAACCGCCAAGGAATACTACCAGCTGAGTTCCTATTTCGCGAATATCGACGAGGCAGGTCTCTATTCCTTTTTCACCCGCTCCGTCCCCCCTCCCACTCTCAATCTCACCACCCCGCAGCAGGACAAGCAACTGACCGAAGCCGATAAGGGAATCGCCGGGGCAGAGAAAAAACTCGCCGCCGTCATCGACGGATCGGACGCCGCATTCAAATCCTGGCTCCAAGATCCCGGAGTGTTCTTATCATTCGGCCTCCTCTCCCACACCTCCTTCGACGGCAGAGAAGGCGGCAAACTTCCCGATCGCGTCCGCCCCGACAAAACCGCCAATACGAGCGCTAACAACGAATCAGTGAAGGGCGTCCACGGACAGGGTCTCCGACTCACCGGTGACGATCCGGTGAGCCTCAAAGATATTGGCAACTTCAACCGCACCCAGCCGTTCACCATCGGACTCTGGATGAACACTCCGATGCTTCTCGAGCGAGCCGTCATCGTCCGTCGCTCCAAAGCCTGGAGCGATGCCGCCAGCCGCGGCTACGAACTCCTGCTTGAGGACGGCAAACTCAGCGCCGCCCTCATCCACTTCTACCCAGGCAACGCCCTACGCATTCGCAGCAAGGAGATTCTCCCCATCGGAGAATGGCACCATCTCACGATGAGCTACGACGGCTCCAGCCGAGCTGCAGGACTCCAGCTCTACCTCGACGGCGAACTGCTTGATACCGAAGTCATCCGCGACAAGCTCACCCGCGAAATCACCGGCGGCGGGGATCCTTTTATCGCCCTCGGTCAACGCATGCGCGACAACGGCTTCAAGGGCGGACTTGTCGACGAACTCCAGATCTTCGACCGTGAACTAACTCCCCTCGAAGCCGCCCAACTCCACGACGGGAAGACACTCAGCGAGCTCTTGATCGCTGTAAAAGAAGACGACATCGTTTTACCTGGGAAATCCACGCAACAACTCCGAGCCTATTTCCTCAGCTCGCACCAGCCCCACATCGACGCCCTCACGGCGCTCCGCAAGGCTCGCGATACGAAACGGGCCATACAGGACAAGCTAACCGAGATCATGGTCATGCAGGAGATGGAGGAACCCCGCCCCGCCTACCTCCTTGAACGCGGCGTGTACGATGCGCGTGGCGAGCAGGTCACTGCTGGCACGCCCGCCGCTCTTCCTTCATTCCCCAAGGATCAGCCCAACAATCGCCTCGGCCTCGCCCACTGGCTCATCGACCCCAAGCATCCGCTGACCGGTCGCGTCACCGTGAACCGCTACTGGCAAATCTTTTTCGGAAAAGGCTTGGTCAGCACCCCGGAAGACTTCGGCAGCCAGGGGCAACCACCCAGCCACCCCGAACTCCTCGACTGGCTCGCCCGCGACTTCATCGATCATGGCTGGGATCTCCATCACCTCATCAAGCAGATTACCCTCTCCTCCACATATCGGCAAAGCAGCCCCACCGATCCAAAAATCCGCGAGATCGATCCCGAGAACATCTACCTCGCCCGGGGCACGACCAACCGGCTGTCTGCTGAAATGATCCGCGACCACGCCCTCGCTACCAGCGGACTCCTCGTCAACAAGTTCGGCGGGCCTCCCGTCAAACCCTACGAAGTCGCAGTTTCCTACAAACCCGCCAAGCCCGACAAGGGCGAGGGGCTTTACCGCCGCAGTCTCTACACCTGGTGGAAACGCACCTCTCCCGCCCCCATGATGATGACGCTCAACGCCTCCAAGCGAGACGTATGCCGCGTCCATCGCGAGGTCACCAACTCGCCGCTGCAAGCCTTCGTCCTCCTCAACGCACCACAGTTTGTCGAAGCCGCCCGGGTCATGGCGGACGAGCTCATCGCCAAACATCCCGCCGCGCCCGATGCCCTTATCGAGGAGGCCTTCCGGGCTCTCACCAGCAGAAAGCCCGACCCCACCGAATCCTCCATCCTGCGTGCCCTCTACGATGAACAGCTGGCTCTCTTCGAGAAAGAACCGGCCAAAGCCGCAGCTCTCCTCAAAACAGGAGACGCCCCGGCCCGCAAGGATCTCCCCGCCCACCAGCAGGCCGCAACCGCGGTCCTCATCAACGCCATCATGAACTTCGACGAAGCCGTCACAAAACGATGAACTACTGCACCGGATTCGACTCTCCACTCGGCCTCGACCGCCGGAACTTTCTCAGATCCTTTGGAATGGGTCTTGGCGGCATTGCCCTTGCCGATCTCATCCAGGCTGCGGAGCAGAAAGGCCACTCCTTTACAGGTGCCGGAGACCCCGTCCCAAAAGCTAAGCGCGTCATCTACCTATTCCAGTCCGGAGCGCCCTCGCAGATCGATCTCTTTGATCACAAACCGCAACTCATCAAGGATCACGGCAAGCAACTTCCCGATTCCATTCGCAAGGGCCAGCGCCTCACCGGGATGTCGGGCAACCAGGCCAGCCTGCCACTCGTCGGCTCTCCCTTCGAGTTCAAGCAGCACGGCGAGAGCGGTGCGTGGGTCAGCGATCTGCTTCCGCATACTGCCAAGATCGCCGACGATCTATGCTTCGTAAAATCGATGTACACCGAGGCCATCAACCACGGCCCCGGCGTCACCTTCATGCAGTCCGGCTCCCAGTTTCCCGGCCGCCCCAGCATCGGCGCTTGGCTCGATTATGGGCTGGGCAGCCTGAACAAAGATCTGCCGTCCTTCGTCGTCATGACCACCAAGGGCAAGGGTGGCCAACCCCTCGTCTCGCGCTTCTGGGGCAGCGGCTTCCTCCCCGGCAAACACGATGGGGTCCGCCTGCGCCCCGACAAGGACGCCGTGCTCTACCTCAACAGTCCCAAGGGGGTCGACTCTTCCGACCGCCGCAAGGTCCTCGACCACCTCCGCAGACTTCACGAGCACCAGTTGGAGCAAACCAGCGACCCGGCACTTGAGACGCGCATCGCCCAGTACGAGATGGCTTTTAACATGCAGCGCTCCATCCCGGATGTCACCGATCTCTCCGACGAACCGGAGAGCACCTTCGAACTCTACGGCGAGGACGCGCGCAAGCCCGGCACCTTCGCCGCAAACTGCCTGCTCGCCCGCCGCCTCGCCGAGCGCGACACCCGTTTCATCCAGCTCTATCACCCCGGCTGGGATCAGCACTCGGGGCTACCGAAAGGCATCCGCACCCAGTGCAAGGAAACCGACCAAGCCTCCGCCGCCCTCGTCACCGACCTCAAGAACCGCGGCCTGCTCGATGACACCCTCGTCATCTGGGGCGGCGAGTTCGGCCGCACCAACTACTGCCAAGGCAAACTCACCGCCAATAACTTCGGCCGCGACCACCACCCCCGCTGCTTCACCATGTGGATGGCCGGCGGTGGCGTAAAATCCGGCACCAGCCACGGCCAGACCGACGACTACAGTTACAACGTCGTCGACGGCGGCGTTCACGTCCACGATTTCCACGCCACCCTGCTCCACCTCCTCGGCATCGACCACGAGCGCCTGACCTTCAAATATCAGGGCCGCCACTTCCGTCTCACCGACGTCCACGGCAAGATCGTAAAACCCATCCTCGCCTGAGGCCACAATCGACCACCGGAAAGCCGTCCTTCCAGGCGGCAGCAAAGCCACCAAGCCATCTTATGAGGAGGGGCTGACTACTGAAGCGCCAGCTTCCAAGCGACCACCGAGGGAGACCTGGCGCCCGTTGGCATTAAGACGAACGGTGTTTCCCCACGGCAGCGAGTAACAGGACTTGTCTTGATGAAATCATGAACAGCTGTCGTGAAATTCAGAGCCCAGTATTTTTCACCGGGCGCCGAAAGGGGTGAGTTTCCATCCCGCACCGGTAAATCCGGAGGAGGCGTTTTTTGAAAAGGTGCCGGTGTGCAGCAAGGTTTTTGGCTGCGTCCCCAGATCGTCACGGGAGGCAAAATCGGCGACGGCTTCCGTCCACGTGACGTGATCCACCGGGGCGGGCACCTCAAGGGCACCCTCAGCCGTCACCGCAGCCGGTAGGCGCCCGACCACTTTCACGGCAGTGTAGTTCGTTGCACCCGAGCTTTGCCTCGATTCCAGTATACTGAGCGCTGCGACGAGAAAATCTGCCGCTCGCCCGGTTTGGCAGTCGGTGGCGAGCAGGATGATATTGCCACGGTGTTCGGCGTTCGGCAGAGCCGCTAGGGAATTGACAATCTTGTGCCTGCGGGTGGTGCTGAGCGCCGGGGCGTTTTGGAAAGCGATGATGTCGTTTTTACGCAGCCCCATCGCGGTGAGCGCCTTCCTGTCAAGGTCGGCGATTTCCCCCTGCGTGAGTGAGTAGATCTCTTCAGGGATACCTACCATTTTGGTGGCTGTGAGCGCGATGCCCGCAGAGGCGACCGTGGCGGTGATTCGGAGTGGCAGGCCACCGGCGAAGAACGCCCAGGTAACCTTGTCGATTTCGGACTGCAGGCGCGCATTGTCGGTGTAGGGGTCGATGCCCAACTCGCGTGCCGTTTCCAGACGCGCCTTGTCAAAACCGGCGATGTTCATCGCGGTGTTACCGATCTCCCCTGCACTTTCCCCCGCCGATGGCTTGTCCTCGGCTTTGCGGTTGTTTGCGACCTTGTTCGCGCCGCGCTCAATCGATGCTCCGACTTTCCCGAAAAAATGACCCACCGTAGCGGGAACTTTCTTGATCGATCCCACGGGATCCTGCGCGATGTTTTTCACCGCATCGATGGGTTGCTCGATGGAGCGCTTGAGCCCCTCTGCAAAGAGATCACTTTTTCTGGTTTCCACGAGTTTTGCGATCGCTTCCGTCTCAGTGATACGGCTGGCGACCTGTGGAATACCAATGGCGGAAAAGGTGCCAAAATCAGTATCTATTTCAAAATGAGCAAGATAGCCATCCGTGGGAACCTGTTCACGAACTCGGTGATGGGCACCTTTGAGCAGATCCGGAGATAGGATTTTGGAGGCGGAGAGAATCGCGGGATCCTCGAAGCCCGCAGGCAGGGCAGCGGTCTGTGCGGCACAGGGTGCAACCATCAAGGCGAGAATTGCGAATTTTGAGAGGTTTTTCATAGATACGGAATCGGTTTCAAGGTTTGGTGAGCATCGAAGAGATACTGCTGGCTGATATTATCCCAACTGTGCGGGAGAACTTCGATCTCTTTAACTACGTTGTGATGGCGAATATGTCCCGAAAAAAGAAGAGTCATCCCACTCTCTGGCATGGCCGCTTCAGCAGCGATGAGACAAGCCATTCA
>Ga0206131_10004173_pt1 | contig 16060 bp, 12 predicted proteins | sample Helgoland_Spring_FD_148636 | JGI IMG/M metagenome (GOLD analysis project Ga0206131, IMG submission 148636) | Pelagic subsurface seawater microbial communities from Kabeltonne, Helgoland, North Sea - Helgoland_Spring_Bloom_20160517_1 | ecosystem: Environmental > Aquatic > Marine > Epipelagic ...
ATTTGAATCAGCTTATACCTTTGTAAGACAAGAAGAAGGACGAATATTAAGCATTGAAGAAGTTCAAAAATTGCCTTTCCCAGATAAGTCCTCTCAACATTATAAGGAATGGCAGTTAAGAGTTATGACTGCCAAGCGTTTTGCTAAATATATCGAAGGGCAAAAAAATAAAAGTGTATTGGAAATTGGTTGTGGCAATGGCTGGTTTGCAAATTTTGTTTCTAGAGCACTGGTCAATTCTAATATTTTAGGAGTTGACGTTAACCTTACCGAGCTTAAACAAGCAGTAACAGCTTTTGGACAGCCAAAAATACAATTTGCTTATTGCGATATATTTGAATGTGAATCTTTGTTTAAAGAGAAATTCGATTATGTGATATTTAATGCTTCAATTCAATATTTTCAATATCTTACTGGTTTGATGTCTTTAGTAAAAACATATTTAAGATTGAATGGAGAGATTCATATTCTTGACAGTCCATTTTATAAAAAGGAACAGATAGAAAGTGCTAAAAAAAGGAGTACTTCGTATTATAATAGTGTCGGCAAGAGTGAAATGTCAAATTTTTATCATCATCATAGTGTAAATGATTTAGGAAGCTGTAATTTTTTATATAAACCTAAAGGACGTTTCATTTCAAAGTTTTTAATGAAAGCAAATTCTCCATTTCCATGGTTAAGAATTAAAAAATGAGTAAATCAATAGAACATATTTTATTTTTAAGCCCCGCGTTTCCTGCAAATAAAAATGAAACGTGGATTGTTACTTATTTCTATAATTATATTCAAGCACTTTCTAAATCGTATCCGGATATAAAAATTAGCATAATTACTGCTGGATATCCAAAACAAAAGGTCGATTATAAATTAGATAATGTAAATGTGTACTCTCTAGGAATTGCGAAGTATAAAGTTCTAAAACCCTTTTATTGGAAAAAAATAATTGACTTAGCTGTAAGTATTAACGATTTGCAAAAGGTTTCCACCTTACATGCGTTATGGCTAAATGAGTGCGCGTTTTTAGCTCAGTTTATTGGGACAAAATTAAATTTAAATTCAATAGTAACAGTTATGGGATCTGAATTAATATCTAAAAATAGATATTTAAGGTTTATAGATGTTAAGAGGTTTTTGATTGTAAATGTTTCTGAAAAAATGAGAACATTGTTTCTTCAGAAACATAATATTAACTCTCATGTTATTACATGGGGAATAGAACCTAAAGTTCTGCCATTTGGTATTTTGCGGAATATCGATGTTTTGTTTGTTGGATATTTAAATGATAATAAGTCTCCACTTGAATTTATATCTATTATCAAAAAAATGAAAAAGTCCTCACCAAATATTAAAGCAATAATGATTGGTGAAGAATATGGTAATAAGAAGATTAATCTTATTATTGAAGAAAATGATCTTAATGATAATATCCGATTTTTAGGCCGTTTAGATAATGAAGACGTTAAAGATTACATGTTGCGTTCAAAAGTACTTGTTCATACTTCAAAATTTGAGTCACAAGGATATGTTTTTGTAGAAGCTCTTGGGGCAGGTATGCATATTGTTTCTCGAGATGTTGGAATAGCAAAATCTTCCAGAAAATGGTCTATCGCAATTGATGAAAATGATTTCGTGAAAGAAATAGGTATAAAGCTAGAAAGTGAATTGGGCTTTCAATCTGAAGTTTTATTTCCAATTTGTAAAACGGTAGATTCTTACTTAAATTTATACAATAGTAATTAGAGCACTAACGTAGATAAATTAAGTGTGTTGATTGCAAACTTATAATATACCCCATCTTTAATCTTCTAAGAGAGTAATAATATTTTTAAGTTTCATCGTGAAATGTGTGATATTTGTGTTGGTTAATATGAAAGTATTTTTTAAAATTCTTATAGTTTAAATACTGTCTCTGAATAAAACTATATGAGATAGGTGAATTATTATTAAATGTTGATACCACAGAATGTACGTGTTGAATTGTTTCTTCTAAATCAGTTGAGTATATTTTGTTTTTTATTCATAAAACAAACTGAAGATTATTCTGATCTAGAGTTGTTTTTTTAGATTCGATGTTAATAGGTACTTTTTTTTCTTTACATTCAAGCTTAATTTTGAAAAGTTGAATTGATGTCAAAAATCAAGTTAATTAAAATAAATATATTCTTATTCCTGGCCTTATTGATTGGGTTGAATCTGGTCTGTTTTCTAATAATAAATTTATTCGATAGGACAAACTTGGATTATTCTGAGGAGAGAGCTAATTTGATGGGGTTAACCATTGATGAACATCTGCAATATCAAAGGGACAAAGAGATATTCAAACTGAATTACAGTTCCTTCGATGGTTGGACCAATGGTATGGGGACATCAGAGTTTTTTAATATTGATGAAAATGGACACCGATTTTCGTTCGAAGGTAAAGGGGATTCATTAATTCTATTTTTTGGAGGATCCTTGGTTTGGGGACATGGAAATCGTGATAACACTACCATTCCAAGTTACCTTTCAAAGTTAAGTTCTAAATATAATTGTATTAATCTTTCTGAAGTTGGCTTTTCTTCAATGCAGTCAATTGTGAGTTTAGTGCATCAATTAAATGAATTTGACAAAGTGGCGTATGTTATTACTATTGATGGGATTAATGACATGAATCAATATTGTGGGTTAAATGGTCGGTTTGATATACATTACCGTGAAAATGATTATAATAAATACCTGGATGAATATGAAAGAAATCCCTACGGACCTTTTGGTAGAAACCTTATTAATACAACATATCAAATATTTTTAGAAAATAGCTACGAAGTTATCTTGCGTTTTAAAAATAAATTTATTGGTGTTAATAACCGGATAAACAATCATTTTATTTGTGATAAAGATTTATACAGTGAAGTAGCAGCAAGATTATTAAAAAATTGGCAAAATATGTATGGAGTATGTAACAATAGTAACATCAAGTTTATAAGTATTTTACAACCTAATGCGCATTTTACTAAGTCTAAGAAAGATGGTATTCAGCCATATTTGTTTGAAGTTTCTAAGGAACATGCTTTGGTGTTTTATGAAAATACGCGTAGCAAAATGAAAGAATCAAAGCTAGATTATATCTATGACTTTACGGAAGTTTTTGATACGTTTCCCAATAAACAATTTTTTACAGATGATTGTCATGTAAATCATAATGGAAATGAAGTCATTGCCCAAGCTATTTATAAGATAATGGGAAATTAAGTTGATTATTTTCACATAAGGATCTTAAATATAGGTATCTTCTAATTTCTTTAATTCTTTTTGGTTAATAGTAATTAAAGTATAAAATCAAACAATCATTGTCTTTAAGATCTTATCAATAAATGGATACTATATTATCACATAAAAAGGCACTTCCTTATTTATTTATTTTTTGCTTTTTATTCCGAGCAGTTATAATTATTAGCTTTCCACAAGTTTATGGTCTAGATAGTGTGGCAAATCTCTCCTATAAAGAAACGATACCTTCTAGCTACTGGTTTTCCCTCACTCACTGGACTGTATTTATATTTTACAACATTTTTGAAAGCATAAGTGCTATAAGATTTGCTTTCGCTTTGATTGGGTCTGCCAGTTTTTTTACAATGTATCATTTTCTGAAATTTTATTTCTCTCATGATAAAGCAGTTATAGGTTCACTTTTTTTTAATATTAACCCTCTGTTTATTTTTTTAACAATTGTCCCTTACCAAGAAGGCGCGTTTATTCTATTCCTTTTTTTGTTTTTGTTTTTTTTCTGTAAAAAAAGATACTTGATCGCAAGTCTATTCTTTCTAATCACAAGCCTTATACGATATGAAGTGATTCTGATTTTGCCTATATGGTTATTCTTTCTAGTCAAAAATCGAAATTCTAAAAATAATTACAAAGCATACTTTTGTATTCTTTTATGTGTTATTCTATATTTATTTTATTTTATATATAAGCAAAAATATTTTCACTCAAACATCTCATCTTTTATATACATTAAAAACTATTTTAAAGAATATGCTTTTGAAAGAAGAATACAAGAGCTCTTTAAAATACTATATTGGACTTTTTTATATGGTACACCTTTGCTTTTATTTGGCATATTAGGATTTATTAATTTAGAATTCAATTCTAATATTCTTAAATCTAAGGTTATTTTAAAAGTATTGATTATTTGGATTAGTGCAACTGTAATATCATACCCATTTATTGTTGAAATAGGTTTGATTAATCAACGCTATTCTTTTTTATTGATTCTACTGCTAAGTATTACCTTGCCTTTTGGTTTGTCACTTTTTAATAAAATTGAAGTGTTAAGAGTTTCTAGAAATTCAATTATTTCACTATTGTTTATATTATCTGGAGTGTATTATATTCATAGAGAGACAACAGAAATTAAGAATCACTCCTCATTTGAAATTTCACAATTTTTAAATAAGCATAACGATAGCGAGAAGAATATATTAGTCTTTACGGACTATAAAAACGAATATAAAGATTATGATTCAGAGGTTTTCTTGCAAGTAACTGGTCAATCTACTCTTCCTCGAAAAAGTTTTTTTCTTGCACATAATTATAATCTTGATAATCCTCAAAAACTAAATGGTTTTATTGGTAAAAATGAAATAGCATATATTGTAAATACCGCAAGAACAAAGGATCTTGAGAAATTGATTTCAGATCTCTTTAGTAATTATCAAATTCAAAATAATTTTTTATATGCCAAAAATGATGTTGAAATTTACGAAATAACCTATAGTAGTTATTAATGAAGTGATTTAAAAACGTAGGTTGAAATGATTTACATGTTCTTGATTTTTAAATCAATATAATTTTTGAGAAGCATAGTGTTTTTACGTGACGAAAAAATTGTGAAGAGTTGGAATTCAATGGCTTGTAAAGGAATTAACATTATGTTTTTAAATCACTTCAAATTATGTACAAAATCAATATGTTTAATATTAAATATTATGTTAAACTATTATATCTTTGAACTATATGTTAAAAACTTCAAATAATAAAGTATTATTATTTAATCCAAGGGCTGTTACTGGGGGCCATTTTAGAATACCAAATTCTGTATTACAAGTAGCAGCTTCCATTGATGGTATATTTGATTGGGTTATCGTAGATGGAAATAGAGAAGAAGATTCTTGGGCCAAGATCAAATCATATCTAGATACTGGCAACTTTAAATATTTTGGTGCAACGGCTATGCCTGGGCCGCAATTGAAGCAAGCCATACCTTTTACAACTAAAATTAGAGAATTATATCCTTATATTACTAATATTTGGGGTGGTTATTTTGCTTCAAATCAGTACAAAGCAGTAATTGAAAGTGGAGTAGTCGATTTTATAATCAATGGACCTGGAGACCATGCATTTCCTTTTTTAATTGATGCTCTTGAAAATAATCATGCTTTTGAGTTTGTACAGAATTTAATATTTCGCAATTCTGATGGTGAGATTATTAAAACTTCTAAAGAAAGCTTATTGGATCAAGATAGTCTACCTCAATTGCCTTATGACAAACTCGACCAGCTTTATGATATGAAGACATATCTTAGGCCGACACATTTGGGTAAAGAAACAATTGGATATCATTCAAGCATGGGGTGTCCATTTTCATGTTCCTTTTGTGCGGTTGTGCCAATTTATAACGCACGATGGAAAGGAAAAAAAGCAGAAACTATTTATCGGGATATTATGTACATTAAAGAAAAGTACGGAGGTGATGCGATTGAGTTTCATGACAATAATTTTTATGTAAGTGAAAAAAGAACGGTTGAATTTTCCAAATTAATTAAACCACATAATATGACTTGGTGGGGTGAAGGACGAATTGATACTATTGATAAATATAAAGATGAGTCTTTGGAAATTATGCGGGACTCAGGATGTAAAATGATTTTCTTAGGAGCAGAAAGTGGGAATGATACAATTTTAGAAAATATTGATAAAGGAGGCAAACAAACTGGTGAGCAAATTAAAGCTTTTGCTGAGCGTTTGAAAAAATTTGATATTGTTCCTGAATATTCTTTTGTTTTAGGATTTCCTGGCAGTTCTGATGAGCAAGTCATGAGACAAATTGAAGAGGAAATAAAATTTATCAAAGAAATAAAGTCAATTAACCCTAATACTGAAATTATTATATACTTGTATAGCCCTGTTCCAACTGAAGGGTCTGAACTCTATTCTAAAATTATCGAATCTGGTTTTTCATTTCCTAAAACACTAGAAGATTGGTTATCCCCAAGTTGGGAAAATTTTGATTTAAGGAAAAACCCTTTGACACCTTGGTTGACGCCAGAGATGGTTGATAAAGTCAAGAATTTCGAAATAGTATTAAATTTCAGATATCCAACTGCCACAGATGCCAAATTATCAAATGTTCAGAGATTTGTGATGAAAAATATTTCACGAGTACGTTATAAATCAGGAATATACAAATATCCATATGAGTTAAAAGCATTGAGGAAATTTTGGCTAAGATATCAACAACCCGAAATTGAAGGCTTTTAAATGGTTCAAAAAATTAGAAGTATTAGAATATCACTGTACTGGTTTTTCTTTAGACATCTGCATTATTTAATTTCAGAGTATTCATATGATGGTTTGAATATTAAATTAAATAAGAATGTCTTTCATCCTGCGTTTTTTTTATCTACCAAGAATTTATACAATTTTATAAAAACATTTAATGTTTCAGGTAAAACTATTCTTGAATTGGGAGCAGGGACTGGTCTAATTGCATTGGACTGCGCAAGAAGAGGGGCGAACGTAACTGCAACAGATATAAATGCAATTGCAGTTGAACTTGTGCAAACTAATGCTCAAAATAACAATCTTCATTTAACAGTAATATATTCAGATCTTTTTGATGATATTCCGATTCAAATATTTGATTTTATTCTTATTAATCCGCCTTATTATCAAGGAGAACCTGAGGGCAATCTGCAGCAAGCTTTTTATGCGGGACCTCATTTCGAATACTTTAAAAAACTGTTTTTTCAGCTTACTGAATATATTATTAAGACATCTAATGTTTTTATGATTTTAGCTGATAATTGTGATATTGAAGAAATCAAAAAAATTGCAAGTCATAATAATTATATGTTTATACTTGAAGCTTCAATTAAACACAAAAATGAAGAGAATTATATATTTAAAATTCAGAGCTTAGATATTGAAGAGAAATAGTATATTCTTTTACTTAAAGTATGAGATCAATAAATGGAACTGAATCCTATATTTTCCATACATTTATATCTGTAAAGAAGTAACCATCTTATGATTTTTGATTATCCAAAATGGAATTTGAGAGTAAGAACTGATACTGAAAACTATCAAAATGCATTGCCCTACCCGCATATATCGATGGATAATTTTTTAGAGATGGAAGCTGCAGAAAAAGCATTAAAAATATTTCCAGAAATCAAGGATGAAGGTTGGATTCACTATGTTCATGTCAATGAAAAAAAACATGGTCTAAATAAATTAGAGTTGATTCCTGTGTTTATTCGTGATGAAATTATCAAAGAGTTGAATTCGTCCAAATTCATTGAATATTTGGAAAGGCTTACAGGTATTTCTAACCTATTACCCGATAGCACAATAGAAGGTGGTGGAATTCACCAAAGTAAAAATGGTGGTTTTCTCAATATACATGCAGATTTTACCGTTCACCCACATAGAAAAACATGGCGTCGGCGTGTAAATTTATTGATTTATCTTAATAAAAATTGGTCATCTGAATATGGAGGTGATTTGGAACTTTGGGAAAAAGATATGGCTAAATGTGCTGTAAAGATTGCACCAATTTTCAATAGAGTTGTGATTTTTAATACTGATGAAGATTCGTATCATGGTTTTCCTGATTCGATTCAATGTCCTAATGATGTAACACGTAAGTCGATTGCGTTGTATTACTTTACAGAAGAAAAAACGGGATCGTTCAAGCGGAGAGCTACCAATTACCGTGCACGTCCAAATGATGGTTTTAAAGCTGTTTTAATTTGGATCGATAAAGTAATGATTTCGATATATACTTCTATCAAAGGGACTTTAGGTATCAATGATGATTTTGTAAGTAAAGTGTTGAATTTCTTTCGAAAGAAGAAATGAAGGTTTTATTGAAACACTATAGATTTATAATGATACTGCCATAGGTTCACGCGTATTTTCCATTGATTAAATGAAGCCAATCAAGATGAGCGTGATGTTTTTTATTGAGTAAGTCGAAGTATTAACCTCTGCACTAATTTACTCAATTTGAAGTATAGTAAAATACTATTGGATTTGATATAATTTCCACCCTTTCGGGTGTGTTTCTACTACTTTTAATGTATAGTTTTGCTCAATAAATTCCCAATTTAACATAGGCATTTTACCTTTCCATTGTGCTTCGTAACGTGATGGATCAAATAGAACTAAATCGTTTTTATTGAAATTTTCATAACGCTCCATAAACATGTTTTTAAATTCAAAGTCTAGTCCACGGCCTTGAATCGCCAAATCCATATCAAAGCTATATAAAGTCTCGCCTTGGTACGGTTGAATCATTGTTGCAATTTCTTTTTCAACAATTGTACGATTGAATATCAATTTAAACGTCATTGTAAAAAAGACTAATTGCATTGCTACACAAGCAATACCGATCGGAATGAAAAAGCGTTTGATAAGCTTAATTTCTATGAGTTTTGTAAAAGCAGGAAATAGTAAAATTAAGATGAGCGGAAATACCAAACCAAGAATTCGCGTATTTTGAAAAGGAATTCCAGCCAGGAAAAAGATGTACAACGCACTGCAAATTATCAGTATTTTGTTATGAAAGAAAATGAGTGATTTGTAATTTTTTATTGTAATTAAACTCAAGACAAACCCAATAAAGATAAATCCTGGATGAAAGAATACATAAAATGTATAGATTAAATTTGGGAATGTAAAACTTTGCGTTCCATCTGCAGTTGTATAACTTGATTTGAAATAATTAGTTACAGACCAAATTTTTAAAAAGTAGTTGGAAGAAGCTTCAAATAATGAACCCCATTGGAAAATGATAAATGGAACTCCTGCAAGGAGACTTAATAAACTTGCGATTATAAATTGTTTATATTTTTTTCGTTTTAGTACTAAATATAGTGTAAACACTATAATTGGAAATGTAATGAAAAGTGAAGCATAACGTGTCATTAGTGCACAAGTAGCAAAGATGAAAATAGGAGCGAAACTCGTCTTTTTATAATATGATTTGAAAAAGAAATAGAAAGACAAGACGACGAATGCCAGCGTCAATGCATCTGACATGACAATTATTCCCATTTTTAATAGAAATGGACAGAAAAGGGCAAAAACCAACACGTAGAAAAAGCTAAAACTTGTATTTGTATATACTAATCGAATCGTTTTTAATGTATATAGACATGCTATAGAAAAACTGAGATAACTTATTAATTGCAAGGCCACAGCAGACCCAATAATAAAACCGAGTAAGCTTCCTAATGTTGGATATAATACTGGCCAAAAATAATTACCTGGGTGCACCCCTGTTGTAATGTATTCTTGAATGGCGTTTGTATAGCGCAAATATTCATAGGAATCTTGTCCATATAAACCATCAAAACCGGAAATTTTCAAAATGAAAATAAGAAAAAATGGAATACTAAAAAGCGTCAAATTTTCGTAGAATGAAGTGGTGAGCTTTTGTAATTTCATTTATGGTTTTGTTATGCATTTATAAATATAATCATTAAACTTTCTATCGTAAAAAACTAATCACTATTGTGTTTTTAGCGCAATTAATAGAGATTTTTTACCTTTTTTAATTTTTTTTTTAGCCTCAATGTTAATATTATCAATCAATATAGATAATATTAATTTTCACCATTTTTTCCATTAAATACTATTCTGCTTAAAGTGATTGTAAATAGAATCACTAACCAGTTCCGTTCCATATTTGTTGTAATGAATATCATCATAATAATATTTAGTGGATTTTGGTATAGTTAAAGGAATTAGCAAAATATTATTCTCATTACATGTTTCTTTTAAAACTTTATTATAGTGATCTAACCCTCTCGATAAAGCACTCATGCTAAAGTAATCTTGAGTATATCTTATTGGACCTGATATAATAAATTCCTCATTTTCTTTTGACTCCTCCTCACTCCAAAGACTTGTCTGTTGTACGAAAATAGGTTCAACTCCATTTTTTTTACATAAGCTTATTAGTTTATATATGTTGGTTTTAAAGCTGTTTAGTCCAGGAGCTAAATTTGGCAGTACCTCAATTTTATTTGCTTCTTTCCTTTTACGAAACTGCTCTTTAAAAAGAAAAGCTATTTTTAAAGGATCGAGGGTTTTAAACTTCCTTCTTTTAATTTTTTGTAACACTTTAAATGTAGTCAACCTTCTATAAAAAACCAGTTTTTTATTTGGAAGATGGCCAAAAGAAATTTGATATAATTTCTTAATATCTTCTGCCTGTTTTAAAAACGTATCAGGAGATCCAATATATCCGTTGAGATCGTTAATGCCCATAAAAAAAACTGCGTATTTGACATCCTTGAAGTCTTCCTTTTCTAAAAGATGTCGAGCTTGTAAAACATGATGATATGAATTGATGCCATCACGGCCTACATTTCCGACCCAATAAGGATTGCCTAGTTTTTTTTCAAGTTTATATGACCATGTGTCTTCCTGTGATAATGCAGAACAAACGGCAGTACTACCTCCAAATATTAATAATTGCGTTTTATTTTCTTTTGCCGATGAAGATCTTGTCCCATATTTATCAAACTCTACAACAGCATCTCTCTCAATTCCATTAAGATTGCTTTGTGCAACAGGCCAGATAAATTTTGAATTAGGAGTTCCTACATAATAGTCATTGGGAAAGGTACAGATTAAGCTTAAAAATAATTCAATAATAATTAGAAGTAAAAAAAACATAAAAAGAATTCGTAAAATTACCTTTATATTCAGCATAGATTTATTTGTTTTTATTACAGCGACAAATTTAATTTAATTTATTAGGATTAAGCGCTTCTTGATTTGTTTTCGCAATATTAAAATATCAACTTCCTTTTTTTATAATAGAAAATAAATAAAGTTTTCGTTGCCTAAATATTCCCCTTTGACTCTATATTACTCAAGCTTTATCTTAATAAATGTCTATAAACTATTGCGTTCGATCAACAAGGTTTGAAAAGGTTCATAATGAGAATAATTTAGAAAAACTTGATAGAAAATGTCTTGAAAATGAATAATTAATGAAAATCAATGAAGAATTATTTTCTCATTTTCTAGCAAATAATCACCGATAATTTTGTGCGCGTATGGATTAATATGTAGATCAACATCCCAAAAAACTTTTTCAGAAGCATTTTTAAGTTTATCTGTTAAATTTAAGTTTATTATTTTTTCGGTATTTAACCATATAGTAAGCTTATTGGTTAGTTCCTCATTGACCATAATTGTTTCAGAGTCTAGATCAAAAAGTGATTGCAATTTATTTCTAAACTCACTATTGGTTTCAATTTTTGAAGGTAGCAGTGTAATTATTAACTTAATGTTTTCTTCCTCACAAATTTCTTTTATTTCTAGCAAATACTTTTTAGCGATTTCTAACGATTTTTCTTTCTCATTAGCAAACGATTTAAAATATAGAATTTGTTCAAGACCCTGAGCAAAAGGAATTGATTTTTTCTTTTTTGAATAAAATAACTTTCGAGTTCTTACATAGAAATTTTTAAAAACATTTGATATTTTTGCTCTATCATCTTCAAATATTGGAGCTTCCCTAAAGTCATTTCCTGTGAATATGTTAATTAAATAGACGTCAGGTTTTAAATACTTGTATTTTTTTAGAAAGCCCAAATAGTTTCTAAAAGTATAGTATGCAGTGCCGCCATTGATGAAGTTATAAGTATGTGTAGTATCAATTTCATTTTGCTTTTCTTCCCAAATGTTTATAAATGATTGATAATTATGCTTTAACACACCATCTGTGTGTGAATCTCCTGTAACTAAGACTCTAATTTCGTTTATTTTTTTTTCTATTATATCCTCGTCTTCTCTAAAGCCTAAGTTATTTGTTCTGCGTTCTGTAGATATTTTTTGTTGTGGTGTGCCCCAATTATCATAAATATAAATGCTTGGCTTATGCACAAACATGGCCAAAGAGTCTTTTTGCAAATAGGCAATATGATCTGGGGTTGTAAGTTGAAAAAAATCATTCATTCGCTTAATACTAATCAAATAGAAAATAAAGGCCATCATTAAAAACAAGCCTACTGTGATATAAATGTTAATTAAGATAACTCGAGTGTACTTCATAGTTGAAATTGGAAAAAGCGGAGCATGTAATTTAAGTTTTAAACAGGTTGTCTAATTTAACCTTTTTTTGTGTTGAACATTAAAATCTAAAATGATAATTTCAAGATTACCAATTTTAATCATTTTTTTAGAAAACACTATTTCTCTCCGTAATTGATCTTTCGTGCTATAAAATAATGTTGTTTCTAAATTGTAGATAGTGGACAATCGTCTTTTATAAAACTTTGTCATACTGCAAAAAAATATAATGAGTGAAATAAAAAGAAGTAATTTTGAAATTTGGATTTGTGTGCTTGGGGAAGATTAATCAGATGGTCATTGGATAAAAGATGTTGAAAAAAGATAGCTATCTGATAACATTGAGTTTATGGCATTACAGGAAAAGAATATAGTACTCAATATAATGAAATAATCGAAAATATGGATTCAAACTTCAAATTTTGAAGCTCAAGGATATGTATTTTTGGTGGCAGTATATGAAGTGTTTGTAATTTCTAAAGATGTTGGCATAGCAATAAGATCAGAAAGATAGTATATTGTGGATACGGAACAATATTTTGTAGATATTATTATTTCGATATTAATAACAATGGAAAAATATTTACCAATTTTTCCATATCCAATTTTGAGACTTTAAGTAAATATTTGAAATTGCAAGTAATACATATAAAAATAGTTTCTATTCTAAAAAAGTTAAGTAAGTTCCTTTTGATAGGCATAATATCTTTTGTAATACTAGAATTAGTCCTTCCACATTGGGTCAAATATAATAAGTTAAAGATAGATCTTCCGACTTATAATATTCAGCGAATAACAAACTATTGGGCTGATGAAAATGTATATTTTGGAACAATTCATAGACCTAATACTAAATATTATCAAAAAAAGTATTGCTTCGACATTGAATATCAATCTAATGATTTGGGTTTTAGGGATGTTTCACACAAACAAAGTGTTATAAGTAAACGAATCGCAATTCTAGGTGACTCATTTATTGAAGGTGTTGGTGTAGATGTTGGTAATCGAATGAGTAATATTCTAGAGAATAAAACTAAAATTCAATTTATGAATTTTGGAATGGCTGGAAATTTTGGAACAACCCAAGCTTGGAAGTGTTATGAAAATGTAGTTTCAAAATTTAAACATGAAATTATTTTGATCGGGATACTTCCTGCAAATGATTTTATAGAAGATGATTTTCAACTGGGACTAGACGGTATGGCAAATAGGTATAGGCCATACTTGGTAGGTGATTACCCAAATTATAAACTACAATATTATCAAACGGAAATTGCAATGTCCAAAAGAAAAACCTATTCCAATAATTACTTTAAACTTTTTCTTAAAAATTTTTCAAACAGCTATAATTTACTTGCTTATTATAAAAGTACACGATTTTATAATTCTAAAATCGGTTTTAAAAGCCGAGATCAAATTTGGGGATATTTTAATTATGAGCAGAAGAATTTAGATAGAATTAGATTTGCATTTGAGAAAATAAAAGAAAAGGCTAACGGGAAAAGAATTTACGTATTTACGATTCCTACCTTACCAGATATTGTTGATTTAAAAAGTGGTAAAGAAAATACCTTAGCGACTGATATGGCAAATCTTTGTCAAGATTTGCAAATTGAGTACTTTGACTTATTAAATGCAACTAAGGATCTTTCAGTGTCAGATTGTAAATTGCATTATTTAGAATGTGATGGTCATTGGTCAGCTGAAGGTCATAAATTTGCTGCAGAAGTATTGAATCGTGAATTTAATTTAACAGAATTGTAATTTGTGATAAAGAATATTTTTATAAAAGAGCATATGTTTTTGACTGCTTTGTGGTTGATTATTATCTTTATTGTCAACCCTATTGGTGATTTTCCTCTAAATGATGATTGGGCTTATGCATATACAGTTCAGCATTTAATTGATGAAGGACATTTCAAATTGCTTAATTGGGGAGAGATGACTTTGGTCGCTCACGTAGGTGTTGGTTATTTGTTTTCTTTATTATTTGATTTTTCGTTTACCACATTACGCTTTTCTAACCTATTTATATCTTGGATTGGAATAATTGGATTTTATGAATTGTGCCGAACCATATCTTATAAGAAGTATTTTAGTTTGTTACTAACCTTAATACTAATCTTCAATCCGGTATTCCTTTCATTAGCGTTTACTTATATGACGGATACGTCTTATCTTACATGGATAACCTTAAGTTTATTATTTTTCCTTAAGATTGATAAGAGGTTTAATAGAATGCATCTTTTCTTAGCCATCTTGTTTTGTTTTATCGCATTAATGATCCGTCAATTGGCTTTAACTTTACCCTTGGCTTGGATGATTTACTGCATTCTTACAAAAAGGTCAAATAAACAATTTTGGGTTTTGACTTTAAGCCCAATGCTTGTGATTAGTTTGTTTTATTTTTCTTATCAATACTTTATGAATAAGTGGGGACTTCTTGCTCCGCGATACAATGAGAAAGCCAGTTTGCTTTTTGAAAGTATCTACAACTTGGATCTTAATTTAATTGTTAATGCTCTGGGGTATTTAATAATCTCAATTTGTTATATGGGTTTGTTTTATTTACCCTTATTATTTATTGCTTTTAAAATTTTGCCTTCTAAATCTTTAAGAGCTTTTATTCTAAGTTCATCTTTAGGTATAACTTTTTTATTGGCCTTTTTTAATAAATTGATACCATCATTAAATGGTGTTTTGGTTGATTTTGGAGTGGGATTAATTTCTCTGTATGGTTTGAACATGAATGTTTCAGTAAGTCCACCACCTAATGCAAGTTTTTTATTCTGGATTATAATTACTTTTATCGGATGTTTTATTGGCTTAGCTTTCCTTACAATAATTTTCTTAGCGATTTATAATAAAAATAAATCCATGTATAATAATTACCATTTATTTGGGATTATTTTAACTGCAGTTTATTTAGTACCCTTTCTCATAGTTGGTGTTTATGATAGATATTTGATTTGTTTATTTCCATTTTTAGCTGTGGCATTATATCCAATTTTAAAAAATATTGAATGGACGAAAACAAGAATGATCTTTCCTTTATTTCTATGTTTTTGTCTGGGTTTCTTTTCTATATTAGCCACTCATGATTATTTATCTTGGAATAGATCAAGATGGATTGCAATTGATCAGATTCTTAATGTCCAAGAAATACCTAAGGAACAATTTAATGGTGGCATTGAATATTTAACATATTATTTTTTTGATGAAGATTTAGATGAATGGTGGGTAAAGAATTCATCTGAGTATCAGCTTTCATTTATTCCAGATACAAATACAATTATTCTAAAAGAATATCATTACGATAGATGGCTTCCAGGGGAAGGTATTTTTTTTCTTACTCAAAAACAATAAATCAAAAATTCTCTGATTAAATGATTTTCCTAGTTTAAATTGGCAAATTATATCTTCGCTTAAGTAAAGTTAATATAGCAGCAAGTATTAATGAAAAAGTTAATGTCGCAAGAGTTAAATAAGTTGGAGTTAATGCAAATGTTTTATAAAGATATCCGATGAATAGAGGGTGAACCAAATAAATTAAGGTCGCATATTGAGATATAAATTTACTTTCTAGATTTATTTTGAATGTGTATTTATTTGCCATTATAAATATTGCTGGACCTAGGATAATAAAAGTAAATCTTAGGTTATGAATATAATCTGTTGAAAAGAAATAGTAGCTTATATAAACTTC
>Ga0206131_10004187_pt1 | contig 16021 bp, 5 predicted proteins | sample Helgoland_Spring_FD_148636 | JGI IMG/M metagenome (GOLD analysis project Ga0206131, IMG submission 148636) | Pelagic subsurface seawater microbial communities from Kabeltonne, Helgoland, North Sea - Helgoland_Spring_Bloom_20160517_1 | ecosystem: Environmental > Aquatic > Marine > Epipelagic ...
GGAGGAGCAGTGGTGTTATTCTATTTACGCGCGCGAATACACGAGAGAGAGAGAACGAGAGATCGAGATTTAGAGGAGAGATTTCGTTTTTGTTCGCGCGTCGTTATTACATGCGCTGCTTGTTTCAAAAACAAAGAGGAGGAAGAAGAAGCGTCTCATCATCATCATCATCATCATCGGTTTTGTTCAACATCTCGAATACAATGCGAAGCTGTTTGAACGCATCGTCATCGGGAAGCGGCGTTCTCTCTGCGAGCAGAAACACGACGACGACGACGACAAAAAATGCGATGTTGGAACGACGAAAGAGTATGACAACGACACCGACGTTTCCCCGACGAATGAATAACGCAAGGAGGAGGAGGCGTTTTTTTGCGTCCTCGGTGTCGAAAGGATTAGGAGGAGGAGATGCTTCAAACGCGTCTTCGATAGCGTCGTCGGCGCAAGAACGATTATTGGAAGAGGAAGGAAAGTTTCTTCTCAAAAACGAAGTCCTCACAACTTTGGAAAAAGGGTTATCGTACGAAATCAGAACCGGGTGTTTAAACGCGAGAGGGAAAAAGTACAGCAATTTTGAAGAGTTTTTAACCGCGCAGTTGACGCTGTTGAGCGAGGACGCCGCGGTGAAGAACTCGGTAAAGTCGAGCGCGATGGTTCGAAGGATGAAGGAGGATGGAGTTTTGTACGGACGGTTACCGGCAAGCGAACGCGAGAGGATGTTGACGAACATGAAAGGGGCGCTGCCGATTGTGTTGGCAGAGGTTTCGAGTAACGCGAGTGATTCAAAGGGTACGAGGAACGACGAGAGAAGCGCGAGTGGGAACGAAAGTAGCACGAGTGGTGGTGGTCTTAATGGTAGCGCTCAAGTTGTCGCCGGGTGGCAGCCGCCGCCGAGCGCGAAAAGAACCGCATCGTCACCACCACCTTCTTCTTCTTCTTCTTCTTCCTCCTCCACCTCCTCTTCATCTTCTATGAAGAGCTTAGGGGTGTTGTCTTCCTCAACCGTGCGAAAGGAAACGTCATCTTCCGTGGCATCGAAACAACCAATCGTCGAAGATGTAAAAGATAAGAAAATGCCTACGGTTATTGTATTCGATTTAGAAACGACCGGTTTATCTAAAGAACGCGATCGTATCGTTGAAATCGCTTGCGTGGATTTGTCCGACGTGACGTCGGCGGCCTCGGTGGCGGGAGATGGAACAGATATCAAAAATTTTCAAACCTTAGTGAACCCGGGAAGATTTTCTATCCCGTCGCACGTTCAAAAACTCACCGGCATCACGAACGCGATGGTATCCGCGCCAGATATTCCGAGTTTTCAAATGGCTGCCGAACGATTCGAAGCGTTCATCGAAGCCGCGCGATTGAAAAACAAAGAATCTGGGGACGGCGCGTACAGCGGCGAAGTTTTGTTAGCCGCGCACAACGCGAGGCAATTCGACAGTTCGTTTTTACAGAGAGAGTATTGGAGACTTGGCCGCGAAATGCCTTCGCACTGGCGGTTTTTAGACACTTTACCTTTATCTCGATCCGTTTTGAAGAAATCGGGAAATACAAAGTTCACCTTAGATGCTTTGAGAGAACACTACGAGATCACCATCAACGAAGGCGACATGATGCACCGAGCGTTTACAGACGTTAAGGTGCTTTCTAGAATTATTCATCAGCTTTTAGCGGATAACGAGAGAGCAAACACTCGCTTCTCGGAGGATAAAGTAAGATTGTTAGATTCGTATTCGTTTTCGCTCGGCGATCCGGGCGCGGGATCTTTGAAAAGGCAAATCGCCGCCGCGACGTCGTCGACGACGGGCGCACCGGCCAATCAACCGTGGTTTTCGGGAGGTACCACGAGAACGTCCACTGGTGGCATTGCCGATGCCGTGGACGCGTGGGAAAACGTCCGCGCCATGAGCGGTGAAGACTTTGGCGTCGACGAAGATTTCAACGGCGGAGACGACGATTCTTCCTCAATCATGTACAACTTAAAGCAACAAAACAAGGAGGAGTCCGAGGAGGCGAAAACCAGAAATCGCTTAAAGCGACCGTTTTGGGCGCAAGCTGATCCAATCAACGGATTTGCGCCACCAACGCTCGATTTTGCAAAGCTTTCGACCACGGACGAGAACGATGATAAAGATCTCCGGGCGCTTCGCAACGACATAGACGCGTGGAAAGAGACGCCAATTCGAGAGGCGTTCGGCGCAGGATCTTCCTACGAACTGGACGAGAAAACTTTGAAAGCGCTAGAAACTGAAGGCGTGGACACCGTGGAGGCTATTTTGCGCGTCTGTCCGCGAAAATACCAAGAGTATTCGCCCATGTCCAACGATTTGCGACCTGGCACGTCGGTTTCCTTACTCGGCCGCGTCGTCGGCGTCCAAGTTGCACCGTTTACTCGTGGGAGGTCGAGGCAACCGAACGTGATTACGTTGGAAACAGTGAAAACGTCCGAAACCAACGAGGCTAGCGAAGGAGAGGGTTGGGGCAAAAGTCCGCAACGGTTCAAAGTGAAAATTTGGGAGTACTTGACCAAAGACGTCAAGAGTTCGTTGACGCGAGACGCGATCGTAAAAGTGCGAGGAACTTTAGGCAATTTTACTGGTTCTGAATTTTCCGTCGAGTCCGCAAAAATTCTAACCGATGCTCAAGATGTCACGCCAATCGGCGAAGCCGGCGAAGTCGTCGCCACGTACGCCAAGAAAGCGTCCATGACGAACGAAGAGTGGCACAAAGCTATCCCTCGCGCGCTTGAGTTTTTCTTGAAGAAACTCAAAGGCGATCCGTTGGAAGTCTCTTTGGGTAAAGAAAACGCTTTGTTGAAAGAGTTACAACTGGTTTCGCACGCGGAAGCCGTCGCGAGCATTCACGCGCCGGCAACGGTGGAACAAGTCGCTCGCGCGAGAGAACGCTTAGCGTTTGAGGAGCTTTTGATTTTACAAGTTCAATTAATGGGTGAACGTAAGCGCTTACAATCGTTAGCCGCGGAGAACGAAGGCGAAGGCGATAAGGAAGGTATTTCCATCGTTTCTACGCACTTGTGCGATCAACTTCGCAAAGAGCTCTCGTTTTCCTTGACGAGGTCGCAAGACCAAGCGTTGGAGGAGATTTTAACCGACATGGCCGGTCCGGCGCCGATGTTGCGCTTACTCCAAGGCGACGTCGGGTGCGGTAAGACCGTCGTTGCCGCGTTGGCGTTACTCGCGGCGGTGGGAGCTGGACACCAAGGCGCACTGATGGCCCCGACGGAAGTCTTAGCCAATCAGCACTACAAAACTTTATCGGACTTGTTGAGAGAAATGGGCCCGGATGCGCCAAAGTGTGAAATCATCACCGGGAGTACGAAGCAAAAAGAGTTGAAACTGATTTACGAGAAGATTGAATCTGGAGAGATTTCCATCGTCGTCGGCACGACTTCGTTAATCAACGAAAATGTAAAGTTCAAATCGCTCGGTTTAGCCGTCGTCGACGAGCAACACCGCTTCGGCGTCAACCAACGCGCCAAACTCCTCTCCAAAGGTGGGGAACCGCCGCACATGTTGACCATGTCTGCGACGCCCATTCCTCGAACGTTAGCGATGACTAAGTTCGGTGAGATGGCGCTATCTGTCATCGAAGAGAAACCCGCCGGTCGTTTACCAATCTATACGAAAGTTCTCGACCCGTCTGAACACGAAATCGCGTTCGAAGCCATCCAAGAAGAGACGCAAAGAGGCGGTCAGGCGTACGTCATCTTGCGTTATGTCTCGGACAAAGACACGGAGAAGAACCAGACCAAAGGCGCGGAGGAAGAATTCGAGCGTTTAAAGCTCAGACTTCCAAGCGTCAAGTTCGGTCTCTTACACGGCCAACTCTCCTCGGAGGAGAAACAAAACGCTCTGGATCTCTTCGCCAAAGGCGAAACGCAATGTCTCGTCGCCACCTCCGTCGTCGAAGTCGGCGTGGACGTCCCAAACGCTTCTTTGATCGTCATCGACGCCTCTGGTGGCGGCGGATCTGGAGGTTTCGGTCTCGCCGCTTTGCACCAACTCCGCGGCCGCGTCGGTCGCGGCTCTCGTCAGTCCCGGTGCTTCCTCTTAAACACGCCGAACCCGGACGAAGATCGCGAAGAACGCGCTCGCGACCGCCTCACCGTCCTCGAAAAAACCAACGACGGCTTCCGCGTCGCCGAATCAGACTTACAACTTCGCGGTGCCGGCGATTTGTGGGGTTCCAAACAATCCGGAAACAGCGTCGAGTTATTCCACGCGAGTTTAGCGACCGATTTATATTTACTCGAAAGCGCTCGCAAAGCCGCCGCGGAACTCGTCGCGGCGAGCGAAGTCGAAGCAGCGCCGACGACGGCGATGATGAAATCCTTACTCCCCGCGCCCGTGCAAATCGCGTTGGAGAAGAGGGCGGTCGTCGATTTGAGTTTAGAGGCGAAGTTTTGATAATTATCACGCGTCGATCGATGGTCGGCACTAATATGTAATATGTAATATGACAGTTGAGTTCAAATTTCATCCATTTTTTTCCTTCACCCTGCTTCACTAAAAACACGTATACATTAACTTAATAAAAATGGGTTGCGTCTCGTCCTCTCCGACTACGAAGAACGGTGAAGGTGATGGTGCCTCTTCTTCGGGGAAGAGCAGGTTCACCCAGACAACGCTAACAACAGAGTCGGCTTTGGGTGAGCGCACGTCGTCGTCGTCCTCCTCTAGGGAAGATGTTCTCCACGCTTTGGGAACGACGACAACGGTTTCCAATCCCTCGTCTGCGTCGGATCGGAAGAGCGGGAACTCGAGCAGCACGAACAGCGAAAAGAACAACAACGCGAAGAATACGAAGAATAAGAAGAACAAACAGCAGCAGGAGCAGCAGCAGCAACCACCGCAACAACAACAGAGACGAGGGATATTAAAAAGCGCGAGTCACGATCGGTTCCAAAATCAAACGCCGCCTCCGTCGCCAAATTACGAGTTTTTATTGTCCAACGCGGTGAGTTTGCGGGAGGACGATACCTTGAGCATGAGCAACGCGAGTCGATTGAAGAAAGCTGGGAGCGCCGGGGCGTTACAGATTGACCTCTCTCGAGTGCACGAGAACGATAGGAATGGCAGTAGTAGTAATAATAATAACAACAACTCCGTTGATGAGATGACGACGACGAGCGGCGCGTCCAGTCCGGAGAGAAATACCGAGTCGAACATTTTCTCGAGACTCCCTCCGTCGCCGACGGGGACGAAAAGTGGCGTGAAGCGGATATCGTTCGCGACAGATTTAGTGGACGTGATGGAAGACGACTCGCTGGTGGAGGAAGAGGAAGAGGAGAAGACGAGGCACTGGTCGACGAGTTTATTTCGAGGGAGTAAGAGAGATAGCGAGGATTTAGCGGAGGAGATTGCAAACGTGAAGAGAGGAGGAGGCGGAGGGAATAGTAATAGTAACAGTAATAAGACTCTTGGATCGAAGAATAACGGCGGTGGTGGCATTATTAATGTCGATAATTCGTTCTCGTCGGAAGATATCGACGTTTCGAAAATGTTTGAAAACGAGGACACGGAAAACAGCGGAGGAACCGATACCGCCGGCGGTAACTTTGAAGATGAAGACTACGAGGAAGAAGAATATTGGTTTCACGGGATTTCTGTGAGTACGCAGAGAGCACGGTCGGAGGTGTTGCACGCGCGATTGCAAGCCGCGGAAGGCGAGACGGAACGTTTGCGGGAGAACTCGAACGATAGTAGGAAAAAATTAGTGGAATTGATCATCTCGACTGGAATCACTCGGGAAGAGTTGCAGCCGGAAATTGAAGATTTGAAAGAAGAAATTCGGAAAGGTAAAAAAACGAGACGGACGAGAAGCGTGGAAACGATGGACATTCAAGAGGAGGAGGGAGAGGAGAGGCCGTTCGTATACGACAGCGAGCGAATTTCAAACTTGTTGCACAACTTTTTAGAAAAGATTGAAAGCTACGATTCAACCACCTCCGCGGCGGCGAGCGGAGGTTCCTCTCCAACCAACACCGGTAATGCCACGTCGCCTCCGCGAGAGCGACAGCAACCCGTCGCTTTGACTATTTTGACGCACTGGGCGAGAACCGGCGACGCTGAAGCCGCGTTATCGAGAGCAGAGTTGGAAAAGTCGCGTTTGGCGCACTCGAGCGCAAAATGGACGTTACAATCCGCCATGCAAGCGGTAAAAGATACCATGACGCGAGAAACCGTCGTAAAGGAGAAACTGAAGCGTCGGCAAAAGATTTTGGAGATTGCGACCAGAAGGAGAGAGTTAGCGAACGAAGATTTAAAAACGGCCGAGAATCGATTGGAGCGCGCGCAAGAAATTCGAACAGATATGAACGTCGCACTGGCGAAAGCCGTCGGAGATTTTGAAACTTCCAAAGCCGCTCTGGTATTGTGGAAGAAAAGGCGCAACGGCGCCATGATGACGTTTAAAGATGCCATTAACGAACTGACTGAGGAAACGGTCATTGAAGTTAATTCTAAAACAAAAGAGTTTGTCACCAGAGCGACGAAAGCGTCCGAGGCGTTATCCTTAGCGTACACTGCGTTAGGCAGTCGATTACAAAGAGCACTGGATGAAGGTTCGAGGCATCGCCCAGAGCCAAAAGACGAACAAAATTCGCGCGCGTTGAACAACGACGCTCGAGCGGCATTCGTTGCGCACAATCGCGCGGAGCAAGCCATGAACGCGCCAATTTCATTACATTTTGCCAAACTCAACGCGTTAGAATCCTCTACCAGACACTTGTTAGCCGAGTGCGAAGAGGAGGTCACCAAAGGCATCTCGCAATTTTACGAAGCCTTTCGCGTTGAACGAGAAGCGAGAGAGAAATCGGAAACGGCAAACTTGGACGCGAAGATTTGCGAGACGACTTTAGAAGTTGCGCAGTCGTACGCGCGAACCGCGGACAGAGCGTACGACGACGCTTTGTATTTCGCGCAAAGTACCATGGAACAAGAAATTCAAGAAGTAAACGAAGCTATGATTGTGACCAAACGTCGATTGGAGGAAGCGAGAGAACACGAGCGTTCAGCGCAAGCGCAATTGTCCGAATCGATTGCGAAATGGGGTAAAAAGAAAGCGCTGATGGGTAAAGATAACGCCAAATCTCCATGGAGAGCTGTCACGAGAGCAGTGAACGACGTTCACGATCTTTCCACCGTCATCCGTGGACGAGAGATGATTGCAAAACCCGAGGACGACAAGGTATCGTTTCCCGTGCATTATTTGAAGGACGAAGACGGGGTCATGAAGACGCAACTGAGCATGGAAAGCATTCCGGAAATGCACAACAACTCAAACGTTTCGTTCAACATTTCCGAAAGTCTTTTACACAGGTCGATTTCCAACAACAGTAATAACGCTTTGTTAGCCATGCAACAACTCCAAAGCGGCTCTTCTTCTGCAGCTGCTGCAGCCGCTGCGAGTGGAGAACAAGGCGTCAACGGTTTGACGCTTCAACAGACGGACTCGCAAGCGTCCATCGCCTCCACCAACTCCGACCTCGAAAATCTCATGCAAACGTTATCGGGTGGGAGTTTAACCGCACCGGAAGCAAAGAAAAGAGCGACTGTGCTCGATACAATAGATAAGCAAGCGGTGGAATTCAAGAACGAAGCGGATGTAGTTCGCGCGACGCGCTTGGTCGAATTGAAAGCTCGAGAATCGGTTGAAGATTTTAGCGGGCACGCTCATCAAACCGGTACGTTCTATTGAAATTGGTTGCATCTATTGTGTGCATAGCCTTATAATTGTGTGTGTGTGTATATATATATATCATTATTTTGTATATCATTATTATTATTAACATTTAAAACAACAACTCCCTTTCTTTTTCTCGCATCATAAATATGTGCGCATGAACGTGCACACACACTCTCCCTTCTTCATCTTATTATAACAATTACGCTTTGATGTCAAAAGCCACGCCAGTCTTGTACGTCTTGCTCGCCAAGTGCGCTTGCACCACCACGTTCGCTTTCGCGCCGTCGCAAATCGAAAGCTCCTTCGCCAAATCCACCGTGCCTTGGCTGTTGTACACCGCGCGCGCCCCGGAGTTGGAGTTTTGCAAACCAACCGCGTACGCCAAACTCCCCGAACTTCTCCCGACGACGCACTCAATCGCACCGTTCACGTCTGAATTTAACTTTGAGCTCATTCCAAACTTTAACCGGTCGAGACCGTTATCGGCGGCTAAGGCGTAGGTGGTATCGCCTTGGCATTTTTGCAAGGCGACGCCGTACGACTGCACTTGCCCTGAGGTTGTCACCGTGCCATCCACACCAACGACCGTCCCGTTGCCCAGAATATCCGAACACACGTTCACAGATATCGCGTTTGGCGACGGTAACGCCATTTCGCACTTGACGCCAACGCCTCCGGTTGCGTATTGCGCGCACGCTTTTTCCAGAACGTTTGCTTTCAACGCACCAATTTTGCACACGTCCCCGGTTTTCAATTCAACCTTCATCCCGTTCAAAAGAACATCCGTCGCCGTCAACGTCGCCAAAACTGTTTTCACGTTCGCGTCTAAAACGATGTCCGCTTTGATGCCATCGACGACATCTCGCGAGATGGTCGTTTTATTGCTCAACGAGGAAGTGTTGGTGCTGATGAGAGTTTCCGATTTCGTCCCATTCGCGGTGCTGTTGATGGTAATTTTATCGCTCAATTTCAAATCTTTCGTGAGGACGTTGGAGATGGATTTGCCGATTTCGGAGAAATACGTCGTCATTTTATTATAATAGAGTAATAATAACGTGAAGAATAAGACTTCTTAGCAAGTCAGATGGATTTTGCGCTCTCGTTTGATGCGATAGAGAAGAAGCAAAAGAGAGAGAAAAGTGGGGAATTATTGCTGAGTCATAAAAAATAGAGACCCCTTCAAAGGGGGAAAACAGTCAAGTCCTCTCGATTTTTCCGTCGCGTGACGTAAATACCGCTTTTCAAATTCGCAGAGGTAGATGATATGTGATGTATGTATAGTAAAGTGTAATAAATTAAAAGTAATCTCCTCTCGTTGTTTTCGAGCGATGATTTTATGTTCTATGTTTGTTCTGGTGTTATAGTAGTACGTGAGGTACTTTCTTCTCGCGGCTTTGAAATATCTCTGGTATCTTTATCTTCGTCCGGGTCCCGCTCCCGCGCCGTAATAGCCTCGGCTCACCGGCGGAGTCGTTCCGTATTGCTGCGAGGAGTACTCTCGAGTGGTGGTTTGACCGCCTTTCGTTTCCGAACTTTCTCTGTACAACGGCCTGCTCTCGTCGTTGTTGTTCGTTCCACCCCCGTAACCCCCGCTACTTCTATTGTTCTTTTGTCTCAATCGATACCGAACGAAGCGTCGGTACATCGAGCGCAAGACCAAGTAGATGATAACGACAGCTAAGCCACCCATGATGGCACCGGTGATACCGTCGGATTCGCTAATGGTCAAATGAAACGTGTCCACGAGCCAGTCACGGAGGCCTTCGAAGGCAAACTCGATTTTGTTGGCGGTCCAGTGGATGGCGTTGCGCACCGGTTCCGGGAGGAAGCTAAAGAATTCGTCGTATTTGTTCTTCCGTTGTTCGATTAAGGTAACATCGACATCCGAAGCTAAAGCCGGGGCGCCAGTCGCTTGGAGTCGAGCGACTATGGCGCCGAGGACGTCTGGGTCGGAGAAGCGTTCAGCGATGAGAAGCTCTTTCGAGTCCACGTCGTCGGTTAAGACAACCATGCGGATTTCCGTGGCAGTTTCTCCATCAGTCGCAGCGGTCGCAGTAGTTGTTTCTTCGGTGGTGGATGCGGCGAAGTTTTTGGATTTAGCCATAGCCATAGGTTTTGCACCTGCTGGTTTTGCGGAGGATGAAGAAACCTTGTCCTTGTTCGTCAAAGACATCTTCATCGAGGACGTAGTCGGAAGCGCAAACGACTTCGAAGTGCTCTTTCGGTTCGCCACGGCAGCGTTCAAAGTCGCATCTTTCTTTGCTTTCACTTTCTTGATGTACTCGTTCAAGTAGTCTCTGTCGTCATCGTTCGTCTTTTCCTTGAGCGCCTTTCTCGGACCGCTGGAAGACGACGACGACGAAGTAGAAGCGCCAAGCTCGGGTCTAGATTGCGCCAAACCGAGCGCGGCGGCGTGGCGTGCAATAGATCGGCTTCTCAACACCGCTTCTTTCGCTCTCGATTTGACATCCGCTGCGCCATCCTTCGGTGCTTTCGCCAGGGTTGCTTCTTCGCCGATGACGGAATCGCGAACGGAAACGAGGACGACATCTTCAAGATTAGCGTCCACTGCCTCGGCAAACACGCCCTTTGCGGCGATTTCGTCCGCCTCGGTAAAGTTCGCCGCCGTAACGCCTTTCAAAAGAAGCTTGGTTTCTACGGCTTTACCTTCGTCGACGGCGAGCAACGCAGCTGAGATCTCATCGATCGATTCTTGCACCGGATACGACTCGCCCGTTTTGACTCCTTTCGCTTCCGATTCGCGAATAAGGTCGATGCCTTTCGACGCGCTGACATCGACTTCAACAACTGGGTCGTTAAGATCAACGACGCTGTTCGTGTCTCGATTCTTCATAGTCGTTACGACGGCTTTGTCTTCGTTCGCATTCGTCATGGCGTCTGCAACCGCCGCCGGCGTACCCGCTGGCACTTCAACTTCTTCGTCGTTGCCGGAGAAGTTTAAGATGCTGCTCGAATCATCGTCGTCGCTGCTGCTGCTGCTGCTACTCGAAGTCGTCGAGGACGAGGACGACGAGGACGAAGTGGACGTGTACTTAGACGAAGGAGAAGAAGTGTAACTCGAAACGCTCGAGCTCGAATCCGTCGGAAACGAAACTTCAGACTTCAACACAGTTTGCACCTCGTTCTCGCTGTCTTCTGCCGTCGAGGCGAGATCTTCGTCGCGAGTGTCTTGGTCATCGATAACCTCTTTCAACACTTCTTTCGATTCTTCGATGGCTTCATCGATGTCCTCGACGGTCGCGGCTTTGTTAGTGTACGGCGTACCCGTGGCGTCGAGGTTTTCCTTCTCAGCCTCGATTTCCTCGGCGCGGTGTTGCAAGTTCTCCTCTTGGAGCTTAAACACTTCACTCATGGCGTTCGCTTCTTCGACCAACTCGATCTTCTTGTTGAGCAAGTCCAACTCCGCCAACTTGGCTTGTCTTTCATCCATGTCGTCGACGGTTGCGCCGAGCGTTTGAATCTCTTCAATCAACTTCTCCTTTTCGGCGTCGTAGGAAGACAACTGCATTTGCAAACGCGAATTCTCCGCCGCTAACACTTCTTTCTCGGAACTAACTTGCGCTTCTTCGCTTTGCACTTGGCTGATTGTGACCTTATCCGTCGTAATCTCCGCATTTGCGTCGTCCAATTGCTTGGATAAGTCTTCGACGTCGTCTTTGTAGTTCTCGGCGTCGTCCTTCGCGCCCTTGTAGTCGGAATACACCTCATCAATCTGCCCTTTGGCTTCGTCCAACTCGTCGTCTTTGTCCTCTAAAGCAGCTTCGGCTTCTTCCAACTTGGATTGCAACTCTTCAATCTGCGAGGCTAACTCTTCTGCTTCGGAGGTGTCCGGCTGCGGCACACCCGCGGCGTCTGCTTTCACCGCCTCAGACGCATCGTTCAACTCGCTCATTTTGACCGCCAACTCTTTGTACTCTGATGAGCTGGAAGACATCTTCGACATCGCGTTTAACACTTCCGTTTGCTCCGTCATGATTTCATTTTGCGCGTTGATTGCTTCCAACTTCGTTGTCAACTTTTCCAACTTATCCTCCAACTCCGGTTCCGTCAGCGGCTCTTCCGGTTGAATCGCGTCCAGCTTGGTTTCCGTGAGCATCTTTTCCTGTTCCGCGATGCGAATCTCTTGTTCGATTTGCTCGACTCTGTTTTGCGCTTCCTCGATCGCGACTTGCTCCTCCAAAGTGTTGTTTTCGTCCTTGACGTCTTCCAACTCCTCTTTGATCTCGTCGCAATCGTCTTGATTCATCCCGGCTTTCGCTTCGCGCGTATCCTTGGGCGTAAATCGGCTCATGATTGAGGCAACTTTCGGTCGCACGGACGTGTGCGACACTGAAAATGGGTTCGTCGCGTACGGGTGCGCGACGGAGACTTTCGACGATGTTGATCGAGTAGCGTAGCCCGTCGACGGTTTACCCGAGGAGGACGAGGCATCGCTCGATCTCGAACTGAACATGTTCGCGTACTTGGCCGCGATTGAGTTCTTGTTCGATGACGCCGATTTACCAGACGTCGACGCGTCGCGACTGTACAGAGATCGAGCCGACGAGGCCAAATCCGAGTGTAAAGACGGGGCCGCCGCCGCCGCCGCCGACGCCGACGACGTAGAAGACGTAGAAGCATACGCAGATGTCGCGCGTGGTCTCAAATACTTTTGCGCAATCGGTGACAACGAACGCATAGAGTGCGAAGTCGTGATCGGCACGTATTTCGACTTTTCCGAAGCCGCCGCAGTGGAAGAAGTAGAATCAATCGAACCCGTCGCTGCAGTTTTCGTCGTCGACGACAAAGACTTCTCCGTCTCTTCGCTCGCCTCTTTCAAAAGCTTCTCGGCTTCGACTTCCATGTTCACGGAAGAAGTTAAAGAAGAAGCTTTGCGTGTGGAGGCGATTGGCTTCGTCTCCACTTTACCTTCCAACTCCTCCCCATTCACCGTCTTCCCAGACTTCAAGGAGGACTTCAAATCCTCCAAAGACGGATCTTCGTCCGCGCGCGCGTCGAGCGCCGTTTTCACCGCCGAGGAGAGATCGCCGCCGCCGGAAGAAGAACCCGAGGAAGACGAAGCAACGCTCGCGGCTTGTGAGCTGCTACTCTTCGCGGAAAAGTACGCGTCCAATGCGTCCTTATCCGAAATACTCTCGTCAATCTTTGTTCCCGACGTAATCGTCTTCGATCCGTCGTCTTCGTTTTTCCGCGACGCTGAAAACTCCACCTTTGTCTTTGCCTCCTCCGCGGTCTCTGCATCATCATTCGACGACTTCTTCTCCTCGGACAACTTCTTCTCCTCGGACGCTTTGTTATTATTACTCGCGTTATCATCGAAATTAAAGTACCCGTCCAGTTTTTTCATCGTCTCGTCCGTCTCTCGATCGTCTCTCGCTCTCTCTTCGTCTCCGTCTCTCGAGAGCGATTCGATCGTCGTCGACCCCAATTTTCCTTCTCCCGCAACTCTTACAGCGGGTGCTTTCGGCGGCACCAAAACATCGCCGAGTTTGCTTTGAATGCGCTGCTCGTATTTCCCTCCTAACGACGCCACGTGGTCGTTTTCTCCTTTCGTCGTGTGCGCGAGCGGAACGTGATGTTCTTTCGCGTTCCTCTTCAAAGACGAGGAAGATGATGATGATGTCGACGATGAGGAGCCGCGGACCTGGGTTTCCCCAACACCATGAACGACATCATCTCCCGAGGAACGATGATGTTTTTGCGTCTTCGCCTCCGCATAAGGAGAAGACAAAGCTAAAGTAAAAACCCCGACCGTTCCAAACGCGAGATTGAGTATCGATGAAGAGGATCTCCTCCTTTTCTTATCGTTCAAAGACATCTTTAGTAATGTTCTTTTGCGATAGAAAATAATAGCGCGCTTCTTTGGGAGAAAAGAAGAAGTGGTTTTTGAACCCGTCAAAAAAATGTTTAGGGTTTTCAATTTGTGTGTTTTGTGTTTTGCTTTTTTGGGAGAAAATCGAGAGTTTTTTGTAACACACTCCTCTCACACCACGAGACACAACAAAAACAGTACCATGAGTTCTGCGCTGAGAAGAACCATCAGAGGTAGGTTTTAAAAAAGTCTTCTTCTCTTGTTGTCACATTCTCGTTGTCTTCTTCTTCTTGTTGTCTCGTATTCTTGTCGTCTTCTTCTTCTTCTTCTTTTGATGATGATGAAGACCGGATAAGTGATTGATGTGGTTTATATGTCTCATTTTTTCTCGTTTTCCCGATCCTCTTTTTCTCTCTCGTTTCCCTTCTGTGGAGAGAGAACGTGCAAATCTATGTATTATATCCGTGAGAACGCGTCGTCGTCGGTTTGGTGCGCGTCTCTTTTTGTTATCTCGGTATCGTTCGAACGCGAGAGCATTGATTGTACCGAACGCTTTTTACTGATGCTCTCTTTCTCTGATGAACAAACAATACACAGATGTCGCCGCACGAGCAGCGGCGCAAAAAGGAACAAACCCACCAAAAATACCGAGAGGGGCGGCGACCACCTTCACGACTTTTTCTTCCCCGGCGAACGAGAAAGTGGACGCGTATAAAGTCGGCGACTCCACGAACATCAAATGGCACGAAGGTTCCGTGGATGTGCAAACTCGGGAGAAAACTATGGGCCAGAAAGGATGCGTCTTGTGGTTTACCGGTTTGTCCGGCTCCGGGAAGAGCACCGTGGCGTATACGCTCGAGCACGAGTTGTTTAAAAGAGGGAACAAAGTCGTCACTTTGGACGGGGATAACATCCGACACGGATTAAATTCGAACTTAGGTTTTACCGCGGAAGATCGCGAGGAAAATATTCGCCGCATTGGCGAAGTTTCCAAGTTATTCGCGGACGCCGGGATGATTACGTTGGTGTCGTTTATTTCGCCGTATAAGAGAGACCGCTTGAAAGTTCGAGAACGCGTCGGGGATAAGTTTCTCGAAGTGTACATGAAGATTCCGTTGAGCGTGTGCGAAGAACGCGATCCAAAAGGTTTGTATAAAGCCGCTAGAGCTGGGAAAATTAAAGGGTTTACCGGTATCGACGATCCGTACGAGGAGCCGGAAAATGCGGAGATTGAAATGAAGGTTGCCGGGGAAGACGGAGTGTTGGCGCCGCCGCGAGAGATGGCGCAAGAAATGGTCAAGATTTTGGAACAAAAAGGGTTCTTGAGTGCGTAATTTCTTGTTCGTTATTGTTAGTAGAGAGAAGAAGAAGAAGTATACCTACTATCTATATATCTATCTATATATTAAAAGTCAACCTAATGAAAATTGTATACGTACTACGAACTGCCTCATTAGTTTCTCACGAAAGAACTTTGCACCCATCTTCTCCTCATTTCCGTCTCGTCTTTCCTATTCTTGATTATGCGAGCAAACTTCGTGCACTCAATCAAAGAGAAGTGCTTCTTGTTATCGTTGTTATCGCCGCCGCCGCCGCCGCAAAAATCCTCCACTAAACCTTCGTTGCTAAAAAAAATCGAACGCGTTCGATCGCTCCGGACGTAAAAATGGTCGCCCAATTTTTGTCCGTCTCTTCGCGCGTTTTCGAAACGAACTTCCGCTAAATCGCCAACCGCGTAATCTCTGACTAAACATCTACCTTGGCCATTACGTTTTAACGCGTTTGCGATGTTTTCGATGGCATTTTTGACCGTTTCTGGACTCAGCGCCGATAAGACGAAAACGCAAGTGCACACGTCCACCGCATTTTTAGGCACGGCTCCTTTCTCGCACACATCTTCCTTGGTAATGTCACACACGAACTCTCGTATCCTTAACTGGTCTTCTTTTGATAACGTTTCTTCTTTCCGTTTCCTCAAAACCTCGATCGCGTTCGCGGAATAATCGCAACAGTACACCACCGCGGTCGGGTCGTTCTTAATAATCGGAAACGCCGAGTTTCCGACGCCACATCCGAGCTCTAAATAGACCCTGTTTTCCTCCGGCAACGGTTTCACTTCCACTTCATCTTTCGTCGTGCTTTTCATAACTTCGCTCGGCTCTGCCGTCGTCGTGTCAAACTCGTCCACTTCGATGTGTTCCGGCATCGGTTCCTCCGTCTCTCTCCATTCTGGTTTACGAAAACATTCCGGGAACTCGCGGTAAAACCACTCGCGGTCGTTGAAGAAGTTCCCCTTGTGCGTCTTGTAAAACCGGTCCCAGTTCTTCGAGGCTTCTTGCTCGTACTTTTCCACCCAGAACTTTGACGCTTGGAACTTGTCCCGCGCGTAAAACGATTGAGACATCTGCGATTCGTTCGATTCGCGCGAGGTCGTTCGCTCGGCTTCTCTCCAAAACCAAATGCTCCCCCAATACACAC
>Ga0206131_10004193_pt1 | contig 16005 bp, 12 predicted proteins | sample Helgoland_Spring_FD_148636 | JGI IMG/M metagenome (GOLD analysis project Ga0206131, IMG submission 148636) | Pelagic subsurface seawater microbial communities from Kabeltonne, Helgoland, North Sea - Helgoland_Spring_Bloom_20160517_1 | ecosystem: Environmental > Aquatic > Marine > Epipelagic ...
TACGAAAATTATATTGGTATATATTACTAAAATGTCCCTTAATTACAATATTACTTCCGTGCTCTCTATTACAAATGCCAACGCTAATGTTAACGCATTAATAGCTGAAACAACTGCCAGTGACCAATATGAAATGGCTTTTGTAGGTGTTGCCAATTTCTTATCAGGTAATTATATCCAGAATTCAGCCGATGTTAATGATATTAAATCTAGTCTTGTTGTTGATGCCGGCGCTCTTAATGACGCTCCCTTTTTCTATGTTTCAAATGTTGATACTGATAATACAGATGCTTATCCAGGTGGTGGAGAAAGTTCTTATGGTGCTGCTATTACACAAACTGGTACCATTTTTGGTTCTGCTGCCGTTACCCATGTTGCCAGCAGTGGCAATGTCGGAGTTGCCATAAGTGAATTTGCCGATTTTGGTAACGAATATATTGTTATGTCCAGTATTGGATCAGGTTCAGGTGAAACTGTTGTTAACTCGACTGATAAGAAAATTTTAGCGGCTCAATCTAGTCCCGGTGATGGTTTATTACAAGCAGTCTCAGCGGCTCTCTTCAAGAAACTCGGTAAGAATGCTGCTCTATTAAATGATACTGATTTAGTTTCTGATCTTAATACTAAGTTCCACGCAGCTTTAAGCGGCAACATGGCAGAAACTGACGCTTCCTATGCTGATTCCAAGATGTTCAAGAGATATTTAGAATCTGGTAGATTTGTGGCTGGAGGTGCTGATTTAAATTCTGCTATTAATTACAACTTAAATGATACAGTAGTCAATATGGTTATTAACATTTCAGGCACTGTAATTGATTCTGATGGACCAACCCTTACAACCAATACTAATGCTATCAATACCATTTTTGGCGATTCTGGCACCGATCACAAGATTAGTGTAACAGAAGGTTCTGAGGGTGTATATGATATTAAGGTATTCGTTCAGCTCAAACACGACGAAAGATTCTAAATTAATTAGTATTTTTTTTTAATTTTTTCTTTTTAAAAATATATAAATTATATATTCTTAATTTATTTTATGATGTCTTTAGAATTTAATATTGATTTACATTTTTTTGGAATTTCTAACTTTTTAAATGGAAATTATAGTAGTTCATACCCTATCATAAATTCAAATCTAAATCTTAATTTTGACTCAATAAATAATTCTTATTTTTTTTTAGTTTTAGATAATTTACCTTTTTCTGAGTCTGACTATGGTAAAAATATAGGTAAAACTGGTTTATATTATGGATCACAAGCAGTTAACAGCATTGCTACAATAAATAATGATATGGTATTTATTAATGAGATAGCCCCTTTTGGAAATGAATTTTTACCAATTACAAAATTAAGTAAAGAATTAGGAGAACATATAGTTAATAATGGTAAATTATTAAAAAATAATTCTAGTGTAGGAGACGGATTGTTTCAAGCAATTTCTTCTGCTCTATTTAAGAAAATTGGTAAAAACGCAGCTATATTAAATGATAGTGAAATAATCAATAATTTAAATAATGATTTTTATAACTTAATAAATTCAGAGATCTCTGAAAATAATTTAGATTACGAACAATCTAAATTTTTTAAATTATATTATGAAAGTGGTAGATATAATAATGACAATATAAATTTTAGCGGAGATACAAATATGAAAATAAATTTATCTGGAAGTGTAAAAGATTTAGATGGTGATATATTATTTAACCAAAATACAGAAGCAATAAATTCTACATTTGGAACCTATAATATTGATCATAAAATAAATGTTTATGAACCAATCGGAATTTATAATATAAATATATTTATCTCTTTAAAACATGATGATAGATTTTAAATTCAATATTATTTTCAAAAATATTTTCATAGTTAATAATATATGGATATTGTAAATTTTAAGTGTGAATCTAATTATTTTACTACACTAACTTTATCACTTTTAAAAATAGATAATCATATTTTTACTGACTTAAATGATCTTGAAAAAAATATATCAAATATAAAAAGTAAATGGGTTATACTTGTGTACAAAAACTTTGGATTAACAAAAGATTTTGTAGATAATCTAGAAGAAATTAAAAATTTAAATAAAAATTGTATATTGTCCTCTGTAAATATTTTCCCTGAACTAAAAAATAAGAATAAGAAAGAAATAATTGACTTTGAACCTTTTCAAAACTCTAGTTATTTTGTAGATAAATTTATTTTTGGTTGTTTAGTAAATATAGGACAACTTGATGATTTATTAAAAAATAAAGAAATTAAAACTTTTCACGAATTAACAAGAAAAATTAACTTTAAAAAAATATGTCTTTATGATTGTTTATCACAGATAAAATTTGTTAATAACTTAATTGACGATAACAATTCTCTATTTTGTAAAAATTTTAAAAATAAAAAAAATATAGAAAATATTGAAAATATTAAAGCATCATATTTTTCATTTTTAGCAAAAGGTAAAATAAATTCAAACTATAAAAATCAAATCGTTAAAATTTACAATGAAGTTAATAAATTTCATTTAAATAATTGTATTATAGATGGAAGTTCCAAAAATATCAAAGAAATCCTTACTGAGTACAGTAGTTCACCTTTAAATATATCATATAATAATTTATATTTACTTAACTATGAAGATAAAGATTTAGAAAAGTTTAATATTAAATCCAAATTGTTAAATTTAAAAAATGATTTTACTAAAAATTTTACAAAAATATTAAAAGAGTCAAATCTTAATTTTGATTTTTATTTTATAAATAGTCTTCATAAAATGAAAAATATTAGCAGTAATGAAAATACTTCTGTAATTTATAATTGGGAAGAAGGCTTTGAAATTATAAAAATCAAATGCTTCTTACTAAAATTTTTCATTATTGAATTAAAGGATTTTACAGATTTCATAAAAAAAATGGGAAATTTAGTTCTTTATTATTTAGAACATAACTTATATATTCAAGATGACCCTATTAATATAATTCCCTCTGTTAAAAAAGAAAAATTTTTACCAAATGTTAAATTTATAGACAAATTATATGAAGAAAAAGAATATGACGAATGCAGTTTTTTAATTAATTTAATAATTAGAAATAGACTTTCATTTAATTATACATTTATTTATAAAACATTGGTGTTAGTGGATAAAATTAATTATGTTATAAATGAAAAAGAATTACAATCATTAGTATCTCTATTAAAATTTTCTAATTTTGAAGAGTTTTTTAATATAGTAGTAGTGCTAAATTATAATAAATGTAGACGTTTAGCATATCAACAGTTTGATAAATACATTTTAGAAAACGAAATAAAAAAAAAAGATATATTAAAAATTTTATTGTTAAGTAAATGGTTTTCTATTTTCGAAAGAGAAATAGATATTTCACGAGACAAATTAGTATTAAATAATATTTTAAAGCATTTCAATTACATAAATGAGAATTTAAGAATGATAAATGATTATGACCAACAAATTAATATTGAAAAATTTGAAATTGAAATACTAATTTACCTTAATAATAGATTTGAATTAATAGATGACATTGAAAAAAAACAATTAATTTTAGAGAAAATTCAAAAAATTACTTTTGATTTTAACAATATTGATAATTATGATGAAAAATATATTTTAAATAAATTTATGTCATATCCAAATTTAGTTCTTGGAGGTTGTTATCAATTATCAGATTTCCTTATGTCAACTGAAGATATTAAAAATAAAAGAAATAGTTTACTTAAGTTAACAAGAATTATTATAAACAATTTTAGTAAATTAGAGGAAAAATTTATTAAATTAATAAAAGAAAATCAAAAAATAGAATTACTAAATTTATTTAGATATGCATATCAAGGTATACCTAATAAAGAGTTATTTCATAATTGCGTTACTATAACAAGAAAATTTCTTGAACTTAAATTTATATCAGAAACTAAAAATTATGAAGAAATAAAAGAAAATGAAAAATTAAATTTATTTCATTATAAACCTAAAAAAACAAATAATAAAAAAATATGTTTTATTTCAGATTTTTTAACAAGAAAACATTCCGTATTTAAAGATAGACACCAAGTAATTAAACATTTGATAAAAAAAGGTTTTGAAGTTTACATAGCAACATTTAAACCATTTGATTTTAAATTTTCGCAAACATTTTATGGAATTAAAGAAAATATAAATCTATCCAATATGACAATTTTTAATATGGTTCAAAAAATAAGAAGTTATAATTTTGATAAATTAGTTTTTTGTGAAATAGGTATGGATAATAGAGTTACAAATATGGCTCATTTCAGAATGGCAAATAAACAATATAATACTTGGGGACATAGTGACACTTCAGGTTTTCAAGAAATAGATTATTTTGTTAGTTCTGAGTTATACGAACTACCATATGAAGAATCTAAATTACATTATACTGAAAAATTAATACTTCAAAAGGGTATGTGTACTAGTTATATAAATCCTACTTCTTGTTTTAAATTAAACTTACCTAGAAGTTTTTATGGTTTATCAGATTATGAAAAAATAATTTTATGTCCACAAAGTCTTTTTAAAATACACCCAGATTTTGATGAATATATATTCAGAATTTTAAAAGAAAATACAAACTGCAGTTTAGTTTTCCTTGACAATCTTGAAAAAAAATTTAAAATGTATGAAAGATGGAATATAAAACTAAAAAATAAAAAAGAATATTATGGTATTCTAGCAAGAGTAAAATTTATTCCAGGTCAAGATCACCAAAGATTTTGTAATCTTATGAAATGTGCTGATATCCTTATTGACCCATATCCATTTGGTGGTTGCAATTCCTCATTAGAATCATTTTCATTATTCAAACCTCTCGTTACACAACCCTCTATTAGAATTAACGGAAGATTTACATACGGTTTTTATAAAAAAATGAATATGGACGAAATGATTGCGAATAATATGGAAGAATATATTGATATTACCACAAAACTCCTTAATGATAAAGATTTTTATGACAAACAGGTAAATCTTTTAAAAGAAAGAAGTGATATACTTTTCGAAGATAAAGAAACACTTCAAGAGTGGGAAGAACTTATGAGTCAATAATTGTTATTGAGTAAAAGAATTTAATGTGATATAGTCATCTTGTTTTTTCATTTTCAATTTAAATTTAAAACTATTCAAAAGAGGTTCAATTCCTAATTCATCTCTTTCAAATACTAAATCTTCTCCATTCGCATTTTTTATATGTATTGATAATGAATTCAAATTTATAGGCGGATTATATTTTTTAATGGCATCCTTGGGTATATTATAAACTCTATATTTTTTGTCATTTATTTCTATTATATTAAATGATATTAATCTTGTAAAACATTTTCTTACGAATTTACTATTGGATAATATATCACTATCTAATTCTTTAACTGATAAAATTATATACTCATTAGTATTAAAAGAGTTATCATTTATCATACATTCTATTAATTCTATTTCTTCAATATTACCTAAATTATTAGGATAATATATATTATTATCTTCTTCCTGATTATTAGTAAATTCTACTGTATATTTTGAAGGACTAGGATATTTCTGAGCGTTCCTAAATTTATTCTCTATAATCAAGTTCAAGTCAAACACTTTGGTATTAAACGGTGTAGTATTTATTTCCTTCTTAATTTTAGTTTCCTCGGATACAATTTTATTATTTATATTCATTTTATCTAAATTATCTAATAAGTCTTCTCTCATTTTTTCTAAATAACCATTATCTGCCTCCATATTCATAAATATTGGTTTATATTCTCTGGGTTCTACTGTTTTAATTTTATTTTGTTCTGCTATTTCAATATGATGTTTTAATATTTTTATAATTTTAGATATTTCTTGTTTATTACTATTTTTTTTTGTAATTCTTGCCTTATCTAAAATATCCTCAATTTGATAAGAAGATACAGGTAAACGCATATTTGGATAAAACTGCTGTAATGTTTTATGAATTATTAATCCTAAACTATTCTTCTCCATTTATATTTCCTAATAATAAAATTTATTTTTTTTAACTTATTATTTTTTTAAAAAAATTCTTGTTCTATATAATCTGGAACATTAAATTCCTCTAATAAAAATGTGGTATTACACCAATTTAATTTCAATTTATAATCTATCGAACATGGACTTTTAGTAGTCCAATATTCTTTATTTAGAGCTCTTTCCAATTTCTTCAATCTATTAATAATACCCCTTTCTTTTCTAGGAGCACAATGTTTAACAGCCCATTCAAATTTTAAAGCATCCTTCTTCTCTTTAAATCCTTCTACAAAACAAATATATTCCCAGTTTGGACCCTTCGATCTAGTATATTTGGCTCCTCCCGGTAATAATTGGTTATGTTTCTTAATTCTTTTATCTATATCTGGTGTGGCGCCACAATAAGAACAGTTTTGATTAAATATAATATAAACTTTCCAAGACATAATATTATATTATAATTGAAATTAATTATATATAAAATATTATTTATAAATCAATTATATATAAAATATTATTTATAAATCAATTATAATATAAATATTATTTATTAATAATGATAATTGGAATTACAGGAAAAAAACGTTCAGGTAAAGATACAATATCAGATTTTTTAGTTGAAAAATATTATTTTGTCAAATATGGATTTGCTGACCCAATAAAAGATATTGCTAGAATAATATTTGGTTTCACTGAAAATCAATTATTTGAAAAAGAAAAAGATATAGTTGATGAAAATTGGGGTTTTAAACCTAGAGACTTTTTCCAAAAATTCGGAACAGATTACGGACAATTTATTTTTCCTAAACACTTTCCGGAAATATTTAAGGACAAAGACGAAAGATCATTATGGATTATGGTTTTTAAAAGATGGTACCTAAATAAATTAAAAGAAAATCCATATTTAAAAGTTGTTATTAGTGATGTTAGGTTCAATCATGAATTTGAATGTATTAAAGACTTAGGAGGATATGTAATAAAGGTTAAAAGAGATAATACTATTAAAGATAATCATATATCAGAAAATGAATTAGATAATTTGGAATTTGATCATAAATTATCCAATAATGGAACCAAAGAAGAACTATTTAAAAAAATTATAAATATTATTAATTGAAAAATAATTATTTTCTATTTATAGATTATAATGCCTACTTCTATTTTATTAATACAAAGTATTTTTGTAGCATTAGTTATTGCTTGTAATTTAGGTATATACGTTTATATTAAAGATTTACAAGAAGAAGACTGTTCGTGTTCTCAACAATTTAAGATTGTTAAATTCCTTAAACCATCTACATTAGTCGCATCTGGTATCTTAACATTAAATTTCTTATCGTTATTATCCGGAAAGAGTTTATTTGAACAAAATTTCTTTAAGAATACAGGTGGTAAATTAATTAGTTTAACTGTTTCATTATATTTATTAGCACACTCAATATGCTTATTGGTATACTTTTACCAATTAACTAATGAACCATGCGAATGTTCTAAAAAGAGAGAAAGAAACTTATTATTATATCCACTTATATTATTATTTTTATCATTTATAGTTGCTATTATAATGGTTATATTTGTTGTTACTAAATCAAAGATTTCTTCAAAGAAATCATTAAGAAAATCAATAAAAAATTCAAGAAATTAAAATTCGGGAACATCTTTATTCTAAAATAAATTATGTTTCCTCATTTATTCTAAAATAAATTCGGGACAGTCTTTGCACTTATAAATTTTAGTATAATTTATATTAAAATTTGGATTATTTTTTATCTCTTTCGGAACTACTAAATTAATTTCTTTAAAATCATTATGTTCTGCTAAATTTTCATCAATACTATTTATTATCTGCTTGTGATTTGTCTTTTTACTATCAACATCTCCTCCTTCAGTTATTTCTAAATTTTCCCTAAAACATTCTTCTAAAAATTTTAAAATATTATTAGTACCTACTCTCATAAATTGGTTATTAATATTATATATACCTTCATATTCTATGATTTTTGTGGTTTTGTTATCTATTAGTCCATCTTTTTCATATTTTTGATATGTGAATATAATTTTAGGTAACTTATTTACAATTTCTTCATTTCTTGGATATTGTCTAGTTCTATCTTGGTCTATAATTATTTTTTCATCCCCAAAACTAAATTCTCTATCAACACCAAAATCTCCTATTAGTGATAAATTATTATTATTTAATTCATCGGGAGTATTTTCAAGTTCAGAACTATTATTATTTCCTTCTACTATATTAATATTATTTCCTTCAGATGGACTTGCTAAATCTTCATAATTACCTTTACTATAAGTAACAATTTTTTTTGATACACATTCTGACATTTTACCATCTTTACAATAAACCTCTTCTAAAGTTATCATATCTTGATGAAGAAATGGAAAATAATTATATTCATGTATTAATTTAATTTGGTTCCAGGGACCTAAATTACTAACTCTAATTTCCCTATCAATTTCTAATTCTAATTCTTGTGTTAATATATATTTTCCCTCCTTATATTTGAAGTCCAAATAATCATCAATTTCACTAACTATTTCATTAAAATCTGCATCATTTCCTTTTATTAATTTAAGTCTTTTTGATTTATCACCAAAATTCCAACCAAAATCTCTTTGTGTTCTAGGTCTAACATTACTCCTTATATCAAAAATATCCGATTTTTTATCTACAAAATCTTGTAAATCCTCTATTTTAGTAATAAAATCGCTATAATCATATTTACTATTTTTTAGAGTAGTGTAAAAATTTTCTAAATAATCATTTAAAGTTAAATTTTTTATATCAAATTTATTATACTTTATTCCTTCTAATTGATTATAATCATTGGTTTTGGTCCTAAAAATATAGTGATGTTCTATATTTAATTTATAGTTTTCTATATTATTAGACAGTATAGTATTTATTATATCCGAAATATCTGTATTATCTGTATTATTTTCAAATTCATTTATCATATCATTAAAATTTTTTTCTAAATAATTATATTCATCAACTAAACTTTTTCTTCTAGAAATTAAGTCTATTATTTTTTCTCCAAGCACTGCTTTAGCATCATCGTAAAAATATTTACTATTTATATCATACCTATCATAATACAGTGTTAATGTAGGTTTTAAAATACTTACAGCAGTATCAGCAGTAAATCTATATTTATCTTTTTCAGTTTCTAACATAAAATTCAAAGTATTAAAATGACTAATTTGAAAAGAATTATAAATGATAAATATTAATATTAATATGAATATTAAAATTTTCATAAACTTATAATAAAAGAATATTTTATTTTAATGAGTAATTAAATTTTCTATCCCTTTAAGTAATTAATTTTTCTATCCCTTTAGTTAAAATATTACCTTGTGGCACTGGGTCTGGGTCTGGTTCTTCATTTAAATTACCATATTCATTAAACTTTTTAGGAACCTTATCAAAATAAACAATAATATTTGAAAAACACCCGGCACATTTTGCCCTAGTGTATTCTTTTTCTTCTTTCATAGCTTGTTTTCTTATTCTTTCTGGTAATTCATAAAAATTATTACAATTATTACATTTCAAAGCCCTAAAATGATTTCCGGTAAAAGTAAGTTGATCTATTGAAATTACTTTATAACATAATTTATTGAAACAATATTCTGTAAAATTTACAACATCTTCCTCGGTAAAATTAACTTTAACTTTTGATATTACTTGCTTTTCATCCTGTTCAATATGATTTTCTTTATCATATTTTATATAATCACTATCATCATTATATTTAAATTCTATATTAGGTTTTATATCTAAACTATCTCCGCCTCCATTAGTTTTTATAAAAAATAATAATTGATTCATAATTTCTTTTAATTTATTTGTGGTTTCTTCTGTTCTTTCAAATTTAAGTTTATTATCATATTCTTGCTTTGTAGTAACTATTAATCCATCAATTTTTAGTTCGATATTTTTTTTCTTTTCAATTACCCGATTAATATTTAACATTTCTGATTCAAAATCTTCTTTGTTTTTATTTTCTTCTAAATACTGATAAATTAAATTATATTTATTATACATTTGTATCAAGTCATTATTATATAAATTAATATTTTCATAATTATCTTTGAGATGAGTTATCCACGATAATTTCATATCTTCATCATATGCTTGTTTTTGTGTTTTATAAGTTTGGTAAGAAGTTTGTATATTTGTTTTAATTTCATCTTTTAAAGTAAAAATTAAGTTAATATCAATATTGCCTGATACACCTATGATTTCAGGGTATTCGCTTGCTAATTCTGCTAAGAAATGATTATTAATTAAATTAGTTAATGTTGTATCAATGGGTGATGAATTATCATTATAAAATGAAATTAATTTATCAACAAAATTAGAATAATTAATTTCACTTGGTTCTACTGGTTCTACACCTACTGGTGGAATATCAATTAAATAATCATTAATACTAGCTATATTATTTAAAAATTGTTTTGTAAATATATTTAATTTTCTAGTATCAATTAATTCTTCTATCCGAATATAGTAATTATTATTTAGTATATAAACATTTTTAAAAATTTCTAATAAATTAAAATTATAACTACTAATTAAATTATATATTTTTAAAAATAAAGAATTAGGGGCTGACATATCTAGATTTGAATCAATAAAATTTTGTATTTCTTCGGAATAGGTGTCTACTTCTTCACCTACTAAATATTCCAATCTTTCTAATTCTAGTTCTGTTGTAAAATCATTTTTTTTTTTTTCGAAATATGCTTCATAATTAGGTTTAGCTTCTAAATTAGTGATATCTTTTAAATATAACTTATTTAATATTGGAACATATTGTGTTGTATAAGATAAACTTATATCTTCAATATCACCAAATTGACCATTATTAATATCGACAAAATCATCTTTATATGGATTAAATTTGAGTCCAATATTATTTAATTTATCTTTAATATTATCAATAAAAGATTTATAATCATTATTTAATGATTCAATTTCAGTATCTAAAACATCTTTTATATCAATTATTTTTTGAGGTATGCTCATTAGAGTGCCATCTATTGTCACGCCTGTTACATTTGCTTTGTCTTGTAAAATTTTTAATTTTTCTACCTCTGTCTTTAAATTTAAACTACTTGATTCTATTCCTACATATAAATAATCGAAAATCAATTCACATAATTCTTTATATTTCAACTTAATACTATTTTTCTGTGAAATAAATTTTCCAAGTGCGACATCCATATTATCCATTATGTCTTCAAATTCTTGAAAAGGATTTTCATTTATAATAAAATCATAAAATGTATGTAAATCATTAAAATATTTATGAATATAAGAAAATAATTGAGTAAAATTATATTTTGTTGAGGTATTATCTCCTATTGTTTCATAAAATAAATAATGTTCATCTTTAACATAATTTTGTTGTTGATATGTCCCATATATATTTGTATTAGAATCTGAGTCAGTATTTTCTTGCACTACAGATAAAACATAATATGAATCTAACTCAGATTGATATATAAACTCCGGACTTTCCTTAATCCTATTCAATTTTGTATATTCTTGATTTATAATTGACTTATAATCAATTAAATATCTAATAAATTTACCATCAACTTTACCAATTATTAGTGGCATAACTCTGTCTATGAAATTTTTTTTTTCTTCCAAATATGGTAGTAAAGAATGAACTTCTATAGGTTTACAATTGTCATCAGGGGTTCCATCTGTTATTAAACAATCGGAACCTCCTAAACGGGTATTATAATTTAATATTTTATTATCATTACTTATAAGTAAATCTTCTATTGATTTCTCTAAATAAATCAAAATATTAGAAGTTTCATAAAAAAGCAAATAAATATTATCACCTAAATTTACAGAAAATCTCTTTCTAGAAACATCTATTATTGGTCTTTCTTCAATAACAGTATTATCTAAATTAAAAAATTTAGATACTATCTTATTTTTAAATCTTAAACCATCAACATTCTCAATATTACCTTTATCATCTTTTAATCCCCTAAATATATGATATAATTTAGGACACCCTTCATAAGATTTAAATACTAATTTAGGTATTGTATCTGTTATTGTTAATGTTTGACCTGGCATAATAACTTCTTCAACGAAATGTTCTTTGTAAGTAAAAAAATTGTAAATAACAAAAATAAATAACAAAATTAAAATTATGTGTTTAATTTTAATTTTATACATATTAATATTTGATAAGAAAAAATTATGGAATTTTATTTTCTAATTTCATAGAGTCTTTAAACATATCATCGGGTAAATCCCTGTAATCTATCAATTTACACATCTCTGTTCCTTCTTCGTGTATTTTCATACCCGGATTTTTCCTATACCATTTATTTTTAACGGAATCGTGTAAAAATTCCACACCACAAAATGGATCATGTAAATGATTTAAATATGAAATTAATCCTAAATCACCATTTGATATAAAAATTAGTAATTCTTTTAATAAATAACATTTATCTTCATCTGTATCAAATTTGAAATATTTCTTTTCATTCGTCACTTCATTTATTAAATATATCATAGGAGCAATTTTAGTTGTCAAATTATAAGAATTCATTATTTCTCTACTTTCTCCGCCGTGATCAATATCACATACTAAATATTTCATATATGGTTTATCTTCTTTATCAAAATATTTTAATATTCTCATTGCCTTTTGAAATACTTCATATATATTTTGAGTTTTAGGATGAATACTATGTTTTTCTTTTTCTAATCTTTGTAAACCTCCTAAAACTGATGGTGTTCCACTTTGAAATCTCTTAATATTTCCTTTCATTCCTCTCCCTACAAAAATAAGTATATCTAAGTTTCTCTTTAAGGGATATAAATTATTTCTAACCACGTGTTTCATAAATAATTTTTTATCTTTATATCCTGGTGTTATAGGAACACCTGCCAATTTATAATCTATACAGGTCCCATCTGGGGCTCTTTTCATTTTGAGGCATTCACAATCGTTTTTTTCACATAAACTAAAATTTCCGTCTATAAAGTTTTCTTGTTTGTCTTGTTTTCGAATTAAAAATAAAAATATTACTATAAATACCACTAAGACTATCTTTTGATTTATTTTCTTAACCATATTAATTATTAAAAATATTTTTTTTATTTCTAACACCATTTAATTTCAGATTTACCTAAATCTCATTTGCTTTATTGTCGCATATATATATTCAATAACTTTTTGACTAAATCTCTTCCAATATTTCATCATCTCTTCTAAATAATTAAATTCTTGTAAGAATATATTTACATGTAGAAGTTAATTTACCATCTAAGCATATTTTTCTTATTATAAATTTATTTAAGTTATAATTAATTTTTAATTATATCCCAATCCTCTAATCCTGAACTTAATTCATTTTCTACAGATATGTCTTCTAACAATGTTTCTTTGTCTAATATTATTTCGGCACTTTCTATTATTTTTTCTTTTGGTATTATTTCTTTCTCTTTTATTAATTTTTCTTCAGATATAAAGTCTTCTTTAATTTCCTCATATATTGGTTCTCCTTCTTCCTCACTGCTAATTACTTCTATTTTCTTTTCCTTTTTCTTAGTATATTTTTTTATTTTTTTTTCTAAAACAATATCTTCTTCATGAATATCTGTTATAGTTTCATATTCTACTGTCTCCCCATTTAATTCTCGTGTAGTAGGACTTTCAACATTTGGATTTATCAAATCCTCGATATTATTTTCAAATTTCTTATATTTCTTATATTTCTTATTCCTTCTTTTCTTAATTAATTTTCCTTTAGAAATTTTTCTATTTAAAGCATTTCTTCTTCTCAATTTATTTTCGTTAGTAAATAAATATGTAGCATCACTATCTGTAATTGTAATATTAGGAACTTTTGAACTGGAAGTATTAGGTTCTTCGTCTCGGTCGTATATTACTTCTTCGCTTGATGACTCATTAATATATTTAAAAGCATAATTTTTATTAGGTTGGATTGTTTCCAGACTATCTTCGTTATTTATAACTATTACTTCTTCCAATTGATAATCAGGTTCAGGTTTAGGAAAACAACATTTATTCCTAATATTTTCTTTTAATCTATGGTATTTGTATTTTAGAATGTGATATATATAAATGGTATAATAACAACAACTCATATATAATATATAAATAATTAATTTTTTTAATATAAAAATATTTGTAAATACTAAAAAGAAAATGAACCAAGATACATTAAACTACTCAGTATTCTTCATTTTGTTAATAATTATAATTTATTTAGGTTGTTTCAATCGAAACGCTTTAGATAAATTATTCGGTTTTAAAGAAAATTTTAACGATAAAGCATTTGATGTTCCAGTTTCACCAAACGTCTATTCTAATAGAAATAAATATGATGACTTGGAAGGAACACATTACAAAATAGCAGTTCCTTTAGTACCCCGAATTTTAGAGGAAAAAGCAGGTTGGAAACAAATGTATAAAAAAGATTTAGGTAAAGGTAATGTAGATTATAATGATAATTTTGGTGGAGTTGTAACAAGAAATTATTTAGATAATATGAATTTCTTTTTGAATTAAAAATATTAGGTTATTATAAATATGGCTAGTCGAGAAAATGCTACGAATGTAATAAATTTTGATACTATTCAATTAAATAAACTATATTATATAACATTTAATTCTATTGGAAAATTAAATTTAAATTTTAATGGTTATTTTAGAGTTGGAGAAACACATGATGAAGTACAAGACCTAAATCCAGAAACATTAACATTTACTATAAATATTAAAGATAAAGATGGTTATACATTAGAATATGATAAAATTTTAGAAAAAAATATTTATCTAAAAAAAATTATTATTATCAGAGGGGACCATAGTTCTAATCTTGATATTACAAATAACAGATATTTAGAAATTAATTCTTTAAAAATTAATAGTGATAGTCCAATAGAATACCAATATAGTAATAATTTTGATGGTAAAATTATGAATGAAACTAATACTGAATATGAATTTATATTACCTGGTATTAATAATCTTTCAAGCAATACATTTAATATAGAAGTCCAACTTGAAGATAAAGATAAAGTATCAAAATTAAAAACTAGTGATGATATAGTTGGAAATTGGTTTCGAATAGGTTTAGTATTTGGTGCTGAAATAGAAATTAAATTAGATAGATTATATGAATACAACCAAATTAATGAAATGGTCAAAAAACTAATGAATAATAGAGACAAATTATTAGAACAGAATTCTAAAAATCAAACCATCATAAGAGCAAGAGAATTAATAAAAAAGAAAATAGAATTCCATAAATATTGGATTAATATTTTATATGAAATAATTTTTTATACACACTTAGTTTTAGTTGTAATTGTAATTTTAATGTTACTCTACAAATTATTATAATCTGTTAAAAAAAAAATTTTTAAAATAAAGCATATTCTGTATTATTTTTCAGAATATTGTTTTGTACGCATCATTCGTAATTACATTCCTCAATCGTCGTCATCGTCCTCATCATCATCTTCGTTCGGGTTCATATCCGCAGTTGTAATACCCTTCCACTTACCTCGTGCGGGAGGACCATAAATCTGGGTAATATTATTCTCCAAATCCTTTTTGAGTGGAAGTTTGCCACCGTGTCCCGATGTCTTAAACCATTCACGGAAGACATTGTATATCTCGTCGAGACTGAGTTTCTCGTTATTGTTCTCCGTAATATTATCCGTCATAAATTGAAGGAAGATATCACTCTGTTTCTTATACTCGTCGCCTGCTTTTTTAACCTCGTCTGGTTCAGGATTACCATTTTCAATATAATCGTGGTAATACTTAATCAGAATATACATAAATGCTTCCGGCCACTTTTGAAGTTTGGTCGACAAATCATAATCAATAGGAAACTCATTCTTATCTGGATTTGGTGTAATATCATTTGGATCTACGAACCTGGAGATATATTCAGTAACACGAATTCTT
>Ga0206131_10004202_pt1 | contig 15983 bp, 13 predicted proteins | sample Helgoland_Spring_FD_148636 | JGI IMG/M metagenome (GOLD analysis project Ga0206131, IMG submission 148636) | Pelagic subsurface seawater microbial communities from Kabeltonne, Helgoland, North Sea - Helgoland_Spring_Bloom_20160517_1 | ecosystem: Environmental > Aquatic > Marine > Epipelagic ...
ATCCATTATATAAACATCTTGTTGAACGTAACCAATTATATTTTGTAATGATTTAATATTATTCATCTTTCTTCCATTAAATAAAATGTCACCACTTTTTGGTTTAAAAAAACCTAAAATAATGTTAATAAGAGTAGTTTTACCTGAACCTGATTCACCTATAATTCCAACAAAATCACCACAATTAATTTCAATTGATAAATTATTTATGATGTTTTCTTTTTCATAATTAAAGGATATCGAATTAAGCGAGAGAGAAGTGAACTCAGATTGGAGTTCAAAAGAAGATTGGTCTTGAATTTTTGTTTTTAATGGATTCATAATTTCAAAAATATATTGATAACCCTTTAGTAACAACATTGACTGAATTAACCTATTTGTTAATGGAATAATTCTAAACAAAGACACTGAAAATACAGTTAAAAAAATTGAAAAACTATTTTTATCATTCACGAAAAAAAAACCGTAAACTATTACTATTATTAACATAAAAACAATTGAAATCTCTACTATTTTAACAGGGATAGTTTTAAATAGTGATTGCCAACCGAAATAATAGTTTTTTTTTGAAAAGTTAGATTTGAAGTTATTGATAAAATAATTCTCTTTGGCAAGAATTTTCATATCTACAAACCCAAAAAAAGATTGATATACCCATTGATTAACTTTTGGAGTTAAATCAATAATTTTTCTAGAATAATATTCTATTTTATTTCTTGAAAAAAAATATGCTATGAAAAAAGGAGGAAAAACTGTCAAAAAGATAAGAGTTACTATTTCCCAATCATAAATTAATAATGAAAAAAGAATTACCAGTAAAACTAGAATTTCTGTAGTAATTAAAATGGTTGGTTGAATAATAAAATTTACTAAAAAATATGGAATGGTCACAATATTTCTTTCAGCTATTGTAGATTTTAATTTTTTGATATTCAATAAATCTAATCTTGTAAATAGTCTAAACTCATTATATGTGAACTTTTCACCAACATGTAGACCAAAATTTATTTGTTTTTTTTGTATAAAAATCGATAATAGATTTTTAAGTAAAAAAATGAATAGAATAGAACTAAGAAAAAATAATAGAATATTTTTTGTAGATGAAATTCCTATGTAATTAGTAATTTGAGATATATAATAATTAGACAAAAGAACTTTAAAGTCTAATGCAATTAATATTACTGGAAAAATTAAAGTAAGACCAATAAGTTCTATCAACACATTAATTAAAACTAAAATAGTAACTAAAATAGATTTAACTTTTAGATCTTTATCAAATAGAAAAAAAATTTTATATAAGGTTTTAAAATAAATGTTATTTTTCATTCCTTATTAATTCAAATTCCTTAGAAATATTTTTTATTAAAGAAAGATCATTCATTGTCATAGCACCAAGGTGAGCTTGTTCTGTTTTAAATTGATGTGAATTCTGTAAAGTAAAATGCTTCTCTAAAAAAGTTGCTCCGTGAGCAGATGCATATAATGCACCGGAATTACCTAGGGTATGGTCTGATATTCCTTCAAAGCATGATTTGTTAAAATCGGGCATTGAAAATTCATCAACTCTAGTTGGATATTTAACTACACAGTAAAGATAAGTTGCATTGTTGTGTTTTTCAATGCGGTCAGGATTAAGATCAGAGGGGATTGAAACAAATGTTGGAACGTTTTGCTTCATAATTTCTTTAACTAAATCTGGGCTTTCTAAGTGCATTCTGGCAGCAATCTTTAAATAAGGTAGATTTAATTTCATACACCAATCTAATCTTTCAAAAGTAAAAGGAGTTGCAAAGAGAGGAATATTTAAATTATCAGCGAATTTTTTAAGTCTTTCCAACTCAGGATAACTCATAGATAGATAAGCTCTTTCTGCACCAAACTGAGTTTCAGTATATAATTGAACTTTAATTGCATCAGCACCAGCTAACTTGGACTGTAAAATCATTTGTTCTGCTATTTCTACTTTACCACTAAACTGTGGGGATATTTCTGAAATTATAAACATATTATTTTAATTCATATAATTTTAAATTGTAAAATTTAAGAGACTTTGTTTCTAAGGATATAAATTTACTACTATATATGTTTTTTTCACTCTCAACTCTCATTTCTTTTCTTAAAATATACTTTTTTTTATCGGTTTTGTCAAAATCCAAGGTTAGAAAAGAACTCGGCTCATAATTATTTGAATAGGGATTTAAAATTGGAATAGCGTTAGTGTATAAACTATAAGAATGTGGAAAACCATCAATTAAATATTGATTTTCAAGCAATGGCCTTAGTTCCGAAAGATAATCTCTTAATTCAAATTTTCTATTTATGTAAAAAACATTAAGTAAAATTATTGAGTTCAATACAATACAAAAAGAGTATAATAATTTTTTGTAAGATGGTTTTATTATCATAAAATTTGAAATAATAAATAAAGTAGTAACAATAATTGGAATTAATGAAATAGTAAAAGAAAGATTTTCATAATAGCCATAATTAAAACCTTCCCAATATTCAGATGAATTATTTATTCGATAAGAATTAATAATTATAGGAAAAGTCAAAAGGGAAGAAATCATTAAATTCCTCGAGCTCATCTGAGACATAGATTTAAAAAATTCTATTCCAAGACAATAAACAATTGGAAGTAATACTACCCATTTTTTAAATGGATAACTATTTAAAAACACAGCTTGAGAAAAAGCAAATATCATTACAAAATATAATAAATCAGATCTTGTAGATTTGAATCCTTTTTGGTATAAAACTTTAATTTTAAATAAACATCCACAGACCAAAAAGAATAACCAGATAGAATTAAATCTAAAAAGATTTGTATAAAAAATTGAAAAAGAATTTTTTATTGCAGATGTTATAAAAAATAAAAATCCATTATGGATATCAACAGAAACTGCACTTCTTTTATCATTGAAATTTATAAAAAATTCCAAATAATCTATTAAGCTAAAGCCCATAAAATAAAGAGTAATTAAAAATAGAACAAAAGATGAAATAACTCCTAAAATCATAATATAAAATAGTTTTATACTTTTATTTTGAATGATATAAATCAAAAAATATAATATTACACCAAAAACAAAAAATATATTGTAGACATAAACAAATAAAACAGAAGAAATTGCTAGGAAAGAAACTATAAATATTTTCTTGGAATCATCCTTAATAGAATAATAGCAAAATAAAGCAGAACTTATAGCAAGGATTGAATAAATCTGAGGAGTTTGAAATCTGCTAAAATTGAAAAAATAAAAATCTGTTAATAGAAGAAGTAAAAGAAAATATTTTTGTGTGTTCGAGTCAATCTCTTTGTAAGAAATTCTAAATAAAAATAATATAATCATAAGTGACAAAAGCGGAATCACAAACCTAAGTCCCCAATAATTATTACCAAGAGCATGAAATGAAAGATAAGTTAAAGGAGTACTATACATACAAACTGGATCTCCAGAATATGAACTATAATTTGTTTCTGTTCTATCAACGTCGTTGTAATATCTTAGAAGAGCACCTATGGAGTAATAAGATTCATCTTCTTGAGAAATTCCAGAAATCATGTAGGATGGAACATCTTGATCTAGATAAAGAAATCTCGAAAAACACAATAACAGCACAAGAATTTTAATTACTATTTTCATAATTTCAAGAGATGAAGATTTTAGAATTAATAAAATTAAAAAGAAACTTTTTAAAACTATTAGAATATTCTTTAGCCTTTAATAATTTCTCTATTTTATCCTTTTTAACAAGTTCAAAAATTTTTGAATCATCTAGTATATAATCTATATGCTCCTTATTATTAAAATCAATTATTGAATTAATTGATGCATTGAAGCCTTTTTTTTCTCTATCAAGTCTAACCTTATTATTTAAAATACCCTTCATAGAACTTCTAAGTAAATTTTTAGCATATCCATTTTTAATTAAGTATTTAGAAGGTATAGTATTTACGAATTCAAATAAATCTTTGTCTAAAAAAGGACTTCTATTTTCTAATGAATAAAACATGGAGTTTAAATCATCTTCATGTAAAATAACTCTTACTACTTCATGAAACATCTCATTCATCATTCTATTTCGAAGTAAGGATGAGGTATATTTTTTCTCTGTAAATTCTTCTTTAAAAGGTGTTTTTAGAAAATCAGAAAAATAATTATTATTCAAATAAATATGACTTCTTATTTTTGGGTTTTTAAAATACAAATCATACTTTTTGAGGTCAGGATGACGAACATATTTATGAGTAAAGGTTTTCCAATCTAGTAAGTATTTATTGAAATCTTTATCCTCTTTAATTTCGTTAAGATGTAAATTGAAATGATCGTAGTACCCAGAAAATATTTCATCAGCACCAGTTCCAGAAACAGAAATTTTAAAACCTTTGGAAGCTATGGCTTCAGAAAGTATTGAATGAACAAAATAACTTATTGTAGCAACTGGTGCATCATGGTATTTCACAAGGTTTTCGAGTCTTGTTATATTATCGTTATTTGAATCCAACTTAACTTTGAAACTTTTACAGCCAATATCATTAACAGTTGCTTGAATATTCTCCAACTCATTGTATCTTTTGTCACTATCTATGATTGAAAATGTAGATACGTCATAATTAAACTCTTTTGCTGCTAAAGAGACCAAGCTAGCTGAATCAACTCCACCACTTAAGCAAAATGCAAGAGGAACATCAGACCTTAGCCTTAGTTTCAAACTTTTTTTCAAAAAGTGATTTACACCCTCAACTGCATCATTTTCTGTAATATTTACAGGTGAGTAGGATGGTATCCAATATTTATATTTATTAATCTTATTATTGGAAATGGACAAATTTGTTGCAAATTCAACCTCTTTAACTCCGTTGTAAAAAGTATCCGAGGTTTTGTAAAGAGATTTATGTCCATTTACCAAATACCTCATTAAATGGTTATTGTTAATTGTTAAATTATTTCCTAATAATTCCTTTATGAACTTAATTTCTGAAGCAAAATAAAAACCTTCGGAAGACTCATAATAAAACAAGGGTTTTTCTGCAAAACGATCTCTGGATAAAAAAAGTTTGTTTTTAACTTTATCGTAAATTGCAAAACTCCACATTCCTTCAAACTTATCCACACATTTCTCACCAAATATTTGGTAGGATTTAATAAGAACTTCAGTGTCAGATTCTGTTTTAAAAGAAACACCAAGTTCTGTTAACTCCTCTTTTATTTCTAAATAATTATAAATTTCCCCGTTAAAAACAAGTATACAATTGTTGTCTAAATAGGGTTGATTAGACCTAGAATCAATATCTATAATTGAAAGCCTAGAATGTAATAATGAAATATTAGAATTATTGTGAGAAAAATTAAAGTAACTCTGAAAATCAGGTCCTCTTTTTTTCATTAAATTTAGAGTTTCAACAATATTGATTTTTGAAATTTCTTTTCCCCCAATAAAACCTGCGATACCACACATTAAAATAAATTATTTTATCATTTTGAAAATTGAATGTAAAAAAATAAAAGAAGACTTAAATATTTATGATCAATAAATACTGATTTTAAAATGACTTATCAGAATTTTCTAATTTATTTAAATCTTCAATTGTATGAATATCTGCACAATCAAAAATAACAAATCCACAATGAGCACTCAAAAAATTATTCTCAATTTTATCAGCTCTTATTATTCTAAATGCTGCATTCTGAACACCATTACTATTGGCAGACATAACTTCCCATAAATTGTGTTTTATCATAAAATCTATTCCTTTATCAATTTCTTTAGAATTGATTTCTGGCGAATTAGCTTGAGGAATTATTATGATATCTGGTTTGCCATCTGATTGTAATTTTTCTTGTTTAAGGACTGATCTTATTGCCACTATCTTAGGAGTTTCATCATCTGATGTATTCGATTCTCTTTTCAGTGGTTTGGCACCATATTTTTCTGAAACTGTTAAAATCTCATCATCATCTGAGCTAACATATATGTCATCAATTTTTTTTGACTGCTTACATGCTTTAATAGTGTAAGAGATTAAAGGTTTACCTTTAAGAAGAATAATGTTTTTCTTCTTTAATCGTTTAGATCCTCCCCTAGCAGGGATTATTGCAATTATCCTCAATTAGTATAATTTAAAATGTCTTTAGCTATTACTTCTGCACCGTTAATTGGTAGCTCGTGGTTTTGCATATTTGTTTTTAATGAATTGAACTCATTTTTTAAAAATCTTGGAAGAAAAATATGTAACCCAAAACGAAATTCATCTAGAGAAATAAAAGATGCAAGCCCTTGTTTTTTTAAATTTATTATGTTTTCATTTATTTCAGGGTTCATCGCTTCCCCAATTAATAGCATTGGAGTTCTACAAGCTATACACTCAGAAATTGTATTAAATCCAGCTCTTGCTATAACCAAGTCCATAGATTCTATATAGTCCATCATTAAATGAGTTTTAGGGATATTTCTAATATTTTCAAAGTCTGATCTATATTCATTTGCTAAAAAAAATTGCATGTCTTTTAAATTTCCAAGATTTTCAATAGACTTTTCAATATGAAGTTTAAGTAAATTAGACCCACTATCTATAATTAAAATTTTAAAATTAGAATTATTTGTATTTATTTTTATTGGATGATTTTTTTTTCTTACTATTAAGGGAACTTGTACTGAGTTTTTGTAATGTTTAATAATCTCGATTGGGGTAAATAATGGAAAGTAGATTCTGTCAGCTTTGCTAGCAAGTTTAAAAAATAAATTCATGACCTTTGAATTAATTGTGGGAGGATATAACTTATTAAAGAACCAATCCCAAGTAAAATGTGCTACACCAAAAGACGGGATATTATTTGTTTGTCCTAACTGAAACGCTTCATAAACAAAATCTGAAATTAAAAAATCAAACTCTGATAAATCTTTCTCATTATTAATAAAGTCGATAGATTTTGAATCATAGTCCTTATAATGTTTTTTTATTTTAACCAAGTCTGGTGATCCATTTTCTAACTTTTGCCACGAAATATTGTTGTACTTATCTATAAAATTTCCTTTTCCAAAAATATCTTTGGCAGCCTTTAGATGATTATGGGTTTGTAGAGTGAAATCAATTGGATTATTTGAATAGTCATTTAACTTTTCTAGAATAGCTCTTTGTCTTACAATATGGCCATATCCTTCGTCTGAAAGATAAATTTTAAATTTCAACATGAAAATTATTTTTCATTCGATCCGTAACCGTATCCGTAACCGTATCCATATCCGTATCCGTATCCGTATCCGTATCCGTACTTTCCATAGTAATATTTAAGTCTATTTTTTCTAATTCCGTTTAAAATAATTGCATTGCTCTTGATATTTGATTTTTGAATTATTTCTTCTATAAAGTTAAGACCTTTTTTATTTGCAAATTTAACATTCATTACAAAAATAGAATGATCTACTTGAGATGACAAGACTAAAGCATCGGTAATTAATCCAACTGGTGGGGTGTCAATAAATAAATAATCAAAATTAATCTCCGCAAAATTGAAAAGTTCCTTTACATTTTCTGAAAGAGCTAGTTCGGATGGATTTGGAGGAACAGGTCCGCTGGATATAACAAATAAATCTTTTTCAATTTCATTTAAAGAGTCTTTAAACGTAGATTTTTTAGAAAGATTGGTTGAATTACCAATCTCATTAGAAATATTAAATTCTTTGTGCACCTTGGGTTTGTGCATATCAAAATCAACAACTAAAACTTTCTTTCCAGAAGTTGCAAAAATTCTTGCCATATTAATAGATGAAAATGTTTTTCCCTCCCCAGGATGAATTGAAGTAATCAAAAATGATTTAAAGTTTTTAGACTTACTACTTGCAGTTAATAAAAAATTCATAGATGTACGTATGGCTCTTAAAGATTCTACAAAGTTATCTTTTGATCTAATTTTAATATCCATTATTGAACTAATATTTTTCAAAAAAGGAATTCCACCTAAAACTGGAACATTTGTAGAGTCAGCTAACTCATTCACTTGCTGAATCTTTTCAAAAAACAACCTTTTGACAATAGAAATCATCAACGAAATTACAAACCCAACTATGATAAAAATAATTACATTCTGATTACTTTTTCCACCTACTTTTCCGACTGTTCTAGCTTTTTCAATTATTTTTGTTTGAGGAACAATCCCAGACTTTGCAATTGAAGTTGTAGCTCTTTTCTCTAATAAGAAATCATATAACTTTTCATTAATTTTAAGTTTTCTTTCAATAGAAGCCATATCTCGTTCTGAAATTGGTATTTTTTTAACTAATGATTCATAGTAAGCTATTTCTCCTATTTCAACGTTAATTTGAGATTCCAAAGCGCTAATAGTATTTTGAATGTAAATCAACAAATCTTTTCTTTGATTGATAATTTTCTCGTTAACTTTATTTAACTCTTGATGACCGATTTTAAATCCATGGTTCATCTCCAATTTCTTTAACTGATTTTCATAAAAATCATTAATAGAGTTTTTAAGGTATTCATCATCATTCAAAACATATAAAGATGGTGGGGAAATATTTGCATCTTTTAATTTTGTTAGATAAGTAATTAAACTTTCTAAAGATTTAACTTTTAATCCTAACTTTCTTTTAGTGGATTTATGTAACATTAGTGACTGAAAATACTTATCAGATTCCTTATCTACATTCAAGATTCCCTTTTTGTCTCTAAAATTTTGTAATTCGTATTGAATAGAATCAATAACATTTAAAACGTTTTCTAATTGAATATTTATATAATTTGTTGTATTCTCATTAATTCTAAATTGATTTTCTAATGTATATCCAATATATTCATAAGCTAAAGTATCCAATATCATTCTAGATCTTTCAGGAACTTCATCCAATAGATTAACTACCAAAAGAGATGTGTATTCAATATTCTCAATGGTTAAATTTGAAATAATATTATTTACCCAATAACCATCATTATGAAAAATAATCTGATATTGAATTTCTGAAAAATTTTCTGCTCTTTTAGAATCTAAAAATGTATTTAATTGGGTATTTATTGAATAATGGTTGGTAGTTTGAGTAGAATCAAAATAGTGTATTTCACTAAAAGTTTTTTCGTTCAAAACATAATTCAGTTCATATTGATTTTTATTTATAATCTTAAAATCAATTGGCACTTCAAAAATATTGGAATTAAGAACATTTACATCTACCTTGAAAGGAAGTTCGTTGAAAAACTCTTTAGTATTTAATCTACCAACAATAAAATAAGAACACGATAAATCTAATTTTTTTAAAACATTTTGCATCATGTCATAGGAGCCAATAATTCTTTTTTGATTAGAAATGTCACCGTAGTAATTATAAAACCCTAAACTACTTTGAAGATTCTCTTGGTAATCATAAACATCGTTGGTTTTTAATAAAATTTCAATTTTCGTATTGTGGTATTCTTTTTGTTTGTGATTATATATTAAACCCAAAAGAGCTGCTAGGGGAATAATTAAAATGAATAAATACCAATTCTTTAGAATTGAATTTAAAAGCCAGATAAAATCATTTTGATTTAATATGTTGGAGGTTTTGTTGTTTTTCAATTTTAACAATAATTAAAATGTAAATATCGTATTTTAACATGAAGAAGTAGTATAAAATTAAATAAAACCATACTTTTGAGTAATAATGAATAAAAAGATTTTAATAATTGTATTGATTTTCATCGCCCAACAATACTTTTCTCAGCCGGGAAGTCCTGGAGGAACTCCTTGTTGGCCACCACCATGCATCCCCATTGATGGAGGTATAAGTATATTCACATTTATAAGTATTCTATTTGGATATAAATTTCTTGCTAAAAACAAATAATTTATTTCTTGGATTTAAAAAAACCTGAATTAAAATTTTTAATCATTTTCATTCCCTTGATTACTATTTGGTTCTTCTTATACCATTACTTATATAAAATAGATTTTCTGTTGGGTATAAACTTCAGTTTATTAACTGGATTTTCTAAACTCTTAAGCGTTCAGTCAAATTTTATACTATCTATTTTTAATTTTCAAACATCTACTGAAATTCAAGGAGATATGGTTGTTGCTAAAATACTGGGTTATCCATACAGTCATGGAGTTTGGATTGGGGAACCATGTAATGGTATAAAGATTTTTGGCTTGTTCGCAATATTTATTTTATCATTTAAGGGACATATAAAAAGAAAAATAATCTTTATTCCTATTGGTATAGCTATACTTCATTTTTTAAATATTTCAAGAATTGCTATTCTAACTTATATTTCGGCAACTAATCCATATATTTTAGATTTCAATCATAATATCACCTTTCAATTATTTATATATGGTTCAATGTTAGCTCTTTGGTATCTATGGATCACTAAATTTTCATTAGAAATAAAAAATGAAAATTAAAAATTTAGTTTTAATTCTTGTTGCTATTTTTTTTGAATACTTAAGAGACTATTGCTTTATTAATATTAATTTCTACATAGAATTTTTGGAAAAATCAAATAATGGTTTTGAAGTTATTAACTATACAGACACCATAATATTTAATATCGTTGAAAATCTTAAAATTAATTCTCTTATGAAAATAAAATGGGGAATGTCATTCATTTTTGTATTAATATTTACAGCATTAGGAATACTATTTTCCAAATGGAATTTTAATAAAATAAATTATAAAAGATTTTTAAAATTATATTTATTTGGCGGAATGGGAATTTTAATATTAAGCTTTGTTATTTTCAGTTTAGGTAAGTTATTAAATACTGAAAATGAGTATAATTTTTATTTTGTTTCTTTAGAACTTAGCCACTTTATACAATCAGTATTATATCCTATTAGTTTTATTCTAATCTTTAGATCTTACAGTTTTAGGGCTAGCAATAGGTGATTTTGAATTTAATTATTTAATTTTTATAAAATTCTAAGACTTTTTGAATCACATATTGCACTTCCTCATCTGTCATATTTACCCACAATGGTAACCTTACTAAACAGTTTTCATATTTTTTAGCATTTGGCATTTCTCTGCCATCGTGTTTATCTAAAAAGTAGGGACTGTCATGTAAACAGATATAATGAAAAACAGCCATGATGCCTTCTTTTTTAAGAAAGTCTATTAATGCTGTTCTTTGTTCTAATGAATTACATATTAGATAAAACAAGTGCGCATTATTGGTTGCATAAGTTGGAATCACTGGTAAAACAACATCAAAATCTTCTAATTTTTTTAACCCATTAAAATATTTTTTCCAAATATTTTTTCTTTTATATTGGATTTCTTCAATTTTCTCCAATTGAGCAAATAAAAAAGATGTATTAAGTTCTGAAGGCAAAAATGATGATCCAATATCAACCCAATTATATTTGTCAACTTCACCTCTCCAAAAAGCTGAACGATTGGTTCCTTTTTCCCATATTATTTCAGCTCTTTCTTTAAAAAGGAAATTATTCACAGTCAATAACCCTCCTTCTCCACATTGAATATTTTTAGTTTCATGAAAACTAAAAGCTCCTAAATCTCCAATAGAGCCCAATGGTTTGCCTTTGTAATAACTATCAATCGCTTGTGCAGCATCTTCAATGACTATTAGTTTATGTCGCTTAGCAATTTTTACTACTTTATCCATATCACAAGCAACACCTGCATAATGCACTAAAACAATAGCTTTGGTTTTTTCTGTGATTAATTTCTCAATCAATTCTTCATTCATTCCAGGATGATCCTTTCTTGAATCTACAAAAACCACTTTTGCATTTCTCAAAATAAATGCATTTGCCGTTGAGACAAAAGTATAGGTTGGCATAATTACTTCATCCCCAGGTTTAATATCTGTAAGTATAGCACACATTTCTAAAGCATCTGTACAAGATGTGGTGCATAGGTTTTTTTCATTTCCAAGTTGTTGTATGAAATGATTTTGACATAATTGGGTGTAGTGTCCATTACCGGAAATTTTTCCCTGTTTAACCGCTTCTGTTAAATAGCTGGTTTCTTTTCCTGTTAGATATGGTTTGTTAAATGGAATCATTTTTTCATGCGTTCTTCCAAATGTGATAAATGTAGGTTTTATCAGAAATTTCATAGTTATTTTTCTCATAAAACAAACAGGCGTTGTAATTTTCTTCTTGTGTTGCGACACAAATATTTTCTAAATTTTGCTTTAAAGCCCAATTTTCTACACTTTGAAGAAGTTGAGTTCCAATGCCTTTACTTTGTGCTTTATTGTCAACAGCTATCAATCCAATTTCAGCTTTTTTTAACTTTTTATTAATAGTTACCATGCCATTAGTTCTATTTTCATCTTGGAAAGCAAATACTTCTGCAGCAAATTCTCTTTTCAGGGATTTATTTATCCATATTTCATACATGTCTTCGTATTTCAACTTTAGATTTTTGTCTGTTTTATATCGTGAATAGATGCCTGCTTCTCTAGCAAGTTTAACTAATTTCCCGTCTATATCTTTGTTTACAGATTTTATGCAGGAGGTATTTTTTATATTAGTCCCTACTTTCTTTGAATATCTCAACTTTACATCAATAGGGCTATATTTAAAATTACTTCCTAAGTTTTTATTTGAAAATAGTTGCACCATGTCATAGGATGATTTCTCAATAATTTCAAGCAGTTGCTTAATATTTAAGGTGTTCTTAATTTCTACCTTTCCAATTTTATACCCAAAAAAAGTACTGTCCCAAGTTAATTTTTGGATTTTAAAATCATTCATTTAAAGTCTTTTTAGAAATAATATATAATGGTCTATTTTTTATTCCGTCATATATTTTCCCAATATAAATTCCTAATATGCCTATTGAACTTAAAATAATACCCGCTAAAAACCAAATTGAAGTTATTATAGATGTATAACCTAATTCTGTAATTTGATCTGTAAATTTTAAATAAAAATTGTAAATGATAATTAGAAGTGATAAAAAAGAAAATAAAATTCCAAAGAAGATCATCATCTTAAGAAGCTTATTGGAATAGGAAATAATAATATTAAATCCTAATGAAATAAGTTTTTTGTAATCATAAGTAGACTTTCCTTCAAATCTTTTATCATGCTTTACATCAATTGTTGCACTATCAAATCCTGTCCATTTCACTGAACTCACAAAAAATCTAAAAGGTTCTCTCATTTCTTTAATATTATCAACTACTTTTTTATTATAGATACCAAAGTTACCAACTTCACCATTAAATTTCATTCCAGAAAAAAAGCTTAATATTAAATAGAAAAGTTTTGAGGACATTTTTTTTAATAAATAATCTTTTCTATTTTTTCTTAAGGCTAAAACTATATCAAATCCTTGCATAGCTTTATTATGTAATTTAACTATTTCTTCTGGTCTGTCTTGTAAGTCACAATCCATTACAACAACCCAATCTGCATTTGATTTATCAATACCAGCAGTTATCGCATGATGTTGACCAAAATTTTTACTTAAAAGAAATCCTTTAATACGATTATCTTTTAAAGAGTTTTCTTTTATTTTAATCCAGGAATTATCAGAGCTACTATCATCAACTAAAATAATTTCAAACGAATCCGTTATTTGAGACAAATTAAATGTAAGTCTACTACAAAGCTCATCTAAAATTTTTTCAGCGCTATAAACTGGTATTATAACTGCTATTTTAGTCTCAGTATTCACTGTTCAAACATAAGGTTAAATAGTTAATTTATAAATCCAAATTCTATTAATTTTTTTGACAAAGTTAAGATTGTTACTTTTTATGGGTTTATCACTAATTAAATATTCGACATTTATATTTAATAGCTCAGAAAATTTTGTTTCATTATTAATATCCTCGTATTTAAGGTATAACCGTTTGCTACAATAATTGTAAGAGTTATTAATTATGTAGTTAAATTCTATACATTTTTTCTGAGGATAAAAGGGATAATATCCTCCTAAAGTACTTATTTTGTTGAATTGTGCAATTTCTGGATAAATACCAACACAACATATTCTTGAATTCACACTAATTAAACTTTTAATTTCCTTAAACTCTTTTGTATGGTAATATACTTTAAATGATTGATGAGAATTACTTTTTTCATTTATATACGTGTGGTAAAAGCTATTTTCTATACCATCATAACCTTGAAAATCTTCTCTAAAAGAATTAAAAAAAGGAATTATTCCAATAATGATAAAAATAGGATAGCTAAATATTTTAAAATATCTTGGTCTGCTTTGGAATTTGTAAAATGATAAAGCAAATAGGATATACCATAAAATATTATTAATGCTAATGAATCTCGGGTTGAAAGAGTTGAAAAATGGAAAATAAATAGTGACAATATTCAGGTCTTTTGCGGTGGTTAAAACAGATAAAAGAAAGATTAGAATTATAATACACAGAATAAGTATTTTAATGCTTTTTGATTTTATATAAAAAAAACTAAGTAGCATGTAAAATGGGATAAATGGCCAAACTCTTCCAAAAAAATGATATTGCCCCTTTATAGTTTGAGAAATCGAAATACCTATAAGCCCTTTAAGGTTTATGTTATTGTTTAACAAATGAAAACGTTGTAATGGAACTTCATGGATGAAATATTGTTCAAAAATACGATGTTCAATAATTACAGATAAAACAGTAAACAAAGAGAAAGCTAAAATAACATTCCAATAAATTGTTGAGTTTTTAAAGCAGTACACAACATAAATCAGAAAACCTACAGAAATAACAAATAGGTTTCCTAAAACTAATGAAGAGAAAAATGGAAATAGAAGAATAATTACCCAAGAATAATTTTGTTTTTTCTTTTTGATTAAATTAAAGAAGGCCCACAGCAAAAGAGGTTGCCCTGAAATGGTAAGTGCTCCTGATGGCCAAAAAGGAATTAATGCAAATATTAAAGCAATATAGACACAAAATATTTTTTTATTATTAGTCTTTGCTAAAACATAATCTTTGCATAATAAATACATACCGAAGAATGCTGTTAGATGCATAATTATGTTTAGTATGCAATACGCATTTATAGGTGGAAAAAACCAAAAAAGGATTGTTATTATATTTAGATCAGACGGGTAATAATCTCTTGATAACCCTCCCAATGTCCTGTCAATTATTCCATTGTAATGGTTAAATAAATGTCCTGATTCAGCTAGGTTCTTAAACCAGACTATATTTGAATCTAAGTTATCATGTATTAAAAACTTTGAATTTTCAATATTATACCAATACGGAGTTAAGTAAAATATTAAAACTATCAATGATATTAATAAATATCTAATGTTTAATAAATAGCTTTTGATAATGACTTTTTTTTAAAATTTATAGATTAAATTTATATATATTATTCTTATAAAAATAGTTTTAAATAATTTTCAAAATGTTCAAAGACCAAAAAATAGAATCTTTAATTCATCAAGAATTAGTAAGACAAACAGAAGGAATCGAATTAATTGCTTCCGAAAATTACGCGAGTGAATCAGTAATGAATGCTAGCGGTTCCATTCTAACCAATAAGTATGCTGAAGGACTCCCTAATAAAAGATATTATGGTGGTTGTAAGGTTGTAGATGAAATCGAAGAATTAGCTATTGAAAGGCTTAAAGAACTCTTTGGAGCGTCTTGGGCAAATGTGCAACCACACTCCGGGTCACAAGCCAATGCAGCGGTATTTCTAGCATGTCTAAATCCGGGAGATAAAATCCTAGGTTTTGACTTATCTCACGGTGGTCATTTAACCCATGGATCACCTGTTAATTTTTCTGGAAAATTATACGATGCTAATTTTTATGGAGTTGAAGAAGAAACTGGAACAATTGACTACAATAAAGTAAGAGACCAGGCTTTAGAAGTCAAACCAAAAATGATTATTTGTGGTGCATCTGCCTATTCAAGAGATTGGGACTACAAGACCTTACGTTCTATTGCAGATGAAATTGATGCACTTCTTTTGGCAGATGTTTCTCACCCATCTGGATTAATAGCTGGTGGAATATTGAACAATCCTCTTCCCCATTGT
>Ga0206131_10004207_pt1 | contig 15971 bp, 16 predicted proteins | sample Helgoland_Spring_FD_148636 | JGI IMG/M metagenome (GOLD analysis project Ga0206131, IMG submission 148636) | Pelagic subsurface seawater microbial communities from Kabeltonne, Helgoland, North Sea - Helgoland_Spring_Bloom_20160517_1 | ecosystem: Environmental > Aquatic > Marine > Epipelagic ...
GATCGAGCGTACCTTCGCGAATTTGCTCGGCAGCCTCTGCAGACTTAGGAGCCCAGACACGACCGTCATTACGCAGCGACTCCGACATCAGCGTTAACTTAGACTGCTGATCGCCGTGCACAGGAATGCAAGTTGGGTGAATCTGCGTGTAGCAAGGATTCGCAAAACCAGCACCTCGCTTGTAAGCGCGATACGCAGCAGACACATTACATCCCTGTGCATTGGTTGAGAGGAAGAATACGTTACCGTAACCACCAGTCGCCATCACCACCGCATCCGCGGCATGCCGGGAAACTTCGCCCGTGACCATGTTACGGACGATGACACCCTTGGCATGGCCTTCGACTTTCACCACATCGAGCATTTCGTGGCGGTTATACATCTTCACCTTACCCAGACCGATTTGCTTACTCAGCGCGGAATACGCACCCAGGAGTAGCTGCTGTCCAGTTTGACCACGTGCGTAAAATGTGCGGGAAACCTGCGCACCACCGAATGAACGGTTCGCAAGCATGCCGCCATATTCACGAGCAAATGGCACACCTTGCGCGACGCACTGATCAATAATATCGCTGCTGACTTCGGCCAGCCGATACACGTTGGCCTCTCGGGCACGGTAATCACCACCTTTAACGGTGTCGTAGAAAAGACGACGCACAGAGTCGCCGTCGTTCTGGTAATTTTTAGTGGCATTGATACCACCTTGCGCTGCAATACTGTGCGCACGGCGCGGACTGTCTTGGTAGCAGAAGCAAGAGACGTTGTAGCCCTGCTCTGCCAGACTCGCCGCGGCAGCGCCACCAGCAAGACCAGAACCGACCACGATCACGTTGTACTTGCGACGATTGGCTGGATTCACCAGCTTCATTTTAAACTTATGGTTCGACCACTTATCAGCGAGTGGACCCTCAGGAATGTTTGAATCTAGATTCATTAGTATTCGGTACTATTGGGGAAGTTGTTCAACGATTACTTCAACCGCTTCGACTGCCGGAGCAGTCTTTTTAAGTATACCAGTCATCACTGCCACTGGAATCACTGCGAAACCAAGGAAAACGACCACACCATAGATGCGTGCGAAACGATCCAGGCGGGCCCGCCAGAGTTGGTTGCGCAGCCCGACAGTTTGAAACATGCTGCTCACGCCGTGAGTCAGGTGCATGCAGAGCAAACCAGTCGCGATGATGTAGAAGGCCGAAACCCACCAGACATTGAAGCCGTCGATCATCATGTCGTAGACATTAAAAGTCATCACCACTTCGCCATTGTGCAGCACCGGTTCGCCGTGCTTGACCAGCGCGACATCGGCGATCTGCTCATTATACTCCTTGCCCGGAACGATGCGAGCGGTGTAGTGCGCAATATGGAAGATGATGAAGGCGAGCAATATAATACCGCTCATACGCATCGTCTTGGCAGCATAGGTCGCTTGTACCGATTTGTTCTGATCGTAACCCTGCGGACGCGCCTTGCGATTGTCTAAAGTAAGCGAAATCGCGGCCCAGATGTGCACCCCGATACAAGCCAGCAGAAACAGCCGAATCACCCAGAGCATTGGCACTGGCATGACATGATGCAGCTTGTAAGCGTAAGCGTTGATGGCATCAGGTCCCAAAAAGATCTGCAAGTTGCCTAGCATGTGCCCGAGCACAAACAAAACAAGAACCAGACCAGTGAGGGCCATAAGAATTTTTCGACCAATGGTCGATTTCAGAAAGCTACACAGTGCGCACATAATCTTCTAGACGTAGTAAATAATACAAAACTAAGAGCGGTGGCAGGATTATCAAACTACTTGCCCCTATCAGACATTCTATTAGCATGACTAATTGCTGCGATTAACAAATGTAAGCAGCCAAGAAAAACCATTCGCACACATTGTAGACTGCAAAAAACCGCCAAACACAGCCTACCTACAGCTAAAAAAATAAATCTAATTCAAACCTACCGTAAAAGAAGTTCCGCTTATTGCTAAGTTTCTTTTAAAGATTCTCTCAAAAAGGGTTGCCAACCCAAAAGGGCAACCAATTGAATGCGAGCCCGAAGGCGGGGCGGCAGACGCAAGCTTTCCATTATTATTATGACGAAGTCAAAGAACATGAAGTACATTTTTGTCACTGGTGGCGTGGTTTCCTCGCTCGGCAAAGGACTCACCGCCGGCGCCCTTGGAGCTCTACTCGAACAACGCGGCTTGCGAGTGCGCATCCAGAAATTCGATCCGTACTTAAATGTCGACCCTGGCACGATGAGCCCATTTCAGCATGGCGAAGTCTATGTGTTGGACGACGGCGCGGAAACCGATCTAGATCTCGGCCACTACGAGCGCTTCACCTCCGGCAAACTCGGCAAGCTCAACAACCTCACATCTGGTCAAGTTTATGAGCGGGTCATTAAAAAGGAACGCCGCGGCGATTACCTCGGCGCAACCGTGCAAGTCATCCCTCACGTCACCAACGAAATCAAGCAACGCATCTATGACGGCGGCAGCGAAGACGTCGATGTGCTGATTACTGAACTCGGTGGCACCATCGGGGATATTGAAGGCTTGCCGTTTCTCGAAGCGATGCGCCAATTCGCCCTCGAAGTCGGTCGCCAGGATGTGTTGTTCCTACACTGCACGCTGCTCCCTTATTTGAAAGCCGCGGGCGAACTGAAGACCAAGCCCAGCCAACAGAGCGTCGCCAAACTTCGCGAAATTGGCATCCAATGCGACATTCTAGTCTGCCGCACCGAAGAGCCGATGACCAATGAAATGCGCCAAAAGCTCTCTATGTTCTGCAACGTGCCGGTCAAATCGGTGATTGAAGAGCAAGACGTCGAAACATCGATCTACGAACTACCACTCGCACTCAAAACAGAAAATCTCGACGACTTAGTCATCGAGCATCTGAAACTCGATGCCCCCGACTGCGACATGAAGATTTGGCATGATGTCGTGCGCCGCCTCAAAGCGCCCAACCACAAGGTCCAAATTGGCGTTGTCGGTAAGTACATCGAGCTGCAAGACGCTTACAAATCCGTTTACGAATCAATCATTCACGCAGGGATCGCCAACGACACTGCGGTGCACATCGTTCGCCTCGACGCAGAAGAAATCGAAAAAGACCCTAAGAAATTCCTCGGCTCACTCGATGGTATTTTGATTCCTGGTGGCTTCGGCGACCGTGGCACCGAGGGTAAGATAACTGCGGCACGGTTCGCCCGCGAAAATGATATCCCTTACTTTGGCCTCTGCCTTGGAATGCAAATTGCGGTGATCGAATATGCGCGGCATGTCGCAGGCTTGGAAAACGCCAACAGCTCTGAGTTTGATCCGCAGACACCGCATCCAGTGATCACCATCATGGCAGACCAAAAAGAGCTCACCACCAAGGGTGGTAATATGCGCCTCGGTTCCTGCCCCTGCAAACTCACAAAAGACAGCTTCAGCTTCGACGCCTACGGCACTGAAATGATCGATGAACGTCATCGCCACCGCTTTGAATTTAATAACGACTACCGCGAGCAACTCGAATCCAAAGGCCTGCGGGTCGGAGGTATCAACCCTGAGCGTGACCTCGTCGAAATCGTTGAAATCGCCGAGCACCCGTGGTACGTCGGGGTACAATTTCATCCGGAATTCAAGTCCAAGCCGCACGCAGCGCACCCACTGTTCGCTAACTTTATCGCAGCGTCGCTGAAGTATAAAAAGTAGTCATGCGACGCCTGCAGCTCGCTTTTCTACTCATTAGTATAGTACTCGTCCCTGGCTGCAGCACATTGACGCGCAACCCACAGTTCTATCTGAGTTATTACGATTTAAAATCGCCAGAAATTAACGATTTCGAAACCTGTTCTTCCGCTGGTTGCCGACAGCTGTCACGACTATTTTACACCGAATCGGAATGGCAAAGCATCCGCGCAATCTTTCAACCTGCGCAGCAAAATGCCGCTGAAGAGCGCGAACGTTTGCTTGTCGCCGTCGCGGCAATCGAAACCTTGATCGGCGAGAAAAACGGCACCTCGACCGACTCTGCCAAGAACCAACGAAAAGGGAGTCAAGGCCCGCAGCTAGACTGCATCGCCGAAGCTGCCAACACCACTGTCGCTCTGTTGCTGCTACAACAAGACGAGCTGATACGTTATCACCGAGTCGGACACCCTCAACATCGCGGTTTCGCCCAACTACAGTACCCTCATAACACCGCAGCAATTATCGAAAATGCAAACAATGCGCATTACGCGATCGATTCGTGGTTCTTCGCCAACGGCAAGCAACCCATCTGTGTCAGCGTCGCTGAATGGAAAGCGGGCTATCGCCCCGAAAGCGAAAAATAGTCTCACGTACGATACACGATGCAAAATCATAACTATTTAACGCGCCTCCAAGCCATTTGGGTCGGAGTGGTTTCTTTAAAGCCAACAGCATTCACCCCGCAGAATTTCTCCATACCCATTGAGCCTACGAACACAAACTCGAGAAACTTATCGACTGGTTGATCGCACGGCGTGGGAACTAATACGTTAAAAGAGGGCGACTCGACATAAATCCCCCCGAACATACAATAAAGCCAAATTCGGGGTTGAAAGATCGACGTTTAACGTTCGATGTTCACCTAGATGGATAAACTAGCCGAAATCATGGCCGCCAAGCGGCACGCACTACGCGACCAGATACGCCCAGTTCGCGATTCGGAACTCTCGCGTCTCGTCGACATGCAGCGCCAAGGCGGTAGCTTTCTCAAAGCCCTCGCCCGCAACGACCGCCTATCGGTGATCGCCGAGATCAAGCGTAAGTCCCCTTCGGCTGGCGAAATTTCGGATGCCCGCCTAGATGCCGTCGACCAAGCGCGTAAATATATTAACGCCGAAGCCGACTGTCTCTCGATCCTCACTGATACGGATTATTTTGGCGGCAGCCTTCAAGACCTCTGGGATGTCGTCGAATTCCTCGAAGTCCACGAACGTAAGGTGCCCTGTTTACGCAAAGACTTTATGGTACACCCAGTCCAAGTCGTCGAAGCCGCTGAAGGCGGCGCACGTTGCATTTTAATCATTGTACGCGCACTCGCAGACGACGAAATTAAAGCGCTTCGCGACGCAGCGGGACTGGCTGGACTCGACGCTCTCTATGAAATCCACGAAGAGCGCGAACTCGAAAAAGCACTCAAGTTCGATCCAAAAATAGTCGGCGTCAATAATCGCGACCTGAAGCGCTTCAAAACTGACCTATCCGTATCCGAATTACTGATACCACAAATCCCTGACGGTATTATTAAAGTCAGCGAAAGCGGTATTTTCGATATTGAAGATGCTGAACGCGCTAGCGAATGCGGAGCCGATGCGATCCTCGTCGGCGAAGCCCTTATGCGCTCCGAAGACACCGATAGATTGATCGAAGCGTTTCACGGCGCGTAAAAGTACAAAAGTAAAAAGTATGAATGTAAGAAAGTAAAAAACTACTTCCCTTCTTTTTATACCTTTCTATTTTTTTGTTCCTAAAAATGCCACTCAGCCCAAAACAAACTCGCGCGCTGCTTGATGAGCTCGCGCATTTTCCAAACAAAAAATTGGGACAAAACTTCCTCGTTGATGGTAACATCGTCCGCAAGTCGGTCGAGATGGCAGATATCGATAGCAGTAGTCATATCGTCGAAATCGGCCCGGGGCTCGGCACCCTCACGCGAGCCATACTCAGGACAGGAGCGACTGTCTGGGCAGTGGAGCGTGACAGTACTCTCGCCGAGCACATCCGCGCGAACGTGCTACCAGAGCAACCGAACTTACATTTAATCGAAGGTGACTGCCTCGATTATCCGCGAGCCGAACTGCCCATTGATCAAGCCAAAGCTGGCTTTAAAATTATCGCTAACCTCCCTTATGCAGTCTCCACTCCGTGGATGGAAGCCGTCATCTCAGGACCTCTCCCACAGCGCATGGTGCTGATGCTACAAAAAGAAGCCGCCGACCGCTATATCGCCAAGCACGGTAGCAAAGCGTTCGGAGCCATTTCAATTTTTTTACAGTCAGTCTATACCGCACATAGCAAGCACCTCGTTTCCGCACAATGTTTCCACCCCGCACCAAAAGTCGATTCCGCGCTACTGCGTTTGGATCTACGCGAGGACGCGGTACATTTTTCGAAAGTCGCACGCGAATGCATCCGTCGTATCTTTACCCAACGCCGCAAACAACTGGGTGCACTCTGTAAACGCGATCCACTACCCGAAGCACGTGAGTGGTTCGATTCCATTGTCGCAGACGGAGTCAAAGCGACCGTTCGACCTGAAGAACTCGCCATCGAATACTGGCAAACACTTGCCCGCCGACTTTTATAACCTCAACCCCTCAGCATAATGAACCCCATCCACTGGAAACTGCACTGGCAGATACTACTCGCACTTGCACTTGCCACACTGTTTGCATGTGTCCTCATGCCCAACATTGACGGAGGGTTTAGCAGTAACGTCGAAGTCTTTTGTCAATTCATCGGCACGCTCTTCATGAACGCATTGAAGATGGTCATCGTGCCATTGATCGTCGCGTCCATCATCAGCGGAGTCATGCATCTTGGCGCTGAAAAAGGTGTCGGCCGTATGGGGTTTAAAACCTTCCTTTATTACACCTGCAGTGGAGCCGCTGCAGTCATCGTCGGCGTCGTCATGGTGAATCTCATCGGCCCCGGTAATATTGATGCCGAGACTGCCACCGCTATGCTTGGTCGCGGCAGCGAAACTGCCCTCAACGAAGGATTAATGAGCAAAGTCGAAGGCCGTAGCAGCAGCGACCTGTTTGATATCTTTCTGCGCATGTTCCCATCCAACATCGTTGATGCGGCGACCAACAATGGCCAACTGCTTGGCGTCATCACCTTCTCCCTACTGTTCGGCGCATTCATCGGCAAGCTGCCCGAGACACAACGCGAGACGCAGCAAAAATTCTGGGAGAGCGCCCAGGAAGTGATGCTCAAGCTGACCGACTTCATCATTCGTTTCGCGCCGTTCGGCGTATTCGGCCTAGTTACCCCAGTGCTGTTCAACGCGCCCATCGGCGACCTTATCGGCGCGATTTTCTGGTTCTTCGTCACAGTAGTTTTAGCTCTGGCGATTCATTTTTTCATCAACCTCGCCCTAGTGCTCAAGTTTATCGGCAAGGTCAACCCGATCACGCACTACAAAGAGATGGCACCAGTGCTGCTCACTGCGTTTTCCACTGCCAGTTCGTCTGCCACTCTACCGCTGACCATTGAAACCGTCGAAACGCGTGCCAAGGTTTCGAAGAAGACCAGCTCCTTTACCCTGCCACTCGGTGCGACGGTGAATATGGACGGCACCGCACTCTACGAATGCGTGGTCGTGCTCTTTATCGCACAACTCTACGCATCCACCGGCCAAGTCGCACTCGGCATCGGCGATCAGCTGCTCGTCGTCTTTCTAGCCCTCACCACTAGTATTGGTGTCGCCGGGATTCCAGCCGCCAGTCTGGTAGCCATTGCCGTTATTCTACCCGCAGTCGGGCTACCCGTCGAAGCCATCGGCGTGGTCTGGGTGACCGACCGCATTCTGGATATGTGCCGCACTTCAGTAAATGTCTTTAGCGATACCGTCGGCGCTGTCGCGATTGCTCGTAGTGAGGGCGAGCAGCCGTATCCGATTGAAAATTAAAAGATATTGCTTAAAGTATTTAACTCTTTTCTTCGTTCGCCAACCAAGACCTGACAACCAGCCATACTTACATGACTACTGACCAACGCCTCGCCGAACTCGGCATCGAACTTCCTATCGCACCTGCACCTGCTGGCAACTACGTCGCTTGCATGCAAGTCGGCAGCCTACTTTACATTTCTGGAGCTATTTGCCTGGTCAACGGAGAGATGACCCACACCGGAAAAATTGGTGAAACACGCGACATCGCCTACGGCCAAGCAGCCGCTCGCATCTGTGCGCTCAATCTTCTTGCAGTCGCCAAAGGTCACCTTGGCGATCTCGATAAAGTCTCTCGCGTTGTGCAGCTTAACGGCTTCGTCAACGGCGTGCCCGGCTTCGCCGATAGCCCAGCAGTGATCAACGGCGCATCCGACACCATGGTCGAAATCCTCGGCGAACGCGGTCGCCACACACGAGCAGCAGTTGCTGTGACAGGGCTACCGCTCGACACCACCGTCGAAATTCAAGCGATTTTTGAAGTCGCTTAATTCGGCGTAAGACAGGCATTGCAGCGCCATCTCCGGCAGACTTTCGTCCTGCCAGCTATTCTTGCCTAGCTTGCAAATGGCACGGTCTTTGGACCGTCGTAGCCGTCTTGCTGTGCCTCAACGATCAAGTTAGAGCGAATGCCGCCGCGCCCACGCCAAATCGTTTCTAGTCGTGCCCAGCGTGGCTTAGTCACTGCAAACAGATCCTCAAATATTTTATTGGTCGCAGCCTCAAAGAAGATTCCCTTGTTACGATAATCATGCAGGTAGAGTTTCATCGCCTTCAGCTCGATGCAGAGCTCGTCTGGCGCATAGCTAAAAACCACTGTAGCGTAATCTGGATGTCCAGTCATCGGGCAGGTGGAAGTAAACTCCTCTTGGATGTGCTGGATCGTGTAGTTGCGCTCTTGGTTTGGATTTGGGAAAGTCTCGATGTCCATGATCGCAGGACAGTGCCTGTTGTCTGCAAAAGTTCAACCCAACTCTTCAATTCTTGTAAAAAGCATCCGATCGGTCCTAATTCAGTCTATGTCGACGCAACAGCCACTCTCTGCTCTGAAGATCTTTCTGATTTATCTCCGACTCGGTTGTCTCTCGTTCGGGGGACCGGTGGCTCACCTCGGCTACTTCAAGGAAGAGTTCGTCAGTTGCCGTAAATGGCTAAACGAGCCGCACTTCGCAGAGCTGCTAGCGCTGTGTCAATTTGTACCTGGCCCATCGAGCAGTCAGTTGGGCTTTGCCATCGCATGGCAGCGCGGCGGGCTACGCGGTGCATGTGCCGCGTGGCTGGGCTTCTCGCTGCCGTCGGCGCTAATCATGATCACCTGCGCTTATGGGCTTGCTGTAAGCGGTGATGCGACCGTTCCATTGATTCACGGACTCCTGATCGCAGCCGTAGCCGTGGTCGCTAAAGCAGTGCTGGATTTAGGCAAAAAGCTGTGCCCCGACTGGCCCCGAATTGCGATCGCAGTTGGCGGTGCGGCACTCGCCCTGTCGATCACGGGCGCATGGATACAAATCGGCGTCATCTTACTGGGCGTCGCAATCGGCAATGCCCTGTTCCGCAACACTAGCCAGGACAAGCCGGAGCTACACGGCGCACAAAAACTTGTCAGTAAGCGCACGATGTACATTGCACTCACGAGCTTTTGCGTGCTACTAGCCGCCTCACTCCTAGTGTCGCCAAATACAAATAGCGCGATTTATGGGATGAATTACCGAGCGGGTGCGATGGTCTTTGGCGGCGGTCACGTTGTGCTGCCTTTGTTACATGATAGCGTAGTGCCTAGCGGCCTCGTTTCGGAAAGCAACTTCCTAGCTGGCTATAGCGCGGCACAAGCACTGCCTGGCCCGCTATTTACTCTCTCGGCCTTTCTCGGCACCGCCAGTCAAGCCACCTCGCCACACTGGATCGGTGGCGCAGTCGCACTTCTCGCGATCTTTCTACCTGGGATGTTGCTACTGATTGGCCTACTCCCACTGTGGAATACCTTTCGAAACAAAGCCTGGGCACAAGCTGGCCTGATTGGTGCGAATGCTGCTGTCGTCGGTCTTCTCCTCGCCGCTTTAATAAATCCGGTCTGGGCGCACGGCGTGCAACGCTGGACCGATGTTGTGCTGGCTGTCGGCGCCTTTATCGCGCTGAGTCGATTTAAAATCCCCGCGTGGCTGGTCGTACTTAGTTGCGCTGCTTGCGGCTATCTAATCCCTTAGTTAACAGCCATCACTCGCATACTCGACTTTCAAAAGGTACTCCGTTACACATTACCCCACACACACAACGCTATGTCTGACACCAACTCGCCCCATCTGTCTCCCTCACAAAAACGAATCATCGCTGCCGGAGCGACCGCTCTGGCTCTGATACTACTGGTCGCCACGGCCTGTTCGCTGTTCGTTGTGCTGCAGATGTTTATCCACACATTCAAAGATGTGCTACTACCACTCGCGATCGCCGCGATCCTAGCCACACTGCTGCGCCCCATCATTACCCTGTGCGAGAAACATACTCGGCTCTCCAAAACCCAAGGTATTATTCTGCTCTACTTGCTTGTGCTGCTCACCATCGCGACCATCACCATGCTGCTGCTACCAATTTTATTTCGCCAAGTAGCCGAGTTCATCGAAGCAGTACCTAACATACGCGACAATTTCTATCTATTCTTGCAAGAAAAGACACCGGCCGCATGGCAATGGCTACACGCCAAGCTTGGCCAAACACCCCAGGCATACGTGCAGAATATCGTCGCCACACACTCTGAAACCATCACCAGTGCACTCCAGGATCTCCCAGAAAAAATCAGCACGATTGGCGGTTCAGTCAGCGGCTTCATCGGCAGCATGTTTGCCAAAATTGCGGCCTACGCGATTATCCCCATTTACCTATTCTTCATTCTTAATGGTAACCGCAACGTGTGGAACGATCTGCAAAAGCAGCTCAGCTTCTTGCCTGATGAGCGTCGACATGACATCGTCTTTCTCTGCCGTCAGTTCAGCGAGATCCTCATCGCATTTTTTCGTGGGCAAATCATTATCGGTCTGCTCCTAGGCGTCGTGCTGGCGGCTGGCTTTGCCCTAGTCGGCCTCAAGTTCGGCATCGTCTTGGGACTTGTGCTTGGCCTACTCAACATCATTCCCTACCTCGGAACCATGCTCGGCATACTTACCGTGCTACCACTCGCCTACTTCCAGGACGATGGCGGAACCAGTTTGGTCGGCCTCTGCGCGGTCGTCTTCATCATCGGGCAACTACTCACCGACTATGTATTCACCCCGCGTATCATGGGTGATAAAACTGGAATGGGGCCAATGCTCATCATCTTTTCCATTTTCTTCTGGGGCGTCGCACTCGGCGGCATCATGGGTATGGTACTAGCGATCCCACTCACCGCATTTTTCTTAATCTTCTGGCGCTTGGCCCGTGAACGCTATTTACCAGCCCTCATTTCAAAACAAGCAGACGCCTAAAGACTAAAAATTCTTAATCTCAATCTTAATCCTAATCTCCTCACACGGGACGACTGATTAAGAGTACGATTACGAGTAGGATTAAGAGACTCCCTCACTTTCACTTTCTACCCTCTCAGCTCTCTAATTTAAAATGTCCAACGAAACAAACACACCTTTCGCCCGCCCTGATAACCGTGCAATCGACGAACTCCGCACGATTACATTTGAGACCGGCATCGCCCCACATGCGCTGGGCTCGGTGCTCGTCAGCTTTGGCGATACACGCGTAATCTGTGCTGCATCAATCGACAACCGCGTGCCCGGTTGGATGCGTGCTCAAAAGGTCGAAGGTGGTTGGATGACTGCTGAGTATTCGATGCTTCCATACAGCACACTCGATCGTAAGCGACGCGACATCAGCAGTGGTAAGGCCGACGGTCGCACCATCGAAATTCAACGACTCATTGGACGCTCGCTGCGCGCCGTATTCGATCTCAAAAAACTCACCGGTAAAACAATCTGGATCGATTGCGATGTACTTCAAGCTGACGGTGGCACTCGCACCGCATCAATCACCGGTGCTTATGTCGCCGCTCAAATTGCGATTCAAAAACTCATCGCAAAAGGTGAATTGGCGGAAAATCCCTTTAATGAAGCCGTGGCCGCGGTCTCAGTCGGCGTGTATCAAGACACTGCCGTGCTCGACCTCAACTATCCCGAAGACAAAAATGCCACCGTCGATGCCAACATCGTCATGACTGGCACCGGTAAATTCGTCGAAGTGCAAAGCTCCGGCGAAGAAGCCACTTTTACACGTAAGGAACTGGACGCCTTACTCGACCTTGCCGCCAAAGGCATTACTGAAATAAACGAACTGCAAAACGCCGCCATCGTGGCAGGATTGGAGGGATAGCATATCGTCGGGCGAGGCGCGCGACGACAGTTTTTAACTCGCTGAAACTTTTCAGCGACACCCACGATGTATGTGTTAAGCAGCCAACCGAGCGCTGCGAAACCAATACTTAAATACATTATGAAATTAAATAGAATTATCCTCACAGTACTCGCGACTTGCCTCATTCCTGCATTCGCTCAAGCCGCAAAAAGATCCGTCGATGGTAGCGACCAAGATGGCCAACGCCAAGGCCGAGCAAACCAGGCAGAACGCGGCGAGCGCTTTGCCAACACTGACTCGAACGGCGACGAGCAGCTCTCGCTCGAAGAAGTCGAAAGCGCTGGCGCGACACGACTCGTCGAGCACTTTGATAGGATCGATACGGACGACGACGGGCAACTGACCAAAGACGAGCTCAAAGCCGCACACAAAAAACGTGTCAAGGGCGGTAAAGGAAAAGGCGGCAAGGGCGAGCGCCAATGCTCCAATTGCGATAAAGACGACGCATAAAAAAGTTCCAGGTAATTATATCATACTTCACGCAGCCCGAGTGCTTTAAGCGCCTCGGGCTTTTTCGTGGGTGAATAAGAATTGGCCACGGTAGGGTTCACCACGGCGCGGACCGCGTATTGCTGGAATGATCGGACGACGCCACTTCGACAGGCTCAGGTCTCGCCGAAGTCATTCCTCCCACAAGATAATCGCCAATCCTTTTTCTTTACCATCCAGAGACGACCTGCTTACATCCCTCGCCTGTCGGCACCTTGTTCCTTCACTAGCCCAAAGGGCACCCAGTTCAGTCAGCCCTGCGGGGCCAGCACGGCAGACCTCACCGACTCCCGATTCATTTCATTTATTTCCCTCAGGCGGGGCACAGAAGCATCTTCGCGCTCCTCGCGCATCATCCCACTTTTCCACTTTGACACTTTTCAAAAATGATCACGATCAATCAAATCTCTCACCACTTCGGCAAGAAGACTCTTTTCAACAAGATTAACACGGTCATCGGCGCTCGTGATCGCATTGCTCTAGTCGGCTCAAACGGTTCTGGTAAGACCACACTGCTACGCATGTTTATGGGTGAACTTGAGCCCGAGTCCGGCTCCGTCGATAAGCCTGACTATGTTAGTATCGGCTACCTCCCGCAGGACGGTATCTCCGTCTCTGGAAACACTCTATTTAAGGAAGCTGAAAGTGCCTTTGGCGATGTGCTCGAACTCAAGAAGAAAATTGATCAGGCTGAAGAACAGATGGCGGAGATGGACACATCCGAGGATGCCTACTACGACCTCATCGACCAGATGGGCGAATGGGAGCAGCAACTCGAAGACCACGAGCCACACAAGATGAAGTCGCGCGTCGAGCGGATCCTTATGGGCATGGGCTTCAAAGCAAGCGACTTTGATCGCGACACCGGCGAGTTCTCTGGAGGCTGGCAGATGCGTATCGCGCTGGCGAAGCTGTTGTTGCAAAACCCTAGCCTCATCATTCTCGATGAACCGACCAATCACTTGGACATCATCTCCCAGCACTGGGTCGAGCAATACCTTAAGCACTACCAAGGTGCACTCATCGTGATTTCTCACGACCGTGCCTTTCTCGACGAAGTCACCGACCGTACTCTCGAACTCAAGATGGGCGATCTCAACAGCTTCAAGGGCAACTACAGCTACTACGTTACCGAGACTGACAAGCGCCTTGAAATCCTGCGTAAATCCTACGCCAACCAGCAGAAAGAAATCAAGGAGATCAAAGAGTGGATCACCCGTTTCCGCTCGAACGTCAAAAAGGCGAGCATGGTACAGAGCCGGATCAAATCGCTTAACAAGATGGAGCTCATCACCATCCCGCGTGATGAAAAGAAGATGTTCTTCCGCTTCCCGAAGTCACCCCCTGCCAGCTCCAAGGTGATCACTATCACCGGTCTGGAAAAAGCCTACGGCGATAATGTTATTTTTGACGGTCTCGACCTGCGCATCGACAAGGGCGACCGCATCGCCGTTGTTGGGGTCAACGGCGCAGGTAAGTCCACCCTCGCTCGCATCATGGCTGGCATCGAAGTATTTCAAGGCGGCACCGTCGAAAAAGGCATCAACACCGTGCTCGGCTACTTCGCGCAGTCGCAAGCCGAAGAACTCAACCCAGCCAACACCGTGCTCGAAGAAGTCGAAACGGCGGCCATCGGCAACGATGACGCAAATCCACGCGGTGCACTGGGAGCACTGCTCTTCAGTGGCGATGAAGCACTCAAGAAAACCTCTGTTCTCTCCGGTGGTGAAAAGAATCGCGTCGCTCTGGCCAAGATGCTCATGCACCCGGCGAATTGCATGATTTTAGATGAACCGACCAATCACCTTGATATCAAATCAAAGGAAGTGCTGCAGGAAGCGATCAACCTCTTCGAAGGCACCGTCATCCTCGTCAGTCATGACCGTTCCTTCCTCGACGGCGTGGTCAATAAGGTGCTCGAGGTCTCCCCCGGCAGCACACGTATGCTCACTTGTAACGTCTCCGAATACATCGAACGTATCGAACAAGAGGCCGCCGAGAAATTAGACCAATAGATCGCGCCGCTTTGCGGATTAACACAGCAACCGTATTAAAAATTCAATAAGGGCATCGTTGACGATCGATGGTCCTTAAGCAACCTTTAGAGTCACAACGATATGGATCGGACCGCACACACCGCGCACCTGCTCGACAATTATCAACGGTGCTTCGGAGAAGTACTCATCGAGCGTGGCAACAATGAGGCAAAACAGCTGATGGCCGCGCCATTTGCCGTACTCTCTCACGGCACGCAAGACGACCCCATATTCAACTACGGTAATCAAACTGCCCTAACTCTTTTCGAAATGGATTGGGCCACACTGACCGCTCTGCCCTCTCGATTCTCTGCAGAACCGATGCACCGCGAGGAACGGCAACAGCTACTCAATGAGGTCACTACCAAAGGTTATTCCACAAGCTATCGTGGCATTCGAATCAGTGCCAGCGGCCGACGTTTCTATATCGATTCAGCTCGTATTTGGTCGCTTCGTGACTCAAACGGCGAGCACATCGGCCAAGCGGCAATGTTCTCCGATTGGCAATGGCTCTAGCGCGAGTCACACTGATCACCCCGCCTTTCAACGCTGGGTCGCTACAACAAATCGGCAGCCAGGTCGGCGAGCTCTGAGCGCACGCCTGTGGTCAACTCCAAGTGGGCGGTAATTTCCGTGCCCTTTAGGCGCTGCGCAGTGTGCACCAGTCCGTTCGACATGGCATCGAGAAACATGTTATCCACCTGATACGGATCACCGAGTAAGATCACTTTCGACCCTTCAGCCATGCGACTCACCACGGTCTTTGCTTCGTGTGGCGTGAGATTCTGCGCCTCATCAATGATGAAAATGGTATCAGCGAGGGAACGTCCACGAATGTACGTCATCGCCTCCACTTCGACCATACCATAGTCGAACAGGAATTGATACGGCTTGCGCGGTTGCTTGGAATCATCCTCTTGCTGTTCGGCATGCGCGGGTTGCTTCGCCATTTTCGTCATCGCTTTCTTACGCTTACGGTTCGAAGTAATACGCTCTAACTTGGCTTGAGTTGGATCTGCTGGCGGACGTTTAATCACTTTTCGATTACTGAAGAGTACTTCAAGATTATCGTAAAATGGCGCAATATATGGCGCCATTTTCTCTTCCAAGGTGCCAGGCAGCGCACCGGTGTCTTTACCGATATGCACCAACGGTCGGGTAATAAAGACGCGCTCATATAAGTTATCATCGCCGATCGCCTGATACAGTGCCATTGCAATCGAAACCAAGGTTTTACCCGTACCAGCCTTGCCCATACAAGTGACCAGCTTAATGTCTTCGTCGAGTAAAGCATCCATCAACATGCGCTGCTCCTCGTTGAGCGGATTGATGCGGATACCTTTCGGGATCTTAATCCCCACGCCACTGC
>Ga0206131_10004212_pt1 | contig 15955 bp, 14 predicted proteins | sample Helgoland_Spring_FD_148636 | JGI IMG/M metagenome (GOLD analysis project Ga0206131, IMG submission 148636) | Pelagic subsurface seawater microbial communities from Kabeltonne, Helgoland, North Sea - Helgoland_Spring_Bloom_20160517_1 | ecosystem: Environmental > Aquatic > Marine > Epipelagic ...
CCCGGGTTGGCGGCACGATGGGCAGGCCGTCAGACCAGCCATTTTCGTAGAAATAACGGTTGATCTCATCAAAATTGCCACGGAACACAACGTCCTGCGGTTTTGGCTCCGTCGGTGCCGCCACAGGGGCGGGGTCTTCCGTTAGCGCCTTGATGACAGCCGGCACGGTGATGCCAACGACGTTGGAGACCAATTCATCGGTCGTTTGAACGTCCACATGGCCTGTGACCTGCGCCAAAGGAATATTGGGCATGCCGATGCCGCTCGCGGTGGAGCGGCCCTGGCCCAGGAACCCGTCACAAACGAGGCTGGCGGTGGGAATGCCTGCTAATTCTGCAGCTGCGCTTGCCCGCAACACGGCGGGGGTGCAGCTGCCTCAGCAGCCCATACCAGAGACGATGGCGTCAATGCCGTGCGTCTCAATATCAAGGGGCAGCTTGCGGATGACTTCGCGCTCGCCGCCGCCATGGGTGGTGCCAAAATTGTCATAGCCAATGAATTTGACGCCGGGATATGCGGCCCCCAGTTCGCGCTCAATCAGCGGAAAGATTTCATCGCCCCGGAACATATAGTCCCACAGGAAAGCGACGGTTTTGCCCTCCAGCGTATCCAGCCGTTTGGCCAGCGGCTTGGCACCTGCGGCTTTTGCGCCGCGCGGCCATACCGCGTCTTGGGTTTCATCCATGCCGATGTCCTCCCTTAATCATCTGTCACCGCTATTAAAGCGTGGCAGCGGGCGGAAGGCCAGCAGGGCTGAAACGCAAAAAGGCCCGTGCGTGATGCACGGGCCTTTTGGGATGCCTGGCGGGGAGGGTATGCGGGAGCGCCGTCCTGGCGCCCCCGACCCCGCGGCAGGATTAACCGAAGAGACGCATTAAGTTCTGCGGCACCTGGTTGGCCTGGGCCAGCATGGATACGCCGGCCTGCATCAACACCTGTTTTGATGTGAAATTAGACATCTCAGAGGCGACATCGAGATCCATCAGCGTCGAACGTGATGCCTCTTGGTTCTCAATGGTTGACGCCAGATTGGCGGACGCGAACCCAAGTCGGTTCTGTGCCGCACCAATGGTGGCGCGTGAGGTATTGAGTGTATCAATTGCACTATTAATCGCGGTCAGCGCAGTGTCGGAGTTAGAGGTATCCGTCCCCGTCAACGCCGTGCCGTTGATGCCAAGCGCGCTCTGGGTGATAGAATCCACCGTGAACGTCAGGTCATCTTCAGACGCCGTAGTACCCGTGCCAACCTTGAAGGTGAAGCTGGAGTCGGTAGACGTTTGACTATCCGCAAACGCCAGTGCGCCAAGGCCATTCGCCGTAATGTCAAAGTCGTCGCCATTCGCAAGAGCGGTTGTGACATTGAAATCTATGTCGAATGAATCGGTGCCATCTGTCAGTGTGACAGATTTAGCGCCAGTGCTGCTCAAATCAGCAGACCCAGAGAAGCCGCCAATACTAATAACAGCAGATGCCGCCGCCGTACCATCAATGGTGCCGGACGTGCCTGTAAGGGCTGCGCCAACGCCGACAGTCGCTGCCGTGATCTCAAAGGAAGCTGTGTCGATAGCGCCGGTACTGCCAGCGCTTGCCGAAGCAGAGCCGCCAGTCGTAGCGATATCAGAGGTTTTGTCGAACGCGCTGTTCAGCGTGATCGTGGCCCCCATGTTCTCAAAGCGCACTTCCTGAGTGGCGTTCTGCGCAATAGCAGTACCGCCGATATCCACGCCTTCACTGGTGCCATCCGCAAGGTTGGTCATGGTGAGGACGTTATTGGTCGCATCGAACTCCACCGTGAAGCCAGCGTCCGTGACGTCTGAATCAAACGAGATTGCAGCAACGCCGTCAGCTGTTTCGATGTTATTCTCAGCCGCTCCGAGGTTCGTGGCAGTCGAAGCCGTGACCTCAGTAGAACCCTGGACCAGCTTGGTGCCGTTAAATTCTGTATCGTTTGCAACACGATCAATTTCACTCAGGAGCGATTGAAACTCGGTGTCGAGCATCGATCGTTCGGTAGAGCTCAAGTTATCGGAAGCGCCCTGGACAGCCAGCGTCTTCATCCGGGTCAGAACATCGCCCACAGTGCCCATCGCGCCATCGGCGATCTGCAACATGGAGGACGCCTGGCCGGCGTTGGTGCTGGCCTGTTTCAGAGCCGATACTTCGGCTTTAATACGAGAGCCAATGGCCATGGATGCAGCGTCATCTTTCGATGACAGCACCCGCGTGCCCGCCGACAGTTTCGCCAGCGAAGAAGACATCTCCATCTCTGTGCTAGCAAGATTACGGTGAGCCACATTGGCTGAGTAATTGGAAACGATATTCAATGACATTCTATTAGTCTCCGTCCTGGAGTGGTTTTTGGGCTTCATGCCACAGGGGGACGTCAGCCTTCCTGGCCTCCACACCCCACCCGGTTGAAGCATCAAGCTTCCGCAGGCGATATATGCCTAGCAATCATGGCGCCATTTGCCGGGTTGGCATGCTAAGCTGTTGAATTTTATCGAAGTCTGTTCCAGCGTTAACGATCAATTATGCCGACCCGGCAAATCTTGCCTGCACATTTTGCCGGGCTGAGAGCCAGATCAGGCGCCTTTTGCCGCCCTACCTGCAGATATTGCCGGATTCCGTTCTGAGGCTGGGTCGTTTAGGCTTGTACCATGAGCTTATTGACTGAACTGGACACCGCTGCCACGCGGATCGAAACGTCCCACGCCCATGGCCGCACCATTTGCCGCCTATGGGGCGATCCCGCCGCGCCCGCAATTGTGTTGAGCCATGGCAGCTTCGGCGCATGGTCCCATTGGGTGCGCAATATTGGCCCATTGTCAGAGCGCTTCCACGTTATGGCGCTTGATCTACCGGGCATGGGGGAGAGCGATCAGCCGCCGGAGCCGATTTCTGCGGAATCCATGGGCGCTATCATGGCTGAGGCGATCGATCAGGCCTTGCCGCCAGCGAAGCGGTTCCAGCTTGTGGGCTTCTCGTTCGGTGGCATTGTTGGTGGGCAGGCCGCGCTTATTCTGGAACACCGGATTGACCGCTTCACGATCATCGGCTCCAACGCGCTTGGTTTGCCGTTGGCCGAACGGGGTGAGATGGCCAGGCCAAACCGGGATATGACAGCGGACGAAATCCGTGCGGTGCATCGCCAGAATCTCGGCGTGATTATGTTCGGTGACCATAGTCGCATCGACGATATGGCGCTGGATCTCCAGCAACAGAACACCCGTCGTGCCCGTTCCCGCAGCGGTGCCATTCCACGCGGTGACAGCCTGGCGCACGCACTCAAAGCACTGACCATCCCCGTGCGCGGTATTTGGGGGGCGAAGGATGCGACCGCCGGACGCTTCCTGCCTGAGCGTCAGGCACTTTTCGCGGCACTGCCGAACTGCGAAAGCTTCACAATCATCCCAGGTGCCGGCCATTGGGCCGCTTACGAGGCGGCTGATGAGGTGAATAAATTATTGCTGGCATGATGGAGCTATGCAGTCACAGCTGCAATTTCCGCATCATCTAATCCTAGATCGCGGAGGATGGCTTCTGTGTGTTCGCCGACTTTGGGCGGGCGGGCCGTGATCGCGGGACCGCCTGATGCGAATTGGAATGGTGCGCCGACCAGGCTATAGGCCTTGCCAATGCCGCCGTCATCCGCCCCGAATGCATGCAACAGCGCCCGGTGGGCCACCTGTGGGTCTGCCGCTATGCTTTGCATATCGCGGACGCGGGAGACGGGGACGCCTGCTGGGTCTAGCTTGCTTTCCCAGGTCTCACCATCTGCAGATGCCAATGCGGCTTCGATAACAACGCGGAGGTCTTCGGCGTTTGCGCGCCGGGTATCCCAATCTTTGAAGCGGGGGTCTGTCAGCATGGCGTCTGCGCCGATCGTGTTCGCCAGCGCCTGATATTGCCGCTCATTATTCGCTGCCAGCATCAAATACCCGCCCCGGCAGCGGAACAGGTTCGCCGTTGGTCGGCCCGATGTGCCCTGGTTGCCGGAAAGGCCCGGAACCGTGCCGCCAACTGTCCATTCCGCTACAGACGGCGCCATGGCGGATAGGATCGTGTCTAGCATCGCGACGTCGATATATTGGCCTTGGCCCGTTTGGCTGCGCTGCACCAGCGCACTGGCGATGCCAAACGCTGCCGCCATGCCGGTCGCTGCGTCAACAACAGCAAAGCCTGCCCGGGTTGGGCCAGTTTCTGGGTGGCCAGTGATCGACATCAGGCCTGACATGCCTTGCAGGCGGGCGTCATATGCGGCGGCACTGCTGCGCGGGCCGGTTTGCCCAAACCCGGATATTGCGCACCAGACCAGGCGCGGATTGGCTTTTCGCATGGTCTCATATCCAAGGCCCAGGCGGTCAATCACACCGGGCCGGAAATTCTCCACAACGATATCTGCCATTTCGATCAGTTTGACCGCGACCGCATGGGCAGCAGAGTTCTTTAGGTTGAGTGCGACTGAGCGCTTGTTCATGCCGCAGGCCATGTACATCGGTGCCATGTTTGCCGCCGCCATGTCAGAATCCGTTGTCATCTGGCGCGCTTCGTCGCCAGGGCCGGGGCTTTCGATCTTGATGACATCGGCCCCCAGCATCGCCAATTGCGATGTTGCATAGGGGCCAGAAACGACGCGGGTGAAGTCAATCACGCGCATGCCAGCGAAGGGTTGCGTATTTTGTTCCATGAAGGCGTTTCCAATCAGGGCGAAGCATGGCTATCCTGCCCGTTGAAACCATTATCCGCTAGGGAGCATTGCGCGCCATGGGTCCGCTTGAAGGTGTTAAGATCGTTGAATTCGCTGGCATTGGGCCGGGACCGCACAGTTGCATGCTGTTGGCGGATATGGGGGCCAGCGTTGTGCGTGTGGACCGGTCCGGCAATGTCGGCAAGCCAGGTGCTGTCCCGGACATGTTCAATAATCTGACGCGCGGTCGCCCGAACGTGGCGCTAGACCTCAAAAACCCGGAAGGTGTTGAGACCGCGCTGAAGATGTGCGAATCCGCTGACATCGTTATTGAAGGCTTTCGCCCCGGCGTGCTGGAACGGCTTGGCCTTGGTCCCGATGTGCTGATGGCGCGGAACCCAGCCCTTGTTGTTGGGCGGATGACGGGTTGGGGCCAGACTGGCCCGATATCTCACACTGCAGGTCATGACATCAATTACATCTCACTGTCCGGCGCGCTTTCCTGCATCGGTCCCGTTGATGGCCCACCTACGCCGCCGCTAAACCTTGTTGGCGATTTCGGTGGCGGCTCGCTCTATCTGGCGATGGGCGTTCTGGCGGCATACATCTCAGCCAAGACCACGGGCAAAGGCCAGGTGGTTGATACCTCCATGGTCGAAGGTTCAGCCTCACTGATGATGGGCATGTATGGCGCATTGGCTGCAGGGCTCTGGAAAGAAGACCAACGCGGGTACAACCGCTTGGATGGCGGCGCACATTACTATGGTGTGTTTGAAACCAGTGATAAGCGTCATATCTCTATCGGGTCCATTGAACCGCAGTTCTATGCGCTTCTGAAAGAAAAGACCGGCCTCGGCGACGATGATCTCTACCCCCAGGGCGACAGGGACAAATGGCCAGAGAATCGCGCCAAATTGGCAGAGGTTTTCAAAACCAAAACCCGCCAGGAATGGGTTGATCTGATGGAAGACTCGGATGTCTGCTTCGGTGCCGTGCTGACCATGTCAGAAGCTATGGAGCATCCGCACAATGTCGCCCGTGGGAGCTTTGTGGAATTGGATGGCTATAAGCAGCCAGCCCCTGCGCCGCGCTTTACCGGCACGCCAACATCTGTCACCACGGGGGCTACGGCTCCGGGCCAGAATACGCGCGAAACACTTATTGCTTGGGGTTTTGATGCTGCGGAAGTCGCGCGGCTTGAAGCTGCTGGCGCCGTGAAGCAAGCCTGATCCGGTGGGCGGCGGTCGGTACTCCTTTCTTAGCCTCGCGAAGAATGCGCTTTCGGGGCATAAAAACTGGCAGCCAGCGATCCGGCATCCAGAACCCAAGGCGCGCTATGATGCGGTAATCATCGGCGGCGGTGGCCACGGCCTCGCCACCGCGTATTACCTCGCCAAACTGCATGGTATGAAGAACATCGCCGTGTTGGAACGCGGGTGGATCGGCGGTGGCAATACTGGCCGCAACACAACGATTGTGCGGTCAAACTACCTGCTGGAGCCGAATGCGCATTTCTATGAGCATTCACTGAAGCTTTGGGAAGGCCTGTCGGCAGACCTGAACTTCAACGTGATGTTCAGCCAGCGGAGCGTCATCAATACTTGCCACACACCGGGTGAGGTCGAGGCGACGATGCGGCGCTACAACGCCATGCGCCTGAACGGCATTGACGCGGAATTCCTTTCCGCTGATGAGCTAAAGCGCCGTGTCCCGGATATCAATCTCGGCCGCGATGGCTCCATGCGCTGGCCAATTATGTGTGCGGTAAGCCAACCGAGAGGCGGCGTCGCCCGTCATGATGCGGTGGCATGGGGCTATGCGCGGGGGGCAGATAGCCTTGGCGTTGATATCCTGCAAAATTGTGAGGTCACAGGCTTCAAGCGCGGTTCTGATGGGGCGCTGCAGGGTGTCGAAACTTCGCGCGGCTATATTGAAACGCCCAAAGCAGGTGTCGCGGTGGCTGGGCATTCTGGGCATGTGATGGCGATGGCGGATATCCGATTGCCGATAGAAAGCCATCTGTTGCAGGCGTTCGTCTCCGAGCCGGTTAAGCCGTTCCTCGACGTAGTTGTCTCAACTGGCGCACTGCACTTCTATATTTCGCAGACGGATAAGGGCGAGGTGCTCCTTGGCGGAGGGCTGGATGGGTACAATTCCTATAGCCAGCGCGGCACGATCCCCAATATTGAAGAAGTGACGGAAGCGGCTGTCGAAATGTTCCCGAATATCAGCCGCCTCAAATGGATGCGCCAATGGGCCGGCGTTATGGATATGACCATGGATGGCAGCCCGATCATTGGCAAAACGCCCGTGCAAGGGCTCTATCTGGATGGCGGCTGGTGCTATGGCGGCTTTAAGGCGACCCCAGGCTCTGGCTGGTGCTTCGCGCACACGATCGCCCACGACGAACCACACGAACTGAACGCCGCTTTCACATTAGACCGCTTCGGCCGCAGCGCCGTCATCGACGAAAAGGGCGCTGGCCCATACGCAAAGGCGCACTGAGATGGCGGACCCTACCTGCAGGCTTCCCCCCTCTCCCCCCTGTGGGGGGCGAGGGAGAATAAGTGGAGTTGCGCCCGAGGGTCCCCTCGCCTCCCACAGGGGGGAGAGGGATCAGGGAGAGGGGGGAAGCAGACACGTGCGAAGAAACCGCCTGTTGCTGTCCCGCGCCCGAATGCTCCGCGTCAACCAAACTGAAATGGAGCGCAAGCTCTGGGGCGCGCTGAGGGCAAAGCGTCTGGCTGGGTTGAAGTTTGCCCGCCAACGCCCCGTCGGACCGTATATCGCTGATTTTCTGTGCGCTGATGCGCGCTTGATCGTGGAACTTGATGGCGATCAGCATGGCGGAGATGGCGCTATTCGTGATGCGCGCCGAACAGCGGTGCTTGAGACGTTTGGTTATCGTGTGATCCGGTTCTGGAATTTTGAAGTTCAGGACAATTTCGACGGAGTTTTGGAGGGGATATTGGTTGCTGCTAAGGAATCTGATCGCAGGCTTCCCTCTATTTTGGCGTACGAGAGGCGCGAAAAATCAGGTGCAGTGCGGAATGGAGATGCCTCATGATGCTCATTCCTTGCCCTCATTGCGGGCCGCGCCCTGAGACGGAATTTGTTTACGGCGGTGATGCGAATGTGAAGCGGCCGGACCCTGCTGCGCCCGACGCTGAATGGACGGATTACATCTATTTCCGTGACAACCCAAAAGGCGCGCATCGGGAGCTTTGGCTCCATGCTGCCGGGTGCCACAGCTGGCTGACGGTTGAACGGGATACGGTCACCCATGCGATTGGCAGCGTCTCATACACAAAGGATTCCGGAGAATGAGCGCGCGGCAACCGAACCGCAGCGATACGGGCGGGTGGCTGATTGACCGGAGCCGGGTTGAAATCTTCACCTTCGATGGCCGTGAAATTCCGTTCTATCCTGGCGACACCGTGGCTTCAGCATTGTTGGCCGCCGGTGAAACTCTGGTCGGGCGCAGTTTCAAGCTGCACCGACCGCGCGGCATATTCGGACTTGGGGCTGAGGAACCAAACGCGCTGCTTACCTTGGGCGCTGGTGCAACACTAACACCGAATGCGCGGGCGACGATGATACCGGCCAAGCCCGGCATGCAAGTGTCCTCACAAAATCGCTGGCCGTCGCTCAAGCATGATGCTTTCGGTTTGCTGGATAAAGTGAAGGCCGTTCTGCCTGCTGGATTCTACTACAAAACGTTCATGTGGCCTGCCTCGCGCTGGATGACATATGAGAAGTATATCCGGCGCATGGCTGGGCTTGGACCCGCACCGCGCGCGCGAGATACCGAGCAGTATGCGCGCCGCAACATCCATTGTGATGTGTTGATTGCAGGCGGTGGCCCGGCTGGGCTTGCGGCAGCGGAAGCGGCCGCTGCGAATGGGCAATCTGTAATTTTGGCCCATGCGCGGCCAAGCTTCGGCGGCGGTGTTCACAGCATGCCGCAAGGTCCACACCGGCGCTGGTTCCAGGATACGCTAGCGGGGCTTGAGGCCATGCCCAATGTCCGGCTGATGACCTCAACGACTGTCGCTGGATATTACGAGCACGAGCTTCTAACCCTTTCAGAACGCGTGCGGGATCGTGATAGCGCGGCTGGCACTGCACCGACGGAACGGTTCTGGGAGGTCAGGGCTGGCCGGGTGATCATCGCAACAGGTGCAATCGAACGCCCGTTACTGTTTGCCAATAACGATAGGCCCGGCGTGATGCTGGCAAGTGCAGCGCAGGGATATCTATGGCGCTTTGGCGTGCTGGCGGGTCAAGCGCCTGTTCTATTCGGCGGGGACGACAGTCTGTATCCCTTGGCGCGGGCGCTTAAAGATGCAGGGGCCATTGTCCGCGCGGTCGTAGACCTTCGCTCCGACCCTGGGCTTGTCGCAGCAGCCTATGTCGCGGACGGCGGCAAGGTGATTGTGGGTGCCATGGTGGCGAAAGCGCATGGGGCGAAGCAGGTTTCTGGCGCTGAAGTTTGGCGCATCGATGAAGGGGCACCCCATGTCCAGGAAACGATCCCGACGGACGCAATCCTAATTTCAGGCGGGTTTGGGCCTAGCTTGCAATTGCACGCGCAGTCTAAAGGCGCACTGGAATGGGATGAGAGCCTTGGCGCTTTTGTGCCGGGCGTGCCCAATGGTGCAAATTGCTCCATTGGCGGTGCCCGTGGCGTATTTGATTTGCCCGCAGCAATCGCTGATGGCGTCGCGGCAGGCAAGGCGGCATCCCTGCCGGAACGAGACCAAGCTGACCGGCCGACTGCACCGCAGCCTTGGGAATTGCCGAACCCAACCGGCGGCATCCGATTTGTCGATCTGCAGAACGATGTGGCGGACAAGGATATAGCCCTGGCCGCCCGTGAAGGCTGGCATTCGATTGAGCATGTGAAGCGTTACACCACGCTTGGCATGGGCACGGATCAAGGCAAGATTGCTGGCCCAATCGGCTTGGCGCTTCTGGCCGCCGCCACGGGCAAAGAGGTCGCAAAGACCGGCCTCACCACATTCCGCCCACCCGCGACGCCGGTGACGTTCGGCGCTGTCGCTGGTGGTCATCTGGGAGAGGTCGGCCACGCCATCCGCCGCTCTGCAGCAGATGCTTGGCATGAGAGCCAGAACGCAGTGTTCATCGACGCCGGGCTTTGGCGACGCCCACAATATTATCCGTCCAATGGTGCCACGCTGGGGGAAGCGTACCGGGCTGAAGCGGCGGCGGTACGGGCAGGACTGGGACTCGTCGATGTCTCCACCCTTGGCAAGATTGATCTGGCGGGGCCGGACGCAGCTGAACTGATGGACCGGCTCTATTGCAACACGATGGGCACGTTGAAGGTTGGGCGTGGCCGCTATGGCCTGATGCTGCGGGAAGATGGCCGCGTGTTTGATGATGGTGTCGTCTTCCGGCTGGCGGAGGACAGGTTCCATTTGACCTGCACCACGGGCGGCGCGGGTGCAGTTTACCAACACATTGAGCATGCATTGCAGGTGCTTTGGCCGGACCTGAAGGCCTATGCGACACCGGTATCAGAAGAATGGTTCGCTGCCGCAATCGCTGGGCCAAAGGCGCGGGACTATCTGGCAGCTATAGCACCTGAATTGGATGTATCGAACGAAGGCCTGCCGATGATGCGGCTTGCTGAGACCATGATCGCGGGCGTTCCAGCCCGGGTGATGCGGATGAGCTATTCCGGTGAGCTTTCTTTTGAGATCAATGTGCCGGCGGATTGGGGCGGCCATGTATGGGCGCACATGATTTCCACCGGGAATTCCTACGGCCTGACTGCCTATGGCACGGAAGCCATGGGTGCTCTGCGGATTGAGAAAGGCCATGTCACGCATTCAGAAGCTGATGGCCGTACGACACCAGACGACCTTGGGCTTGGCCGCATGGCGTCCCGCAAGAAAGATGCGATTGGCGTGCGTGCACTTGATCTGCCAGCGCTGCAGGAAAGCGGGCGGAAACAGCTTGTCGGGCTTGTAGCAGACGACCCCGCAGCGGCATTCCCGCAAGGCGCGCAAGTGACAGCGGAGGCGCTTGGAGACCAACCGCGCCCATCGCTCGGCCATGTGTCGTCCTACGCTTATAGTTCTGAGTTAAAACGAATGGTGGCGCTGGCGCTGCTGAAGGATGGCCGGGCATTGCATGGCCAAACGGTCCATGTGGTCTCGCTGATTATGGGCGTTGCGGCGGCGGCAAAGGTGACTGATCCCGTGATGATCGACCCAGATGGGGAGCGACTCCGTGGCTGACATTGGACCAGATACAGCCCGCATCCATGGCTTTGCGAGCCTGGGCACTGAACGGCCAGCAGGGAACCTCGTGGCCTATGCCATGCCAGCGGCGGGGCAGGCCGCAATCCGTGGCGACGCAGCGGATGCCACGTTCATGGCAGCGGCTTCGGCTGCACTTGGTGCAGCATTGCCAGCAGAATCGCGTGCGGCGTTCACCGATGGTCCACTGTCAATCATGCGTCTGGGGCCGGACAACTGGCTTGCTGTGCATGACGCTGACGCCGAATTCGGCGTGCGGATTGAGCAGGGGCATGGTGTCCACGGGATCAATCTGTCCTCATCGCGGGCCAGGCTGCGGATAGAAGGTGATGCTGCTCGTGATCTGTTCAGTGTTGGCAGCCGGTTGGACCTTCGTTCACATACATTTCCGCCCGGTGCCTTCGCCCAGATGCCCATGGGCAATGCGACGGCAGTACTGCATTGCCGGGATGCTGACGCATTCGATGTTTATATCGCCCGGAGCTTCGCCGAGTCTTGGCTTGTCTGGCTTCGCCACGCTGGCCTGGAATTTGGCCTGATTACGGCTTAGGAGGCCGCGCCCATGAGTGACGCATTTGAACTCCGTATGTACCGGGATATTTATGCGCCCGGGGCAGCGCTAACACTGCCGCTGAAGGCGGCGCATCGAGTTATTTATGTCTTTTCCGGCGCGATCACGGTTCTTGGCGACAAAGCGCTGAGCGCTGATGACGGCCTATATGCCAAATCCGCCATGCCGGTGCTGGCTGGGCCTGCCGGTGCTGTCGTGTGGCGATACGAAATCGCGGCGCAAGATGCAGCGGAGAGCTTGGCAGACGGTGCCCAGTCAGACCTGCTGCTCTCTGGTCCGCTAACAACGATTGACGTTGCGGATGCAGCCGAGGACTGGCTGCTACGGCTCGATAGTGTTGCTTTCCCTGCCGGTGGCTGCGCGCTTCGTCATACCCATCGCGGCCCAGGCATCCGGTGTCTCGTCGAGGGTGATATCCGGATTGATGCCGAAGGGGCCTCCCATCCATTCGGCGTCGGCGCGCCATGGTTTGAAGCAGGCCCGGACCCTGTGTTTGCGCAAGCAGGCGATCAACCGACCCGGTTCGTGCGCGTTTCCGTGCTGCCTGCCTCTTTAAAAGGCGCCTCATCGATCCGTTATGTTGACCCGGAAGATGCGGCACGGCCCAAAGATCAAAGCTACCGGGGCTATATAGACCAGGTAATTGGCAGGCCATCCCGCTAGCTGCTGCCGTAGGCTTGAGCACCAAACGGATTGCGGCGCCTACAAAACCGGCTTAGGGTTCCGTTAGCTTATTCAAAATTCCGAATTAGCCTGACCTTGAGGGAGGAAACCTAATGTTCAAGAAAACCCTGCTTGGCGCTGTTGCGCTTGGCATGGCGACGGTCGCCGCTTCGGCTTCCGCGCAGACTGTGCTGAAATTACAGACATCATCCGCTGCTGGCAGCTTCTCGATCAACTATATGAACGAGAACTGGGTGCCGAAGCTGGAGCAGATGACCTATGGCAACCTGAAGGTTGACATTCGTCCGTCCAAATCCGTCGTACCGCACCGTGAAACGCCGCAGGCTGTTGCCGCTGGCATTCTTCAGGGCGACCTGAACGCTGTTGCGTACTTCGCTGGCCGTGACCCTGTATTCGGTATCATGGGCGACCTAATCGCCGGTTATGACACGCCAGAGCAGAAGCAGATGTTCTTCCGCTTCGGTGGTGGTAAGGAAATTCTGCAGAAGGCTTATGACAAGCACTTCGGCGGCAAGATCCAGGTCGTCGGCGCTGGCCCGTTTGCTAAGGAAGCCTTCGTATCCACGACGCCGATCCGGACGGTTGCTGATCTGAAGGGCTTGAAGCTGCGGTCACCAGAAGGCATGGCGGCTGAAGTGTTCCGTCGCACCGGTTCGGCGCCGACGTCGATCCCGTTCCCAGAACTCTACACAGCGCTTGAGAAAAAGGTTGTGGATGCGGCTGATGCGTCCTCCTACACCAATAACTCTTCGCTCGGCTTCAACAAGATCGCTAAGTATCCGCTGTATCCGGGCATCCACTCGATGGCCGTTATTCAGTTCGTGATCAACAAAGCTGTATGGAACAAGATTGGTGCCAATGGCCAGGCCGCACTTGAGACCTGGTACGCCGCTTCCTGGACTGACTTGACCCGCGCAACCGACGTCCGTGACCGTGAGCTTGTCGCTCGCGACCGCGCGAATACGGAAAGCGGCATCGAGATCATCAACTGGTCTCAGGAAGAGCGTGACAAGCTTCGTGCAATCGCTCAGGGCGCTTGGAAAGATATCGGCGCTCAGTCCGAACTTGCTCAAGAAGCCTATGACGCCCACGTGGCGTTCATGAAGAAGATGGGCCTGCTCTAAGCACAGCTGATCTGCTTCTATCCTACGGCAACGGTCGTGGCGGGTGTGCAAATCACCCGCCACGACGCGTTTCCCGGCTTTGATTGCGTCGGCGGCATATTTCGCCGCAAGCAGTCTAGTTTCTGTTCCAGTTTTTCGAGGGGGGAGGGAAACCCGGTATGAATGGGTTTTTCCGCATGGTTGACCGAACCAACCAGTTCGTCGGCCTATCCGTATCGCACCTATATTTGATTTGTGCGTCTGTCACGACCTATGAAGTTTTCATGCGCTATTTCTTCAACTCGCCTACACAGTGGGCGTTTGAAGTGGTCATGGTTGTTTGCGGCGTCGCTTGGGTTATGTCCGGCGGTTATATTTCGATGCGCCGCGGCCACATCGCCATTACCGTTTTGTATGATCATGTGAATGCGAAGATCCGCTGGTGGTTGGATCTCTTCATCCTCATGGTAACAATCGGCGCATTGGCAATATTCATGTATGCGCTTTTTGACCCGATGCATGATGCTGTTGGCGCTCTGGAGCGCAGCGGCACATCATTCAACTCGCCCGAACCGCTGATTTTGAAGACCATGATCTTCGTTGGCGCGACACTCTATTTTGTCCAATCGGTCGTAAATCTACTGAAACACTTGACTGGCCACGGCATCGACAAGTCGAGCGAATTGCCGGGGGACTGATCTGATGGTTGATATTCAAACTGCAACGATGATCATCGTTGCGTCCATGTTGGCGCTCATGGTGACGGGCATGCCGCTTGGCATTGTCACGCTTACTGTATCTATCGGTACGGCGCTTGCGTTCTTTGGCCCGCCAGGACTGTTCCTGGTGGCATCCAATGCGACTGGCCTGCTCGAATCCTATCCACTGGTGGCGGTGCCACTTTTCGTCTTCATGGCGAATATTCTGGAGCGCTCTGGCGTTGCGGAGGATTTATTTGACGCTATGTCGCTGCTTGCCGGGAATCTGCGCGGCGGTGTTGCGGTGCAGACTACGTTGGTTGCGGTCGTTATGGCAGCAATGACAGGCATTATGGGTGGCGAGATCGTCATGCTTGGTCTGATCGCGCTGCCACAGATGCTGCGGCTCGGTTACGACAAGAAGCTTGCCATGGGCACGATTTGCGCTGGCGGTTCCTTGGCGACGCTGATCCCGCCATCGGTCATCATGATCATTTATGGCCTGACAGCGAACATCTCGATTTCAGACCTGTTCCTTGGCGGATTCTTGCCAGGGCTGCTGTTGGCCAGCCTCTACATCATCTACATTCTGATCCGCTGTAATCTGCAGCCGCATTTGGCACCATTGCCAGAAGGCGGTGTCGTGCTGATGACCGGCCCGGAAAAACGGAAGAAGCTGATCGGCCTCATCCTTCCAGCCTTGGTCATCCTCTGGATTTTGGGCAGCATCTACGGTGGCATCGCAACCGTGACAGAAGCAGCGGCGATTGGCGTGTTCGGTGCCATGGCAGCGTCTGCCGTTCGTGGCCGGTTCTCCTGGGAAATGCTCCAGGAAGCACTGCGGAAAACGATGATCACTGTCGGCACCATCATCTGGTTGGTGCTGGGCGCAGTTAGCTTCGTTGGCATCTACAACATCATCGGCGGTAATGACTTCATGTCTGGCCTGCTCAAAGGCCTCGACTTACCGCCGCTTGGCGTGATCTTTGTGATGATGGGCGTGCTCATCATCCTTGGCACGTTCATGGAATGGATCGCCATCGCCTACATCACGGTGCCAATCTTCGCACCTGTTGTGGCGAGCATGGCACCAGAACTGGGCCTGACAGAGGACGCTGCCAAGATTTGGTTCGGCATCCTGTTCGTCATGAACATCCAGATCTACTTCCTATCGCCGCCGTTCGGACCCGCCTGTTTCTGGCTTAAGAGTGTGGCGCCGCCTGGCATTACGCTACAGAACATCTTCGCGGCGGTTATCCCCTTCATCGGGCTGCAAATTATCGGCCTGGCGCTGGTGATGATCTTCCCGGAAATCGCGGTCTTCTTGCCTGAGCTGATGAACGGCAAGCTATAACCTCGATCCCGTAAATCAGCGCCGCCCGTGAGACATCGCGGGCGGCGTTTTTTTACATATATTGACATAATTGACCATATTGCACGCCGTATATTCACAAAAAACACGTGTTATTTCTGATAGTTATTGACGAATTGACAGAATGTATAAATGCTTGTTGCAGCATTGGCAGACCGGCCCAGCAGCATGGCATCCAACGACAAAGCAGAAATCTCGCCCGTCGCCGTTAGCACAACGCTTGAGGATGATTTTGTCTCGCCGCTAACGGCAGTGCGCGGTTCGCTGGAAGTATTGCGCGATACGCCAGACTTGGCGGGTGCAGACCGGGAGCGCTTTATCGATATCGCCTTGCGCGCGTGCAGTCGGCTTGAGCAGGCTGTCGGTGTGTTGGCGAAAACGGTCTATGCACCGTGCGATACTAAAACCGCTGAGCCAGACCCCGCGCGCCGCGCCTTTCTTGCCCGTATGGATTTCCTGGATGAACTACAGGTGCTGGACCTGGATTTCAGCGATTACCTCTTCGATAATTCCCAGGCCGTGCACAGCTTCTTCGATGCGATTGACGCCGAGA